>Ga0335071_10005834_pt1 | contig 12760 bp, 10 predicted proteins | sample Lox_Sample_15_FD_206724 | JGI IMG/M metagenome (GOLD analysis project Ga0335071, IMG submission 206724) | Soil microbial communities from Loxahatchee National Wildlife Refuge, Florida, United States - Lox_Sample_1.5 | ecosystem: Environmental > Terrestrial > Soil > Wetlands | place: USA...
CAGGATCATCAGCGATCTCGGAGTTTTTCCGTTTATTATAGAGTTCATCCTCAAGCAGGATGGCGCCAAGAAGCAATGACGAAACGTTTGGATCGCCGAGATATTTTTTCATTTTCCGCCTGAGTTCTTGAGCCGCATCTTCAGCAGGCATTCCATGCGAGACGTATAACCCCATGGCAGCTGATACCATATCATCTAATGAGACTCCGCAGGCAAGGAGTCGGTCTTCAATTTCAAACATGCAAACAGGTGTTGTGCGGGTCTCACGATAATACCATCCTGCTCAAAAACCAAATGTTCAAACTTTTCAAAAGCGTTATATTTTCACTGAATATGTCGTTCCTTTCGGAAATACCGGATGTTCATTTCAACAGACCTCTTTTTTGCGGCGTCCTTGCAAATACAATGCTTTCAACAGTTCCTGGCGTATCCGGGGCAGGTCCATCACCTGATAAAACACTCCTTACCCCCATCCTTGATGCAGAGCTTATTTCCCACGGGATTATCACCAGCTCGCCAGTTAAGCCAAACACCCCTACGGGTTGCCCGACGCCGGCAACAATCACCCGCGCAATGATGTCCCTTTTGGAAATGAGGCCTCTTTTTGTGAATGCCGGTCTCAGGCACCGCCCTACGGTCCCATGCCTTGATATGAACGGGGAAGCCGGTGGTGATCCGCGGACCGGCGACGCCGTCCCCGACGCTGCGATTCTGTTCCAAAACGGCGAGGAGACCGGCAAGTTCCTTTCAGGATTATGTGATCTTCTTGTGATTGGGGAATCTGTGCCAGGAGGGACAACAACGGCGCTCTGTGTTCTGCTGGCCCTTGGTTACCAGGCACAAGTAAGCAGCAGTTTCGTCGATAACCCAGTCTCCCTCAAGGAAGCGATTGCACGCGAAGCCGTTTCCAGAATACGGAACGATAAAATTTCGGATCCTTTAGATGTTATCCGGTATACGGGAGATCCGATGATGCCGGTTGTAGCCGGTATTGCCAAAACGTTCACGGGCGAACTCTTCCTTGCAGGAGGGACCCAGATGCTTGCGGTAGCAGCAGTGATGCGAGGACTCGGGATTTCTCTCCCCTCCGTTGTGACAACAAAATATGTCGGTGATGACTCTTCTGCAAACGTCCAGGGACTGGCCCTGCAGATCGGAGCAAAAATATATTTCGTCGACCCAGGATTTGGCGACCTTGGGCACAGAGGTCTTGCCCGGTACTGCATAGGTGAAGTAAAAGAAGGCATGGGGGCGGGAGGCGCCATGCTTCTTGCCCACCTTTGCGGGCATTCGCCTGAGAAAATACGGAATGCAATTCTCTCAACAGTAAATGGGTATGCTTAAACACCATTATAGGCGATCACATCAAAAATAGTACAAAATGCTCCCGATTTACGTAGTCAACAATTTTGGCCAGTTCAACCACCTGATACACCGGGCGCTCCGCGATCTGGAAATAGATGTGGCCCTCGTTCCCAACACGACACCTCCTGAAAAAGTGCAGGAAGGGTGCAGGGCAATAATTCTGGGGGGAGGCCCAACCTTGGAACGCGCCGGGAATTGCAGTGAGTATCTGGATCTCGGGTTGCCTGTTCTCGGGATATGCCTTGGACTCCATATCATTGCTCAAAAATTTGGGGGGGAGGTCCAACAGGGCCAGAGTGGCGGGTACGGCCCTATTGAAGTGGAAATAACTCAGGCTGATCGGATACTTGAAGGATACCCGTCAAAAATAAATGTCTGGGCCTCCCATGCGGACGAAGTTGCAGTTATACCGCAGGGATTCACCCGTCTTGCTCATTCATCCATTTGCGCAAACGAAGCTATTGCACTACCGGAAAAGAATATTTACGGCGTCCAGTGGCACCCGGAAGTGAGCCATACCTTTGAGGGAAAACGGGTCTTTGAGAATTTTGACCGTATCTCCCGTGACTCCCAATAAATGGTAAGATAAACTCATTATTTTTCCGACCTCAAAGTAGAAAATTTTCTGTCGTATTTCTGTCCTTTTTTGGCTTTCCTTTATTTTATATAAGTAAAGGTTGTATGGATGGTTATGACACTCAAAATTTCAACAAGCATTGCTCTTCTTTCCCTTCTTGTTTTAGGGCTGATTTTGCCGGTTCACGCAGCCCTCAACACGATATCCCAGGGGAACATAGTTTTCATTGGCGAATATGGTCTCGATGTGAGTGGTGCAATGGGTGTTGATTCAAAAATCGGATGGTGGGGATCCGGGGCGTCAATCAGCTCAACTGCCCCAACTCAGGTACTTACTATCGGAACGCCAACCAACTTTGCTATCACTCCTGCTGAGTTCTCAGGATACACAGGAAACTGGTACCGCCTGGACAATGCAGGGAAAGCTGACGGTACAGCCTTTAACGTCCAGGACCCCTCGCTTGCAATCCGTGTGGAAGATGTAACCCTCAACCTTGATCGGACAAATGACTGGGTTCCTACCGGAGATGTTGTCCGTTTCGCGATTGACTCGAACCTGTACGCGGTCGCCAGTGACCGGGGGGCGGGGGCTCCGGTAACAATCCACCTTCTCTCGCCTAATGGCGGCGAATACTCTTCTGTTGTCGGACCCGGGGGAGCATCACATTCCATTGTTGATGTGCCCGTAACAACTACGCCATTCCTCTCCGACTCTTTAGGGATCCTTTGGGACACCGGGAATTCACTGTACTCGCAGGGAACATACCAGGTGTATGCGGAATGTACCCTGAACGGGATGAAAGATAATTACCCGGCAACAGGCAAGAGCATCAGCAACAGGATAACGGCCCTTGATCAGGACGTCAACCCGCTCATTAAATCCGGTGGATCGAACCCGTCAATCACCGCTCACGTTCCAACTACGGTAAAGACCTCAGTTCCTACGACGGTTCCTCCTACAGTTACGACAGTTCCAACCACGATTCCGCCCCCTTCGATTCCAACAACGATCATAACCACCGAAACCCCGGCAACACCAGTCCCTGTTACCACAACACCCATACCGGCAACCACCAAGGCTCCCGGGTTCGGACTGATGCTGACCCTATCCTCCATCGCTGTCGGGCTTATGGTATGCCTGAGAAAATAATATCAAATAATTACAATTTTTTAAGCCGTTTTGAACAACACATCGAGTAACTTTTAAGGATTAGTCCTATCTCATCATTAATCATGAAAAAAGCGGTGCTGCAGGTGGCGCTTGATCTTCTGGAACTTAAACGGGCGCTGCAGATCGCAAAGGAGTCCCGTACAGGGGGAGCTGACTGGATTGAAGCCGGTACCCCGCTCATAAAAAGTGAAGGTATCGCTGCAGTCCGGGCTCTCCGTAAGGAATTTCCTGACGCAGTTATTGTTGCGGACATGAAAATTGCAGACACCGGATCCCTTGAGGTGGAAATGGCCGCAAAGGCCGGGGCTGCCGTAGTATGCATCCTTGCAGATGCTGACAATGAAGTTATTTTGGAAGCTGTCCGAGCTGCCCACCTCTATGGAATACGGCTTATGGCAGACTTAATCAATGTCCGTGATCCCGTGACACGCTCACACGAACTCGAGGCGATGGGTGTCGATATTATTTGTGCTCATGCTGGAATCGATCAGCAGATGGCCGGGAAATCGTCCCTTGATCTTTTGGAATCGATTGCAGATTCTGTGGGAATACCGCTGGCGATTGCAGGAGGCCTTGATTCTTCCAGCGCAGCAGACGCCGTAAAAAGAGGAGCAGACATTGTCATAATCGGTGGCAACATAATCCGCTCAGGAAACGTCACCGAATCTACCCGGAAAATCCGGAATTCGATCGATAACCCGGAAACAATTACAAAGGAAAAAAAATCTCATGATGAGGAAATCCGCGACCTTTTATCGAGAGTTTCTGCTCCGAATGTCACCGATGCGCTGCTCCGCAAAGGAGCCATGAGCGGCCTCATATCCATCTCCGGAAACGTCAAAATGTTCGGAAAAGCGGTTACTGTCCAGACGTTTGCAGGGGACTGGGCAAAACCTGTTGAGGCTATTGACCGTGCCGGTCCGGGCGATGTTATCGTCATTAACAATAGTGGTGCTACCCATGTTGCACCATGGGGTGAACTTGCGACCTTAAGCTGCGTAAACCGGAAGGTATCGGGGGTTGTCATCGATGGTGCAGTCCGTGATGTCGATGACATAAAAGATATAAGGTTTCCCTTGTTTGCACGAGCGGTCGTACCGAATGCAGGTGAACCGAAAGGTTTCGGTGAGATCAATGCGGACATCCAGTGTTGTGGGCAGGCAGTGCGGCCCGGGGACTGGATCATAGGGGATGAAAGCGGGGTTGTTGTCATTCCCCGTGAACGGGCCTACGAAGTAGCACGCAGAGCTGTTGAAATACGCAAAAATGAAGAAAGAATTCGTGAGGAGATCCGGCGGGGTGGAACCCTTTCTGTTATCTCTGAACTGGAAAAATGGGAAAAACGGTAAAGTGGGTACTCCATTTTACCTCTTGTAATGCATTAATGAAATTTTTCACGCTCGAGAAGGGTAGCCCCTGAGTTCAGGATTTTTTTGATGGCTTCATCGACTTTATCCACCCGTAGGATCAAGACGGCCCCTTCTTTTCCTGAATAGGCGTATGAATATTCGATGTTTATCCCGGAATCACCCAGGATCTTGGCTACGTCATACAAACCTCCCGGCTGATCTTTCATACGTACGGCTATAACATCGGTAAATGCGATGTTGAATCCAAGGGAAGTCAGTTTATCATGGGCCTTTTCCGGGTGGTTTACCAGCGCCCTGACAACACCAAACCCTTCAGCCTCTGCGATGCTGAATGCAAGAATGTTTATTTTTTCCTCGCCCAATGCATGCGCGATTGCCGCAAGGCGGCCTGGCCTATTCTCAGAAAAAATGGAAATCTGTCGGATTACATATCGTTGGGTGTCCATCTACATCGACCTCTTATCAATTACTTTCTTTGATTTTCCCTCAAACCGGGGCAGTGAACCCGGTTCGACAAGTTCAACATCGACATTCACGTTCAGGGCATTTGCAAGACGGTGCCGCACTTTCTGGCGGATCTGCATCAGGTCGTTGATTTTATCGCTAAACGAGTCCTTTGTCAGCTCCACTCTGATAAGCATGTCGTCAAGGGCACCTTTCCGGTCAACCACGATCTGGAAATGCTGGCCAACTTCCGGAATTGTCATCAGCGCATATTCTACCTGAGACGGGAAGACGTTAATTCCCCGGATGATAAGCATATCATCGACACGCCCCTGGATCCGTTCAACACGGGGATGAGTACGGCCGCAGGGGCAAGGGCTGTCATCAACGCTAGTAATATCGCCGATGCGGTACCGGATCATCGGCAATGCTTCTTTCTGAAGGATCGTGATGGTGAGTTCCCCTTTCTGACCGGGTTCAAGCGGCTCTCCAGTGGAGGGATCCACAATTTCAACGAGGGCAAGATCTGACCAGACATGGAATCCCTTCTGGACTGAGCATTCGGTAAACATCGGGCCGGAAAGTTCGCTTGTCCCATAGATATCATATGCTTTGATACCGAGCCATGTCTCCATTCTCTCCCGCATCCGCTCGGTCCAGGGCTCTGCCCCGAGAATTCCCGTACGAAGATTCGTGTCTTTGCCCAGGTTGATGCCCATTTTCTCAGCAACCTCACCCATGTGAAGAAGGTACGAGGGTGTGCAGGCGATTGCTGTTGTCCCGAGATCCTGCATCAGCTCAATCTGCCGTTCTGTATTCCCAACACTTGTCGGCAGGACCGTGGCACCGATGCGCTCAGCTCCGTAGTGTAGGCCAAGCCCACCTGTGAAGAGACCATATCCGTAACTCACCTGGATTGTATCTCCGCGGCCGAGCCCGATTGAGGTAAGAGCACGGGCAAGTGATTCTGTCCAGTTATTCAGGTCGTTCCGGGTGTATCCGACGACCGTCGGTTTACCGGTTGTTCCGGATGATACGTGGTACCGGACAAGTTCTTCCCGGGATGCAGTGAAAATTTTATCCGGGTAATTATCCCGAAGATCCCGTTTGAACATAAACGGCAGTTTTTTTACATCCGCAAGTTCCCGGATATCATCCGGATGAACTTTCTGCTCCTTCATGCGATCGTGGTAAAACGGTGAGAAGCTGTAAAGTCTGTTGACGAGATTTTTAAGAAGTTTGTACTGCATTCTCTGAAGTTCTTCTTTTGGCATTTCTTCGATTTGGGGATCCCAGAATCTCATAACAATCCATCCCTTCTGTCAATTACTCGTTTGGCCTTCCCTTCAAAGCGTGGCAATGAACCTGGTTCGACAAGTTTTACGGCGGTTCTCAATTCAAGGGCATCTCTGAGCGCCTTGGTGACCTTTCCCTGAATGCGGGAAAGGTCAGCCAGCTCACCGCTGAAAAAGTCCCGGTTAATCTCAACTTCTACGGTCATTTCATCGAGATGATTGATTCTGTCGATATAAACCATAAATTGATTCCCAACCTCGGGAATCCTGAGGAGGACATGTTCTATCTGCGACGGGAAGACATTAATTCCCCGTATGATGAGCATGTCGTCACTTCGTCCGGTAATCCGCGATATTTTCTGGCTTCTATGGCACAGGCAGCCATCCTCCATTTTCATTGTGACATCACCCGTCCGGTATCGCAAGAGGGGCATTGCCTCTTTTACAAGGGGTGTAACGACCAGTTCTCCACGTTCACCATCGCCAAGGATCTCTCCGGTTGCCGGGTCGATAATCTCGACCAGGTATGAATCATGCCATATGTGGAGACCGTCCCGTTCAGGGCATTCGAAGGCTACTCCCGGGCCGAAAAGCTCGGAAAGTCCGTAAGAATCAAAAGCGGTAAGATTCAGCCGGTTCTCCAGGGCCTTCCGTGTACTCTCAGACCATGCTTCAGCACCGAAAATGCCTGTCCGGAGGCTCGAGAGAGGTTCACCCATTTCCTCAGCTACTTCGGAAAGGTGCATCGCATAACTTGGTGTACAATGAATCGCTGTTACACCGAAATCACGGATCATCTCAATCTGGCGTTTCGTGTTCCCTGTAGCGCTCGGTATGACTGTCATGCCCATGAGCTCTGCACCATAGTGGAAGCCAAGACCTCCGGTAAACATACCATAATTCACCATGTTCTGGAATATGTCATCCTTTGTAAGGCCGATCATTGTCATGTTCCGTGCAAGCAGGTTCGACCAGGTCTTCAGATCATTGCTCGTATATCCGACTACGGTAGGCTTCCCGGTGGTTCCTGATGTTGTGTGGATCCTAACGACCTTCTGGAGCGGCACTGCAAAAAATCCAAACGGGTATCCGTCGCGGAGATCCTGTTTTTTGGTAAACGGGATTTTTTGGATGTCTTCAAGTGTTTTTATGGATGAGGGGGAAATTCCGGCACTGGAGAGCTTTTTTTTATAAAAATCGACGTTTTGGACCAGTCTTATTGTCTTTTTCAGACGTTTCAACTGAAGTTCTCGCAGTTCGGCCGGTTTGAGCGTTTCAATTTTCTCGTCCCAGAACATTCTCGACCCCCACACTATTTTCCAATGATATTATCCTGTCCTCGTTTAAAATTCAACCGAATTTTTTGTTGGAATATACTCGCCCCTCGATCCTTTTTTTAACGGATAAGGAAAAATGAATACGCTCCCCCACGGATCAAAGTCGAACTATAACGATGATTTAATCAAGAAATCATACGAAAAATAGTACCGGCAGCAATTGCGCTGGTGGTCGAAAAGTTGTGGATTACCCTTGGATGTGTGTAAACGGTTTTGGGACTCATATCAAGTCAACCGGCCAGACACTTATCGTCCAGAAAAAACATTCGGTCGACGAAATCCCGTTAAAATCCATAAAAAACCTCATAATTATCGGTGGACACACGATCAATTCTGCGACTATCATTAACCTCGTGAAAAACGGTACCTATATCTCCTTTTTTGAGCCAAATGGGACTCCCATAGGAGTTATCCGCCCGTTCGGAGAAAAACCGGACGATGCCTTACGAAAAACCCAGATCGGCGTTCCGTCCCACCGGTTTGCAAAAGCACTCGCACAGGCTTCCTTAAAATCACGCCTTATTGCAATCGACAAGGCTCAGGAACAGTGCCACGAACGTTTCTACTATGAGGGTGAACTGCAGATCCTTCACAAATCCTTAGAGGAAATGGAGTATCTCATAAAACTCGATGAAATCCGAAGGCTTGGACGGCTTGCATCGGACATGTATTATGAAATAATGTCCAGAAATCTTCCTTCCGATCTTGGATATCGGCGAAGACAGCAGATTCATCCGACGGATCCGGTCAATGCAATGTTGTCCTTTGGATATTCCATTTTATTTGGAAACTGCTGTATTCCAGTAATTGGGTACCGCCTGGATCCTGATATCGGGATGATGTATGAAGGACCCGGCTCCTTTGTCCGGGACCTTATTGAGCCATTCAAGGCGGAAATGATAGACGCTGAGGTGTTTCGGTACGCACGAACGACTCTTATATCATCTCAATTCGAGACAGGGAAGGACCGCTGTATCCTTTCGGACTCAGTCATCCAAGATTTAACCGATATGTTCCACCGGTCTATTGATAATGAAAAAATTTCCGAACAGGTCAGCAATTTCTGGCATGCAATTAAAGAAAATGAAGAGATCAGAGTCCTGTACTGATTTTACTTTCGCCCTTGATTATTGAAAATTCGTCAAAAATCTTTAACGGGATCTCTGTAATTTTCACATCCCTGACGACCGCACGCGGGCACCCGTAGATTGTCGATACAAATTTTTCCAGGATAATGGGTTCACCCGACGCAAGTATCCGGACTTTTCCGTCAGGGAGATTAATGACCGTGCCCGTGATGTTAAGATCGGTTGCGATTCTCCGGATACATGCCCTGAATCCCACTTTCTGGACCCGCCCGGAAATGAGAATATCAAAGGTAATCATTCTCACATTTCCTGGATAATTTTGATGGCAAGCCCGAGTTCATCAAACACTTCATCCCGCAACGATGCCTGCCTGATGTTTGTTGCCGCGTCTATTGCAAGATCAAGCACTTCAAGAGCAGGTCTCTCGCAGCCCGCTGCTGAAATTTTCATGGCTATGTCACACATGATGTATGCCCTGCGCGAAAGCGGCCGGATAATTCTTGCTTCCCTCACTGCGCTCTGCATCATTTTGCGCGACAATTTTTCTTCGCCCTTATTGCGGAAGAGGATAGCACAGTCGCAGAAAAATACCGCTTCTTTACCACGGTCCGCAACTGCCCGTATCAGGCGCTCCAAAGATGAGATCTGGCTTGAATGGACGCCATTTTCAATGATCTTTTCTGATAAATTCCGGATTTTCTGGTAGGGTGAGGGAGTCTCAAAAGCCTCTTCGTGTCCCAAAACTGCAAGTCTTCTTGTCCTCATCTGGTCGTCATCGATCGTTTTTGCAACCTCAAGCGCCTTCGTGAGATAGGCTTTTGTGCCTTTCTTATTGTATAAAACAAAAAACAGCCCCGAGATGTTGTCCAGCAGGGTATCAATAATATACTGGATATTTATTTTTCTCGTCAGTTGTTCGGCGTTATTCAATATCGCGACCAAGGATTCATCAGTGCTCTCTTCCAGGGATAATTTGAAAATTTCCAGAAGAATCGTAATTTTTTCATAGGGCGATGGGATTCTTGCAGCCGCTTTAATCATCAGATCCAGAATTTCTCGCCGCCGTACTTCATCATTCTGACAAATCGAATGGATTGCAATGAGTGCATGAATGTACTCAACCGGATCCGAAATTTGCTCAGCTATCTGAAGAGCAACCGGACAGTTTTCCTTGGCCGGAATTACTCTTTGGATTCGCGCAATTGATTCGACAATATGCCGCCTTACTTCTGCATTTTTATCGAATTCAATGGAATCGAGCAGACTAATTGCCTGGCGGAGACATGTGGCCATCAAATCGGGATCAAAATGAGAGTACAACGACGCCAGATTGGAAAGAATGAAAATTTTTTCATTTGTTGTCGATAACAAGTGAATGGATTCCTTCACGATTCCGAGAATTTCTTCAGCACGTTTCTGGTGCTTTGATTTGAAAAAGAGTTCTGCAAGATCACACATACCGGATAACTGGTGGTATTTGTCGTTTACACGGCCGAGAATGGAATATATGAGTTCAAGAACTTCGGGATCTGCAGTTGCCCGCGTATTTTTCTGAAGGAGGTAGGCGACAATCTCATAGGGGTCTGTTGAATTCGGGTGGATGATCTCACTATTAAGATTTGATACAATCCTGTGCAGCATTGCGTCGCGTTCAAAAATATTGTTGATTTCAATTGCGTACATTCCAAGCGCGACGATGAAATCCTGGTTTGTGCTTGTCCGTGAATAGGACAGCATTATATCAATCATGCCGGCAATTTTCAGGGATATTTGGGGCGTTTTAGAGGTTTTCTGAATTATCTCAAGACCCCGTTTGAACGGGTGCATAAGGACTGGCAGGTCCTGATTTTGCTCCCCGGACAGGATCCGGCACCCAACTTTTACAAATGATTCAGCAATCCGCTCATGGATCTGTGCCCTCATTGAAGGGTCATCAATGTCGTTAACAATTGCAGATGCACGCTCCAGTGCATCCTCGGAATTTCTGTCGAAAGCGTATTTGAGAACGCCCTCAATGATATTTGCCATCGCAAACGAGGCAAGATCTTTTTCAAGGAGTGAATGGCTCCACTCCCTCATCCTGAGAAGCAGGTCGAGGTCTCCGTCCTGGGCCGCCAATATTGCTACTTCATCGATGATTGTACTGAGGGTTATTGATCTGGTGTTTTGACCATCGATGGCACAGGTCAGCCCGACTGCTCGCTGGATATGATCTCTGCTTCGGATCTGGACACCAAGACGGGCTATCTTGATAACAATATTCGACACGGCCCGTTCTTTTGTGTTCAGATCGCTAATGGATTCAGCAAGCTTGATCAATGGTCCTGGATCATTTGCATCTAAAAATCCGCGCTCTATGGCAAGAGAGATGTACTCAAGAAGAATCTGGTCTTTTCTGGGATGCAATGTAACAAGTGAAACGAGTGATTGGATATGGGCAATAATCTCCTGGTATGTGTATTCCTTCCCGGCATCCATGACGGCTTTGTAAATAGTCGCATGAAGTATTTCATCCGGTATACCCGGGAATATTTTGGCTTGAATCTGGGTAACTCCATCCTGTAATATACCCATTTTCATGAGGCTGATGAGCCCGTCCTGGAATTGAGCATTGATTTCGGATTTGTCACTGATTTTTGGAAAAACTTCCATTGCAGAATCAAAATCCCCGGAAGCTACCATTATCTGGGAAAACTGGAGGAATGTTTTTGATAAAAATCCGGGGGCGCAGTTCTTTTCCACGAGTGGGATAAGATCTTTGAGTATCTGCATATTTTTTGATGACCGTGCGACTGCAATGCCTGCCTTGACCATCTCCCGCACCGGATACTCAGCAGACCCTTGGATGTCGGTAAGCAGCTGCATTGCTGTTACGAGGAACCACCGGTCTCCCGATTTTTCTGCCTTTTTCAAAAGGCTTGCGACAATAACATTGAGAACATTGGGATCTTCTGCGCTGAGATCGTGGAGGGTGTCATAGATCTGGGGTTTATTTTTAACCCTGTCAAGGAACTGCTCGGTGAGCGCGTTGACAATTTCAAGAAATTCATCTGGCTGAACATCGCGGAAATTCTGGACAAATCCGGAGATATTTGCCATCTCTTTGCCAAAAACGGATTTGGCCCCTTTTTCAATAATGACTGATAGGCACTCCTGGCGCCGGATCTTCTGGTGAATTTTCGTTGCACTCCGTATGCTCTGGAGGTACAGGTCATGGTTTTTCTTGAGGACGGCTATAGTTGTGATAGCCTTTGTGAGCTCTGCATGGAGAACAGCACGCTTGGAGATATCGCTTATCTCCTCGATGCTCTTCAAGGAAGAATACAGCAATTGTTCATCAAGCGTTGCTATTGCCCATACAATGAGCAATGGCACGACCTCGATCATGATGTCTGAACGGTACTTCCGGAAAATGACCCGGTTCAGCATCATTATGCCCTGGTCAATCAGAGCGGCGTTTGTTTCAGATACGCCGGCTTCTATAAGATCATGTGCCATCATTGCATAGACGTGTGATTGGCAGCTTTTCTTGCCCATCCGTTTAGAAAGGGACAGGAGACAATCAAGCCAGACTTCGTCTTTGGTTTTGATATAATGGCTGATAATTTTGGGAAACAGGGAAGCAATATCGTTTCCCGGTACATCAGGCAGCGCAGTAAGAATCGAAGGTTTGTTGTTTTTGAGAGCAGTTTCAATAATAAGACCGTTAATTTCATTCACGAGAGCTTTTCTTGATCGCCTCCCGGGATGATTTCTGATTTCATTGAATACACCCTCAACAGCCTTCCGGTCCTCTTTTGAGAGCGCTGTCTCGATTCTTTCAACGATTTCAGTTGATCTGACCATTCTGGTATCACACTAGTATTGAATAGACAATATCTCAATTTAAACGATATAATAAATAAACTTTTCCTAACGCATTTTGGGTAAATTCATTTTTTTTTGTTATATTGAGGCAAATTTATCGGGTTTTGAAGGAATTAAGCCGGCAATATGCAAGATTCCACGAAAGAAACCAGAAAATTATCCTTTATTTACTGTAATCTCAATGATACTTCAATATTTTTTAAAAATAATTAAATTTTGGCATTAATATGGGTATAATTAGCTTGCT
>Ga0335071_10005836_pt1 | contig 12759 bp, 5 predicted proteins | sample Lox_Sample_15_FD_206724 | JGI IMG/M metagenome (GOLD analysis project Ga0335071, IMG submission 206724) | Soil microbial communities from Loxahatchee National Wildlife Refuge, Florida, United States - Lox_Sample_1.5 | ecosystem: Environmental > Terrestrial > Soil > Wetlands | place: USA: Florida...
AGCGGCTGAAGGCGCAGGTCGCAGGCTCCGCTCCGGCGATGCGGGCGGGAGGCGCGCTCGACGCGGTCCAGGCGATGCTCGGCCTCAAGCCCGCGCCGCCGGACCCGGGGGCGCGGCTCGGGGCGCCCGAACTGGCGGCGCTCATCCACGGCGAGCTGTCCGCGCCGGCCATCTCCCCGGCCTCGGACGGCGAACGCAAGAACCCGCTGGTGCGGACGATCGCGTCCCTCCTCGGCCAGCACGGGCTGCGTTCGGGCGCCGGCGACGGGCCCGGCCTGCAGGCGGCAGCCAGCGGCCTGGTCGAGCGGCTGGCCTCTGCCCGCCGCTACCAGGAGGGGGTGGCCTGGGGCGGCGTCTGCTTCGCCACCTACAACCTGGTGGCGTTCGCCTTCGCCTTCGTGCTGCTGGCCCTGGTGCGGCGCACCAGCGCCCGCCGCATCCACGTGGCCTGCCTGGTCCTGGGCGGGATGGGGTTCCTCTCGGTGCTCGCCATCCGCCAGCCCGGCGCGCTCCTGCTGTCGATGGTGGGCGTGGGCGTCGCCTGGGCCAGCATCCTGGCCATGCCCTACGCCATGCTGTCGAATGCGCTGCCGCCCGCCAGGATGGGGTTCTACATGGGGGTCTTCAACTTCTTCATCGTGCTGCCGCAGATCCTGGCCTCCGTCGGCCTCGGCTTCGTCATGCAGCGCTTCCTGGGCAACGACGCCACCAAGGCGCTGCTGCTGGGCGGCGCCTCCATGCTGGTAGCGGCCGCGCTCACCCTGCGCGTGCGCGAGGAGGAGACGGAGTAGCCATGGCCCGCTCCGCCGCGCTCGCCCTGCTGTCGCTCGCGCTCGCCGCCCCCGCCGCGCTCGCCGCTGGGGCGCAGGTGACCAAGGTCGAGCCGCCGAGCTGGTGGCCGGGCCACACGATCAACCCCGTGCGGCTGCTGGTGCGCGGCGCCGGGCTGGGGGGGGCTGCGGTCGTCTCCTGCGGACCCGGCCTGACGGCCGGCGCCGTGAGGGTGAACGACGCCGGCACCTACCTGTTCCTCGACCTCACGATCGCCCCGGACGCGAAACCGGGCCCGCGCGCGATCGCGATCCGCACCCGGGCGGGCACGGCGACCATCCCGTTCGAGCTGCTCTCGCCGCTGCCGCGGGAGGGCCGCTTCCAGGGCTTCTCGCCGGACGACGTGATCTACCTCGTCATGCCGGACCGCTTCGCCGACGGCGATCCCGCGAACGACGACCCGGCCGTCTCGCAGGGCCTCTTCGATCGCGCGAGGCCCCGCTACTACCACGGCGGGGACCTGCAAGGCGTCATCGACCACCTGCCGTACCTGAAGGACCTGGGCGTCACGGCGCTGTGGCTCAACCCCTGGTACGACAACGTCAACCACCTCAACGAGCGCGAGACCTACGACGGCAAACCGATCACCGACTACCACGGCTATGGCGCGGTCGACTACTACGGCGTCGAGGAGCACTTCGGCGACCTGGCGACGCTGCGCGAGCTGGTGGACGAGGCGCACGCCGCCGGCATCAAGGTGATCCAGGACCAGGTGGCGAACCACAGCGGGCCCTACCACCCCTGGGTGCAGGACCCGCCGACGCCCACCTGGTACTACGGCACGCCGCAGAACCACCTGGCGAACACCTGGCAGACCTGGACCCTGCAGGACCCGCACGCGACGCCCGCGACGCAGAAGGCGACGCTCCAGGGCTGGTTCATCGACATCCTGCCCGACCTGAACCAGGACGACCGGGAGGTGGCGCGCTACGAGATCCAGAACACGCTGTGGTGGGTCGGCACGACCGGCCTCGACGGCATCCGCCAGGACACGCTGCCCTACGTGCACCGCCGGTTCTGGCGCGAGTGGATGGCCGCCATCAAGAAGGAGTACCCGCGGCTGCGGGTGGTGGGGGAGATGCTCGACGGCGACCCGGCTCTGGTGTCGTTCTTCCAGGGCGGCGTACGGCGCTTCGACGGCATCGACTCGGGGGTCGACACGCTCTTCGACTTCCCGCTCCACTTCGCGATCCGCGAGGCCTTCGCCCGCGGCGGCTCGCTGCGCCAGCCGGCGATGATGCTGGCCCGCGACCACCTCTACCGCGACCCGTCGGTGCTGGTGACGCTCCTCGGCCTGCACGACGTCCCGCGCTTCATGAGCGAGCCCGGCGCCACCGTCGCCGCGCTGAAGAACGCGTTCACGTTCCTCTTCACCACCCGCGGCACGCCGCTCCTCTACTACGGCGACGAGATCGCCATGGCCGGCGGCGGCGACCCGGACAACCGGCGCGACTTCCCGGGCGGCTGGAAGGAGGACGCACGCAGCGCCTTCACCGCCGCCGGCCGGACGCCGGACGAGCAGGCCGTCCACCAGCACGTCCGCACGCTGCTGCACCTGCGCCAGGCGACGCCGGCGCTGCGCCGCGGCCGCTCGCTCAACCTGCAGGTGGACGACAGGACCTGGGTCTACGCGCGGGTGAGCGAGGCGAACGCGGCGGTCGGGCTGGCGGTGGTCGCCATCAACACGGCCAGCACGCCGGCGACGCTCGAGGTGGCCCTCGACGGCATCCCTCTCGGCGACGGCGTGCGCCTGGTCGACCGGATCGGCTCGGCCGAGGCGGTGGTCCAGGGCAGCAGGCTCCACCTGGCGCTGCCGCCCGCCTCCTCGGCCGTGTTCACGCCCTGACCCGTCCGTAGTTCAATTGATCCTCTTGATCTTGCTGCTATCATTCATGATCCTTCGTGATGGCGGCGGGGGGCGAGGATGGAGCTTTCGCAGCTTCGAACGTTCCGGGTCGTCGCCGAGACGCTGAACTTCACGCGTGCGGCCGAGCGGCTGGGTCTCACCCAGTCGGCCGTCAGCCACCAGATCAAGTCGCTGGAGACCGAGCTGCGGGAGCCGCTCTTCATCCGCGCCAAGCGCGGGGTGAAGCTGTCCTCGGCAGGACAGGCCGCGCTCGAGCACGCCGTGCGCCTGCTCGACGAGGCCGAGGCGCTGCGCGAGCGCGTCGCCGGGGGCGAGCACTCGCCGGCCGGGCGGGTGCGGGCCGCCGCCGCCACCCAGGCCATCGTCCACCTGTTCGCGCCGCTCTTCGAGCAGTTCATGCGCGAGCAGCCGCGCATCGACGTGTCCTTCCGCACCACCGCCTCGACCGACGAGACGGTCGCCGACATCCTCAACGGCGCCGCCGACGTGGGCTTCGCCTCGCTGCCCGTCTACTCGCCGGCCCTGAAGATCGAGAGCCTGTTCGAGGACGAGCTGTTCGTGGCGGTCGGCCACGGCCACCGGCTCTCCGCCCGCAGCGAGGTCAGCACCGAGGAGCTGCGCGGCGAGCGGCTGATCCTGTTCGAGCGCGGCGGCTCCATCCGCCGGGCGACCGACCAGTTCTTCAACAAGGTCGGCATCCAGCCGTCGCTGGCGCTGGAGTCCAACGACACCGCCTTCATCAAGCTGATGGTGGAGCGCGGCCTCGGGGTCTCGCTGCTGCCCGCCTGGGCGGTGCGCGACGAGGTCGCCTGGGGCTGGCTGTCGAAGCTGCGCATCGAGGGCCACCGCCTGCACCGGACCGTCGCCGTCATCTCGCTGGCCCGCTTCCAGCCCTCGGCCACACGCTCCTTCGTCGAGTTCGTCCTCGGCCGCCGCGTCGAGCTGCAGCACATGGCGGAAGGGCACCCGCGGGGCGGCGAGCTGCGTCCCGGCGAACGGCCGGGCGAACGCGCGCCGGAGCGGGCGGGCGAGAAGGAACGCCCGGCGGAGAAGGAACGCTCCGAGAGGAGCAGCGGCCGCCGTCGGTAGCGCCGCGAAGACTCCGGAAAACCGGATCGCGCCAGTTGGCGGCGTTGGATCGCGGCCTCGTCAGCGCCGCCGCTCCTTTTTCCGGCCGGCGCCCATGGGCTCCGAACTGATTGACTGCACGCCCCATCGGCACGCGCTCTGGCGCCCAGCGACCGCGCGTTGGGCTGCGTCCAGGCGGATGAACGGCGGGCACGAAGCTTGCGGATTAGTTGGTGGCTCGACCGGTTCCCGTCTCGTGGGGGCCACGGGTGCGTCGTATCGGATGCCGGCGCACCCGTGGGCGCGAGCGGAGGCCGGCGAGCCTTTTCAAATCACCTGGCTGCCGTCCGGCGATCGGGCCCGCCCCGCACTCTCGGGAGATGCGGCCGGCGCCTGCTTCACCCGGGGCGGCGGTCGCCTCGGGGCCTGGACGGGGGGCAGGATGGGCGGGGATGCACGCGCGCGGCTGGCCGCAGCCGCGGTTCTGGCGCTGGCTGCCAACAGCCTCTACCTCGCTGCCCGCGCGGATGCGACGCTCGTCTACTTCGCCAACGTCGGGCTGCATCCCGTGCTCGGTCTCCTGGCCGGCGCGCTCGTCTCCGGCTTCGTGCGCGCGCTCTGGTCGCGTCTCCGACCGCTCTGGCGCACCGCCTCCGCCTTCTTCGGCACCGGCGCGCTGCTCGGCCTCGCCCTGCTGGTCACCGGCGCCACCCGGCCGTTCCGGCCCCTGCTGTACGCCCACATCGCCCTCATGGCGACCGCGGCGCTCGTCGCCCTGCTGGCGGTCCTGCGCCGGGGAGTGCCGCTGGCCGGCGCGGCCGCGCGGGGCGCGGCCGTCGCCGGCCTGCTGCTGAGCGTGGCCACGCCGGCCGCGCGGGCCGTGGCCGACCTGCGCCCGCCCCGGGACCCGATCACGAACCCGCCCCTGGCGCCGCTGACCATGGACGGGGAGGGCCAGGGCGCGGCGGGGCCCTTCTTCCCTTCCTCTGCCGAGACCAACGTGGGCCGCCCCGTCCCCTCGAAGTTCTTCATGACCGCGCAGGAGTGCGCGCGCTGCCACAAGGACATCTACGACCAGTGGAACGCCTCGGCGCACCACTTCGCCTCGTTCAACAACCAGTGGTACCGCAAGTCGATCGAGTACATGCAGGACGTCGTCGGCACGAAGCCGTCGCGCTGGTGCGCCGGATGCCACGACCACGCGGTCGTGTTCGCCGGCAGGTTCGACACTCCCATCCGCCAGCAGGTCACCACTCCCGAGGCGCAGGTGGGGCTCTCCTGCGCCTCCTGCCACTCGATCGTCCACGTGAAGAGCACCATGGGGCAGGGCGACTTCACCATCGAGTACCCGCCGCTGCACGACCTGGCGGTGAGCGGCAACCCCGTGCTCAAGGCGAGCCACGACTACCTCCTCTACCTCGACCCCACCCCGCACTCGCGCACCTTCCTCAAGAGCTTCCACACCGAGCAGACCCCGCAGTTCTGCGCGGCCTGCCACAAGGTCCACCTCGACCTGCCGGTGAACGGCTATCGCTGGATCCGCGGCTTCGACGAGTACGACAACTGGCAGGCTTCCGGGGTCTCCGGCGAGGGCGCGCGCTCCTTCTACTATCCGGCCAGGCCGCAGGCCTGCGCGGACTGTCACATGCCGCTGGTGCCCTCGAAGGACCCGGCGGCGCGCGACGGGCGCGTGCACTCGCACCGCTTCCCCGGCGCCAACACCGCGCTGCCGTTCGTCAACGGCGACAGGGAGCAGCTCGAGCTGACCCAGGCGTTCCTGAAGACCGCCGCCAGCATCGACGTGTTCGCCCTGGTGCCGGGCGGGCAGGGCGAGCCGGCAGGCCCTCCGGCGGCGGCCAAGCGCGCGGTGCCGGGCAACGAGCCGCGGCTCAGCTCGACCTTCGCCCAGGGCGAGGAGTCGATGAGCCTGGGGCCCTCGCCGGCCCTGCTGCGGCCCGCGGCGCCGGTCGTCGGCCCGCTCGACAAGGTGGAGGCGGCCGTGCGCCGCGGCGACACGGCGCGGCTGGAGGTGGTGGTGCGCACGCGCAAGGTCGGCCACTTCTTCCCAGGGGGCACCGTCGACGCCTTCGACGTGTGGGTCGAGCTGGAGGTGACCGACTCGAACGGCCGCAAGGTCTTCCACTCCGGCTTCACCGAGGACGACCCCAACGGCAGGGACCGCCGCGGCCCGGTGGAGAGAGGCGCCCACTTCTACCGCAGCCTGCAGCTCGACGAGCACGGCAACGTCATCGACAAGCGCAACGCCTGGTCCACCCGCTCCGTGGCCTACGTGCGGCTGATCCCGCCGGGCGCCGCCGACACCGTCCACTACCGCCTGCGCGTCCCCCCGGACTGCGGCGACCGCCTCACCGTGACCGCGCGCCTGAACTACCGCAAGTTCTCCTGGTGGAACACCCAGTGGGCGTTCGCCGGGGTGCGCGACCCGGCGCAGGGGAGCTTCTCGCTGACCAAGGACCACGACGACGGCCGCTGGGTGTTCACCGGGGACACCGCGGGCGTCTCCGGCAGGCTGAAGGCCATCCCGGACATCCCGACCACGGTGATGGCGGAGGCGAAGGCCGAGATCCGGGTGCTGCCGAAGGACGCCCCCGAGCCGAGGACGGCGCCCTTCCTCGACGCCTCGGTGCGCGAGCGCTGGAACGACTACGGCATCGGCCTGCTGCTGCAAGGCGACCTCAAGGGAGCCGAGGCGGCGTTCCTGAGGGTCACGCAGATGGAGCCCGCCTACGCCGACGGCTGGGTCAACGTGGGTCGTGCCCGCCTGACCGAGGGCAACCTGGCGGGGGCCGAGGAGGTGCTGCGCCGTGCGCTGGCGGTGGACCCCGCCCTGGCCAAGACCCACTTCTTCCTCGGCAGCGTCCTCAAGCAGGCGGGCCGCTACGACGAGGCGCTCTCCGAGCTGCAGCAGGCGGCCCGCCTCTACCCGAAGGACCGGGTGGTGCTGAACCAGGTCGGGCGGGTGCTGTTCCTGAAGCGCCGCTACCCGGAGGCGATCGCCACGCTGCAGCGCGTGCTGGCGATCGATCCCGAGGACCTGCAGGCGCACTACAATCTCATGCTCTCCTATCAGGGGGTCGGAGACGCGGAGATGGCGAAGAAGCACGAGGCGCTCTACCGTCGCTTCAAGGCGGACGAGGCCTCGCAGACGATCACCGGGCCCTTCCGCCGGCTGCATCCCTACGACAACAACGAGCGCCAGGCGGTCCACGAGCACGTCTCGGGGCTCGACGGCAGGGGCGTGCCGCTGCCGGCGGCGGCCTACGCCGCAGGAGGCGCGCAGTGAGCGGCCGGCGGCTCCTCGCCGCCGCCCTTGCCGTCAGCCTGCCGGCCGCCCTGGTCCCCGAGATCGCCTCGCCCCAGGCGGGAGGCCAGCCGATCCAGTTCGTGGACGGCACTGCGGCGGCCGGCATCCGCTTCCGCCACAACTCCGGGGCCTTCGGCAAGAAGTACCTGCCGGAGACGATGGGCTCGGGGCTCGCCCTCTTCGACTACGACAACGACGGCTGGCTCGACGTCTTCTTCTGCAACGGCACGCGCTGGCCCGGCCAGCCGGGCCCGCCCACCTACTCGGCGCTGTACCACAACAACCGCGACGGCACGTTCACGGAGGTGACGAAGCAGGCGGGGCTGGCGGTCGAGATGTTCGCCGAGGGCGTCACCGCCGGTGACTACGACAACGACGGCTTCGTGGACTTGTACGTCACCGCCATCGGCGGCAACCACCTGTTCCACAACCAGGGCGACGGCACCTTCGTAGACGTGACGGCGAAGTCGGGAACGAAAGGCCCCGGCACCTTCGGCACCAGCGCCATGTTCTTCGACTACGACCGCGACGGGAAGCTGGACCTGATCGTGGCCAACTACGTCACCTGGACCATCGACAAGGACCTGTTCTGCACGCTCGACGGCAAGACCAAGTCCTACTGCACCCCCGAGTCGTACCAGGGCGAGAGCCCCACCCTCTTCCACAACCGCGGGGACGGGACCTTCGAAGACGTGACCCGCAAGGCCGGTCTGTGGGACCCCAGCTCGAAGGCGCTGGGCGTGGCCATGATCGACCACGACAACGACGGGTGGCCGGACTTCGTGCTGGCCAACGACACCCAGCCCAACAAGCTCTACCACAACAACCGCAACGGCACCTTCACCGACATCGGCACCACCTCCGGCATCGCCTTCGGGGAGACCGGGGTGGCGCGCGCGGGCATGGGGGTCGACGCCGCCGACTACTCGGGCACCGGGCGGGCCAGCCTGCTGATCGCCAACTTCGCGAACGAGATGATCGGCCTCTACCACAACGAGGGCAACGGGCTCTACGTGGACGAAGCCCCCGCCTCCACCGTGGGCCGCGCCAGCATGCTCACGCTCGCCTTCGGCATCTTCTTCTTCGACTACGACCTCGACGGCCGGCTCGACATCTTCGCCGGGAACGGGCACGTGGCCGACGACATCAACGCGGTGCAGCCGCGGGTGACGCACGCCCAGCGGCCGCACGTGTTCAGGAACCTCGGCAACCACCGCTTCGAGACGGTCACCGACCAGCTGGGACCGGCGCTGCAGCAGCCGATCGTCGCCCGGGGCGCGGCCAACGGCGACTTCGACAACGACGGCGACCTCGACGTGTTCGTCAGCACCAACAACGGGCCCGCCCGGCTCTTCCGCAACGACGGCGGCAACCGCAACCGCTTCCTGCGGGTGAAGACCCTCGGCACCCGCTCCAACCGCGACGGCATCGGCGCCCGGGTGACGGTCACCCTGCCCGACGGCCATCGGGAGTGGCAGCTGGTGCACACGGGGTCCAGCTACTGCTCGCAGAGCGACACCGCGCTCACCTTCGGCCTGGGCGCCAACCAGCGGGTCGAGTCGATCGAGGTGAGCTGGCCCAGCGGGCAGGTGGACCGGACCGGGCCCGTCACCGCCAACCAGGTCGCCTTCGTCCAGGAGGGACGAGGCCTGCTCGCCGCGAAGACGCTGCCGGCGAAGGGACAGCCGCTGCGCCCTTGAAGGCGGGGCCGCACCCGGAAACAATCACGGCATGATACTGCGGAGAGCCGTCCTCCCCGGCGTGCTGGCGCTCGGCCTGGCGGCGAGCGCGGGCGTTTCCCTGCTGCTGGCCCAGGCCAAGGGCGCCGCGCCAGCGGCGACCTCGCCGGTCCGCGAGGCCGCCTGGCGCGAGAACAACGTCGGCGTCGCCGAGCTGGAGCAGTTCCGCTTTGCCGACGCCGCGGAGGCGTTCAAGCGGGCGCTGGCCAGGGACCCTTCGCTGACGGCGGCGAAGATCAACCTGGCGATCGCCTACCTGTACGTCCCGGACATCCCCGCGGCGAAGGCGGCGGCCGCCGCCGCGCTGCAGGCAGCCCCCGACGCGGCCCAGCCGAACTACCTGCTGGCGTTGATCGCCCGCACCGAGGGTCGGGCCGAGGAGGCGATCCCCTACCTGGAGAAGGTCCTGGCCAGCGACCCGCGCGACCTCGGCGCCAACGTCACCCTGGGCCAGTGCTACCTGCAGATACGCGACTACGACAAGGCGGCGGCCGCGTTCAAGCTGGCGTCCGACGCCGAGCCGTACAACGTGAGCGCCGCCTACAACCTCGGGGTGGCCCTGACGCGCTCCGGCAAGCGCGAGGAGGGGCAGGCGGCCATGCAGCGCTTCCAGAAGCTGCGCGACAGCGGCTACAAGAGCGCGCTCGGCTCCAACTACATGGAGCAGGGGCGGTACGCGGAGGCCCTCGCCTCCACCGGGGCGGAGGCCGAGGCGGTCGACCCGAAGACGCCGGCGGTGAAGCTGGTGGAGGGCGAGGTGCCCGCCGGGGCCTCGCCGCAGGCCGCAGGACCGACGCTGTGGAGCGCGAAGGCCGGCTCGGCGGCGCTCCCGCAGGCCCTGCCGCGGGCGGCCCTGGTGCTCGCCGACGTCGACGGCGACGGCGCGCTCGACGTGATCGAGGCGGGCCTGCCCTCGCTGCGCGTGCTGCACAACCAGAAGGGGCGCTACCAGGACGTCACCCAGTCCCTCGGCCTGGCCGGCGTCCCCGCGCTCGCCGTCGTCGCCGGAGACTACGACAACGACGGCCGGGTGGACCTGCTGGTGCTCAAGCCGGGCGCGCTCGCCCTCTTCCACCACGAGGCCGACGGCCGCTTCAAGGACGTCACTGCCGAGGCGAAGCTCCCGGCCTGGCCGTACCTGGCGGTGACGGCCGCCTTCGTCGACATCGACCACGACGGCGACCTCGACATCTTCGTGGGCGGACTCGCCGACACCTCCGTCCCGCCCGGCGCGACGTCGTCGCCCTTTCCCGCCGGCTACGCCGAGGCGCCCAGCCTGGTGCTGCAGAACAACGGCAACGGCACCTTCACCGACATCACCGCCAGCACCCAGCTCGGCGGCCGCGGTCACACGGTGGCGGTGATCCCGACCGACTTCGACAACCGCCGCGACATCGACCTGTTCGTGCTGCGGTCGGAACGGCCGGTGCTGTTCAAGAACATGCGCGACGGCACCTTCCGCGACATGGCCGCGGAGCTGGGGCTTCAGGCCAAGGGCCCCTTCTGGAGCGCCGCCGCCGCCGACGTCAACAAGGACGGCTTCACCGATTTCTTCCTGGGCGGTGCCGGCGCCTCGTACCTGGCCCTGAGCGACGGCAAGGGAGCCTTCCAGGTCGCCGCCGCGCCTGCGGCCGCCGCCGGCGCGCTGGCGGCGCAGTTCCTCGACTACGACAACGACGGCCTGCTCGACCTGCTGGTGGTGACCGCCAGGGGGCCGCACCTGCTCCGCAACCTGGGCGGGAGGTGGGCCGACGTCACCGCCGCCGCCTTCGGCGCTCTCCGCGAGGCGACCTACGACGGCGCGGCGCTCGCCGTCGCCGACCTCGACCAGGACGGCGACGAGGACGCGCTCGTCGCCACCCCGAGGCGGCTGGTCTCCTTCACCAACGAGGGCGGCAACCGCAACCACTCCTTCGCGGTGCAGCTCACCGGCCGGGTGAGCAACAAGCAGGCGGTCGGCGTCCGGGTGGACATCCGCGCCGGCAGCCTGCGCCAGAAGCTCGAGACCTCCGACGCCGTGCCGATGGCCGCGCCGTCCGACCTGCTGTTCGGCCTGGGCTCGCGTTCCGTGCCGGACGCCGTGCGCATGATCTGGGTCTCCGGGATCGTGCAGACGGAGATCGAGATGGGACAGCCGGCACCCGGCAGGCGGGCGTCCCTCGCCGTCACCGAGCTCGACCGCAAGCCCTCCTCCTGCCCCTACCTCTACGCCTGGAACGGCACGCGGTTCGAGTTCGTCACCGACTTCCTGGGCGCCGGAGAGATGGGCTACTACGAGGCGCCGGGCCTGCGGAACGTGCCAAACCCCGTCGAGTACGTCCGCCTGGCGCCCGGGCAGCTGACGGCCGTCGACGGCCGCTACGAGCTGCGCGTCACCAACGAGCTGGAGGAGGTGCTCTACCTCGACCGGCTGCGGCTGCTGGCGATCGACCACCCGTCCGACGTCGAGGTGTATCCGAACGAGGGGATGACCGACCCGCCCAAGCCCTTCCGCCTCCACGCGGTCCGCGACCCGCGGGTGCCCCGCGCCACCGACGACGCCGGGCGCGACGTGACCGGGCGGCTGGCGAAGCGCGACCGGGTCTTCGTCGACGATCTGCCGCTCACGAGGATCCGCGGTTACGCCAGGCCGCACGTGCTCGTCTTCGACCTGTCGGCACTCCCGGCCGACCACACGCTGCTGCTGCTGACCGGCTGGACCGACTACTCCTTCTCCAGCGACAACGTGGCGGCGCACCAGGCCGGGCTGCCGTCCATCGCGCCGCGGCTGGAGGTGGAGCAGGCGGACGGGAGCTGGAAGAGGGCGATCGACGACATCGGGATCCCGGTCGGCCGGCCGCAGACGATCGTGGTCGACCTCGCCGGCCGGCTGGGCCCGTCGCGGCGAGCCCGGCTCGTCACCACCTTCCGCGTCTACTGGGACGAGGCGAAGGTGGGGGCCCCGGCCGCCGACCTGCGCCTGCAGCCGTTGGCGCTGGCGCCGGTGCGGGCCACCCTCGCCGAGCGCGGCTTCTCCGCCGAGACCAGCCCCGACGGTCGCGAGCCCTGGGGCTACGACTACGCGCGTGTCTCGCTGCTCTCGCCCTGGAAGACGATGCCGGGACGCTACACACGCACCGGCGACGTGCGGCCGCTGCTGATGGCGGTCGACGACTCCTTCGTGGTCAGCAAGCCCGGCGACGAGCTGGCGCTGAGCTTCGACGCTGCTGCGCTGCCCGCGCTGCGGCCCGGCTCCTCGCGCACGTTCCTGGTCCAGGGCGACGGCTTCAGCAAGGAGATGGACATCAACTCCGCCAGCCCGGACGTGGTGGCGCCGCTGCCGTACCACGGCATGAAGAGCTACCCGTACCCGGAGGCGGAGGTGCCGGCGGCGGTCAGGCAGCGGCTGGAGAAGGCCGCGGCCTGGAACACCAGGCTGGTGGCCCGACCGATGATGCCGATCGAGCTGTACGCGAAGGAGGCTGCCGACGAGTCACGCGCCAGGGCGAGCGAGCCACCGAAGGCAGCAGGCAAGTGATGCTGTCGCGTTACCCAGGGGGGTCTGGGGGGATGGAGTCCCCCCAGAACATGGACGTCAGGTACAGGCGAAGCCGTGAATGGTTCCTGTTCCTCTCCCTCGTCCGCCCTCCAACCATCCCGCCGGCTTAAGACGACAGGCCATGAGGAAGAAGGAAACGGAAACAGCAACAACAACAACAACAGCAACGGACCACCGCATTCCGGTGTCATTTCCGCGGTGGGGCTATTGGAAATGACACCGGAGCGTGTGACCCCGGTGCGCTACAGCGCCGCCTGCTGCCAGACCGACCTGCCGAACCCGCTCGGCCGGCTGGAGATGAAGGGAAACACCGACCGCATGCTGTCGATGATCGACTCGGCGATGGCCGGGGCGGCGCCCTTCCTGCCGGTGCGGCTGGTGGTCTTCCCCG
>Ga0335071_10005837_pt1 | contig 12757 bp, 9 predicted proteins | sample Lox_Sample_15_FD_206724 | JGI IMG/M metagenome (GOLD analysis project Ga0335071, IMG submission 206724) | Soil microbial communities from Loxahatchee National Wildlife Refuge, Florida, United States - Lox_Sample_1.5 | ecosystem: Environmental > Terrestrial > Soil > Wetlands | place: USA: Florida...
ACGACGTGATCACCGTGCCGCCCCGGCACCGCGAACACCAAACCCCGGCATGACCAGCCAACAAGCTGCTCACGGTCAGTGCCGGATCTCTACCCTTTGGTGCTCAACCTGAGTGCCCCCCAACACTTTCTACGACCAGGAGGACACGCCCTACGAAGCGAAGCGCACCCACCCGACTCACAAAACCATGCCGGTCACGGGTCAAGTGACAACTACGGTGCTGAGCTGGCTGGCCGCCGCGAGATAGGGCTCCTAACCCCGGATACATCGAAAAGCCCCGGGCAGCCGTAGAGGCTACTGGGGGCTTTCAACGGTTCGCCGCATCAAGGGCTGGTGCAGACGCGCGGCGGATTGCTGGCACTGGGCTTCGGGATCACCACCGTGGCCCTGACTAGCGACCGAACGGCATGGCCCCGCCACGGAGCCGATACGGGAATGTTCGCATCTCGGAGCATTTTGGAAATAGACTTGGGGTGATCAACCCCGCAGTACTCGGCCACCTGGTCGATGGTCATCCACTGGGGACGCCGTCGAGGCCGAGATCGTTGACGATGGCGAAGCGACTCGGTCCTGATGCCGACCGGGAACTTCCCAACCCGGCGCGGCGCCGCACAACTGCCGGGCGGACGCTTTTAGTCTGCGTCGTGTGAACGAATCGATTGGCGACGGCTGCTGACAGTAGGGCTGGCAGACAATGCTTCGAGTGGGACCGGTCGCAATCACCGCAGGGGGTCAGATATGACCATCGAGGCGCCATACCACGCCGCGACATTCCCGATCTCGGCCCTGGTTGATCCCCGGGTAGTCGCCAGAGCCATAACCCAACACCCGCCGATTCTGTATCACTACACAGACGAGGCAGGGTTGAGGGGGATTATCAGTCCACCGTCGTGGGACATAGAAAATCCACCGCTTGAGTCGATGCTTGAACGCGCCGCACAGCTGCGGGCGTCTGACGTGAGGCGCATGAACGACGCGAAAGAGCTGCTGTTCCTGGCCGAGCCGCTTGTGCAGCGACTTCGCGTGGCTGCTGCCGACTCGTCCGCGCCCCCCAAATTTGGCAGCTGCATTTGTCCGGCTCGCCGACGCATTCAGTGAAAAGGATGTTTTGCGTTGGACTTTAAGGTGTTTCGCCGCATGCTTCTGCGAGTCGGGTGATCAGGTCACCATGTGGCAGCACTACGCCCGTGGCGCCGGTGGGTATGCCATTGGGTTCTCGTGGGAGGCATTGGCTGAGCATTCGTTCGCATTTCACCCGGGAACAACAGTCATGGGCAACACCCCGTTTCCAGCAGGGTTGCGGCGGATGGCATACGACACGCCAGCGGCGGAGGCTATCGCGGATGGTCTTGTTGGCGGGCTGCGGAATCAGTATGAAACCGGCGGATGGATTCGGGGGCAGGTAGAAGGCGGGCCGATGGGACTGTTTTTCCTGGCGACTCTCCTAATGGTCGAGCCTCGCGGCGGTCAAGCACGGTGCGTGGCAACACGAACGCGAATGGCGGTTGGTCGCTGTGGGTGAGCCGCAATACCCGGTCAAGTCTCGACAGGACCGGGATGGAAACGAGCTGCCGTATCTGGATATAGCAGTCAACATGAATACCACGGGCGAGGTTCTTCTTCGTCCGACAATCGCGCAGCTTGTTGTTGGCCCAGGTCCCGATCAAACGGGCCGGATCACGCTGGCGCGTGAACTTTTGGAAGAACGCGGCCACGACCCGAATGTCGTCGTCGGCTCAGAAGTCCCACTCAAGTGGTGAGGACATCGCGTCGGGAGGTCTTAAGCTCACGAGCGACGGGAGGATTGCGCTGATGAGGAATCCTATGGTCGGCGGTCTGGCCGTACACAAGCAAATTGATAGCCTTCGGCAGCTGGTAAACGGGCCGAGGTTCTGAATAGCTGGCACTGGAGATCCATGACAACACCGAATCTGGGCCGCCTGACCACAGTCGCCCCCCGTAAAGTGTGGCCGCACGAGGCGCACAGCTTCACGCCCTGGCTGCTAAAGAACGTCGATGTTCTCAGCGATTTGCTCGGAATGGAACTTGAGCTTAAGGAAGCCGAGCACCCCGTTGGGGGGTTCTCCCTAGACCTCCTTGGCCGAGACCTCTCCGACGAGAGCGTCGTCATCGTCGAAAACCAGTTAGAGCAGTCCGACCATATGCATCTCGGCCAAATCCTCACCTATGCAGCGGGGACCGATCCAAAAACCATTGTCTGGATCAGTGCCGGATTCCGGCCTGAGCACCGCGCCGCACTCGATTGGCTGAACGAACACACCGACCCCGACACCAGGTTCTTCGGCATCGAAATCGCGGTTGTCCAGATAGGCGAGTCCATCCCTGCGCCAAACTTCAAATTGGTCGCACAGCCGAACGATTGGGGCAAGCAGGTGAAGGCCGCGACCGGGACGGGCGCGGTGAGTGAGCGGTCGAAGCGCTACTGGGAGTTCTGGGAGAAATTCCTCAACCGCATACAAGCCGAGCATCCGGGATGGAGGAAGGCGAAGACCCCGACAACCTATGGATGGGTCGATCTACCCACCGGCGTGGGCGGGGTTGCTTACGAAACGGCTTTCGCCCAGCAAGGGCTGCGCGTTCAGCTCTACTTCCTTAGTGCTGACGCCGCTGTCAACGAAACTCGCTTCCGGGCTCTTCATGCGGTGAAGGAGCAATTCGAGGACTCGCTGGGCGAGAAAGCTACATGGGATGACAAGCCCGGCAAAAAAGCCGCCGCCGTATACGTACAGTCGGAGTTCGAAAGCGTTATGCACGTGGACCAATGGCCTGCGATGCTCGACTGGGCTATAGATCGAAACGTGAGGTTCAGGCAAGCCGTTGAAGCTATTGGAGGCTTGGCGTCCTTAGCTTGACCACAACTCGCGGATATTCGGTGGAGCTGCCGAAAATCCCTCGTGAATCGCGATGCCTTACTCCTGTGTCAGGTCACTGTTTCGAACGGAAAGGGGTCCGGGCAGCTCAGTCGTGGCCGGAAGCGTCATCCCGCTTTCTCGTCACGAAATGGTCGAGTTCTTCGGCCTGGACGAATGACCGGCGGCCGATCTTAACGAGCGACAGTTCGCCTTCCTTGACCAGTGTGTAGAAGGTAGTGGGGCTGATGCCGCCCAACCAGTCCCTGGCCTCGGCGACACTGATTAGCCGCCGCTCCCCCCAGACCTTAGGCGCGGGTTCTCCGAATCTCTTCTCGTACTCCCGCCGGATCTCCTCATCGACCGATCGCCCGGCGCTTGGCCCCGGACGTGCGGGGTTTTGTCACGCGGCGCTGGCCGGTGGGCGATGGCTTCCTGCACGGCTTGCTGCACGGCCTCGTTGATCAGGTCGCGCAGCGCCTGGGCGAGCCGGTCAGCGGCGCTTTCGGTTCGTATCAAGGTTGCCTTCGGACGGGCTCGAAACGCGCGCGTCCTCGACACGCCGAAGGTCTCGGAGCCCGGTGGGACCATGACTCCTATGGAGGCAACCCAGGACGGCCCTAACGATGACGATCAGGAAACCGTCACCTCGTGGACAAACCCGTGGATCGCCGAGTACAAGCGACGCCAGGCGATGCTGGTGGAGATGCGATCGTTTGAGGTCATCGCGATGCTCCGCGATTTGAACCTGACGTCGTACGCCTTCAGCAAGAACGCCGAGGAGCTACAGACTCATATATCGCGATACCCCGAGATTGGCCAACGCCAGCCGTTCAACCCCGACGTGGGCGACCCCTTCGGTATGGAGCTGGCGCGGCTGCTGGCGAATCTGCTGGCCTCGGTGAAGTCTCTTGTCGCAGGTCAGCGCGCGGTTCTGCGCGACATCTGGCCGAGGATCGGAGGGCAGCTCTCAGAGTTCGAGCGAGGCGAATACACGAAGAAGCGCCTTGCCGTATTCGAAGCAGACGAGGCAAAGCTGCTCGAAGAGCTTCGTAACTACTCCCAGCACAAGTTCCTCCCCTATCTGAACCCGGCATGGCAGTTCTCGCAGACGATGCCGATGGCGGAGTTCCAATTTCGGTTACATGTTGAGCCGCTGCTGAAATGGGACAGCTTGACGGCAGACGTTCGCAAATACCTTGAGGAACACGGTGATTCGATTGACCTGCTTCCGATCATCGGCCGCTACAGCGTGTCGGTAGGCGAATTCTACAAATGGTTCTGGCTCAAGATCGATGAGAAGATGAAGCCAGAGCGCGTCGGATACGATGCCCATGTGGCCGAGTTGATGGCCTATGGCGAAGAAGTGTTTTTGACGCCGGATTGGATCCGAAAAGCTGGCGGGGAGCCGCCGCCTGGGTGGAACGGCGCGCGTTGGCGTCGCCGGTCGCTCGCCGAGCTTCGCCAGAAACGATGGGCGCTAGGGCATAGATCATTTCGCGGCGTCACCGTAGACAGCCAAGGCGTTGCCGTAGTAGGCGACCACCCATGGACGCCAATACTGCTGCGAGTTCCCTAGCTCGCGGCTTCAACCGAACGGCGGCACCCCATCGCTCGCGGCCTCGGCGGGCTTCGCCGTGGCGGGTGGTTCAGGCAAAGATGTTGAGTGCGCCGCCCTCCTACTCGAGCATGTAGTCGCCATACACGTCCAAGGTCAGGGTAAAGGTGCTGTGCCCTAACCACTTCGACATCTGTGTGAAGCGCTTGCCCGCCGAGAGCTGTAGCGCGGCGAACGTATGGCGGAGGTCGTTTGGAGCCGAGCGCCTACCCAGCCGCCTTGAACTCCTTGTAAATCAACGGCACAAGTTCACCCAATAGCCGCTACGGACACGCCCCGCTTTAACGCACTCGCCTGTCAAGCTCAATGCGCCATCGGCTTGTCTAATGTACGAATTCTGTTGCCCCCCAAGGATGTCCCGACACCGATCACAATATGGCGAACTGTGCTGCCTTGGATGCCTAGGCACATCTGGGATGGGATGCCGCCGTGAGTCTGTCTCTGCGAAGACGGGCGTAAGGCAAAGCCTGAACACAGGCAGACCTGCGCGACGTAGCCGACGAGTCTCACATCGAGGCAACTCTGGCCGGGCAATCAGCCCAGGCCCCGCTGGCCTTAGTTCGATGACGCTGCCTTCCAGGTCCAGCCGGGCAGGTCCTGGAGTCGGCGTTCGCGGTCAGCATCAAGGGTGCCTTTTCTGTGGCTTTGGCGTTGAGTTGTGACCCACGCGCCGAGCCGATAGTCATCGACCGTGTAGGACTGCGGGATGCGGGTGTCACCGTGGCGTTCGACGTAGTGCAGCAGTCGGCTGAAACCCTCCTCCCACTGGTCGGCGCGGGTGTCCCATGTCCAGCCGGGCAGGTCTTCGAGCCGGTCTTGGCGATCGGCGTCAAGCGTGCCATTGGCGTGATCGGTGCGTTGGCTGTTGATCCAGGCACCGAGCCGGTAGCCATCGACCGTATAGGACCTCGGGACGCGGGCATCACCGTGGCGTTCGACGTAGCGAAGCAGTCGGCTGAACCCCTCCTCCCACTTAGCGGCACGGGTGTCCCACGTCCAGCCGGGGAGGTCTTGGAGTCGGTGTTGGCGGTCGGCGTCAAGCGTGCCTTTGGTGTAGCTGAAGCGTTGCACGACGACCCAATTACCGAGCCGGTAGCCATCCACGGTGTAGGAGGCCGGGACGCGGGCATCACCGTGGTGTTCGACGTAGTGCAGCAGTTGGCTGAACCCTTCCTCCCACTTAGCGGCACGGGTGTCCCATGTCCAGCCGGAGAGGTCTTGGAGTCGGTGTTGGCGGTCGGCTGCAAGCGTGCCTTTGGTGTAGCTGAAGCGTTGCAGGACGACCCAATTACCGAGCCGGTAGCCATCGACCGTGTAGGAGGCCGGGACGCGGGCATCACCGTGGTGTTCGACGTGGTGCAGCAGTCGGCTGAACCCCTCCTCCCACTGGTCGGCGTGGGGGTTCCATGTCCAGCCGGGCACCTCCTCAAGTCGGCGTTGGCGGTCGGTGTCCAGAGTCCCCCTGGCGCGGAAGCTGCGTTGCGTTATGACCCACGCGCCGAGCTGGTAGCCATCCACCGCATAGGAGGCCGGGACGCGGGCATCACCGTGGTGTTCGACGTAGTGCAGCAGTCGGCTGAAACCCTCCTCCCACCTGTCGGCCTGGGGATCCCATGTCCAGCCGGTCAGGTCTTCGAGCCGGTGTTCGTGGTCGGCGTCCAGGGTGCCTTTGACGTGATTCCTGCGTTGCACATCGACCCATGTGCCGAGCTGGTAACCATCCACCGCGCAGGACTGCGGGACGCGGGCATCACCGTGGTGTTCGACGTAGCGCAGAAGCCGCCGGAAACCCTCCTCCCATTGGTCAGTGCCGGGGTTCCATGTCCAGCCCGGCAGGTCCTCAAGTCGGTGCTGGCGATCGGTGTCCAGAGTGCCTCTGGTGTGGAAACTGCGTTGGTTGTGGACCCAATTACCGAGCTTGTAGCCATCGACGGCGTATGAGAAAGGGACGCGGGCATCACCGTAGTGTTCGACGTACTGCAGGATTCGGCTGAACCCCTCCTCCCACTGGTCGGCGCGGGGATCCCATGTCCAGCCCGGCAGGCTTGCGAGTCGGCGTTGGCGGTCGGCGTCAAGGTGTCCTGCGCCGCGAAAGTCACGTTGTGTGTTGACCCACTCGCCGAGCTTGCAGCCATCCATCGTGTAGGAGACTGGGACGCGGGCATAACCATTGAGTTCGATGAACTGTTCCAGCAGCCCGAACCAGAACTCCCAGGAGGCGGTGGTCTGCTCGACTAGGCGCACATCGAAAGCCCAGGCGAAATCGGTGCCCACCCGTGCGGGCAGGTCGAGATGGATCTTGCCGGGCAGCTCTGGCCGTCGGCGTTGGCGGCCTAGCTGTCGTCGGAGTTCGTCAAGGTGTTCGCCAAGCTCATCGTCGTGTGACCGCAGCGCCTTGATCACGTCCCACACCGGCTTGAACGCCGAGTCGTCGAGGGCGATCGCAGGGTCTTCGTCGGTGTCGATAAAGACTGGGATGACGATGGTGCCGACGGTCTTCTCTGCCGCCAGTCGGATGGCGCGCCCGACTGCCTGCACAACGTCGACCTCGGAGCGGCGCGGGTCGATGAAGGCCACGCTGTCGAGGGTGGGGACATCGACTCCCTCGGCCAGGCAGCGTGCGTTGGCCAGCAGCCCTCGTTCGCCGTGGTCGAGTCGGCGGAGGTGTTGCAGGAGTACATGCCGCTGCCCGGCGGGCATCTCACCGGATGCGTAGTCCGACCACAGGTGTCCCGTGGGCCGCTGGCGTGTGGGCATCCAGGCGATCACTTCGGGCAATGAATGGGCGAACTCTCGGGCACCCTTAACCCGCGAGTGGAACGTGATGGTGCGGTGGAGGTCGTAGCGGCGCATCGCCTTCGCCAGCCCGATTTGTCCGGCCAGGGTGCGGGCATCGGTCACCTTGGTGCCGTCGAGGGTGACGAACCGGCCCCGCTGTGCCCAGTCACGGTAGGTGGCGTCATCGACGCCGACAACGACCACCTGATAGTCGGTGAGCAGGGCACGCTCGATGGCCTCAGCGAACCCGAGCCGGTGAAACACCGGACCGAATGCTGCCTCGTTGTCCATCGAGGCGATCTCGAAGTCGGCCTCTTTGGCTTCCCGCACCACCCGCCCGGTGAAGTAGCGCGGGGTGGCGGTCATGAACAGGCGGCGGTGCGCCTTGATGGCCTTGGCGTCAAGGATGGTGGCGAAGTCGGAGGAGAGTGGTGCGGCGCAGCGATGGGCCTCATCGGCGATGACCAGATCGAAGGCAGGCACCCCGCCCAGCAGGAACGCTTGGGCGATCTCAGGCGACGATTGGTAGGTGGCGAAGACGACACGTGGGCCACACGACTGGCGCTGAAACGTCGCGATCTCCTGGGGGTTGGTGGTGACCGGGAAACCCAGATCACTGGTGTTCGCTACGACCGCATCGGGTCCAGCGACAGGCTCGGCGACCGTCTGGTCTGAACACACCGGAAGGAAGTCAAATCCGATCGTGGTGTTGGCCGTCCACTCACGCAGTGTCTGCGCCAACAGCGACAGCGACGGCACCAGCACCAGCGTGCGCTTGGCGGCCAGCTTTTCGCGGATAAATAACGCCGCCAGCGTTTTACCGGTCCCGCACGCCATGATCAACTGGCCGCGATCCGCCCCGTCAAAGGCCTTCACCACCGCCTTTATCGCTTCGCGCTGATGAGGCCGGGGCCGTTTCGGTGGCAGTGCTCGGGCATACAACGCCGAGGGCGAGGCGGGCCAGTCGACCTCGGCGGCTTCCAGGTCACCGAGCAACAGGACGCTGGCTTGCTTCTCCTGAGCCTCGATGGTGCGCCTGGCGGTGTGCCCGATCAGGTTGGTTGTTGCGATCAACAGTCGGAACGAGAACTGCGGCCGCCCCGACTCGGACAAGAAGGTGTCCACGTCGCGCTTGGTGATCCAAGTCGTTTCGTCATAGGCCTTGGCCTGGATCGCCCACAGGTGCCCCTGGTTGTCCTCGGCGACGAGATCAATACCGGCATCCGCACCCCACCTGCCAGGCCACTCGCCCCACAGCCACACCCGGCGAAGCTCACGCGCATAGACCGGATCATGCGTGAGGAACCATCGGCAGATGCGCTCAAACTGTTTGCCGCGTCGACCTGTGTCAGGGTCACACCGGCCCAACAGATCACCGAGCGTCGCCATGACCACCAAGACTAGAGGTCGAGAACTTGCGCGACGGTTATTGCGTCACAGTGGCCTTGGGCGTCACTCCACAGCGGGTGCAGGTCCTCGGCCTGCGATGCTCGCGATACCGCGCAACCCGCCAACCAGAGTGTTGGCCTGTCGAGATTGCGCGTCGACAACCTTCGTCAAGTACTGGTCGATGCCACCCCCGATGCCGTTGCGTCTGGCTTCGCTCGGTCATCAGGAGCTTGCTTAAGGCCGGACGACAGCACCAGCACCGCCAAGACGACGGCGACCAAAAGCAGCGCCGGGACATCGCCCAGCAGGTGTCCCATATGGTGTCCGCTGCCGAAGGATTGCCCCGCCATGATCGTTGCGTGCACGACGCTGGACCACACGGTGAACCAGATCAGGCTCAGGTTGGCCTGCGGGTTCCGCGCCGCGTTGATCAAGAAGACGCCCAGCGTCGCATACACCCCGACGATCATCATGAAGTATTCAGACTGGTACGGCGCACCGGAGTGCCATATCCACCCCGAAGGCCAGAGCACGGCCAAGGGATAGACAAGAAGCATCACCGCGCCGAAGACGACGAGTGCCAGTTGAAGAAGTTTGTAGGACGTTGTCATCGTGCTCTCCAAAGTGTGCGGGCATCCAATTATGCGCTCCCGCATCATCCCCGTTTCGACATTTCTCACGGCATTGACGAGCGAAAGATCCCGGCAACTCGAATCCGCTCCCATTCGACCCATTCGACAGAAGCCGGAAGACCCTATGACTCCTCGCTATCGGCCAGTATCGGTGCAATCGGAGCTACAGCGGAGGTAAGAAGGACGGCGCTCGAACGACATGTCGACAACCGGTCCATTGGGTCTTGTCGGTGGAAGGGCGGACGATCGTCTGGTGAGTGATGACGAGGTGGCCGCCGGACTGCCGCAAGAGCAGGTGGTGGCGAAGTGGCAGGAGATTGCGCCGGGCATCGACAAGATGGCCGAACGGATCCAAGACCCCAATGACTTCCCAAAACGCCCTGGCTCGTCGCTGTCCGGCGATGACCAAAAGAGCAGCCCGTACTGCGTGTCCCACGCCGCTCGAATGTGCCTCGCAGGTGGAGTAGACCACCTCCATGCCGCCAAGTCGTTGGTACTCGACCTGCAGGTGTTGCACGCCGATGCGGTCTACAGTCTTGTGCGCGGCTCGCTGGAAAACCTGGCGGCGGCATTCTGGATCCTGCATCCGTCACTGCGCAACAACCGGATCGAGCGCACGTTGCGCTGGCATGCGAGAAACTTCAATGAGCAACGAATCGCACTGGAACCGCTCGGACTGGCCGACGAGACGACGTGCGAAGCCAAGCTGGCCAAACTCGACTCCGTCGCGACCTCGCGCGGAATCTCAACCGCGAACGTGCGGGCCGGGTACCGCAGCAGTACAGCAGTGAAGTACGTCGAAGAGCACTCGTCGGACTCCGCTCCACTGCTGCCCTGGCAATTGTGTTCCGGCTTCGCGCATGGTCGCCCCTGGGCCATCCTTGGCATGTCCGAGCGGGAGCAGTACGAGACCACTGACCCCGGCGTGCTAAACCTCAGACTGACGAGCGACCTTAGCCGCGTGCTGTACCCCACACTTTCGGCATTCCGCTTAATGGCCGAGGTCGTGCGGCTGCTCGACCAGCGGTCCTGATGGACCGTCGCTCCGCCGCGACAAGGCCTCACGGAGACGGCTGTTCAGGTGCCCACACCGGTCACGGCCCCGACCCCTCAGCAACGCCATAGCCCCCATGAGGCGATTGCGGCCAACTTCGCGCCGCTGCGTAATCACCGTTCTATCACCGACTGGCATGAGGGTTAAACCTCAACATCTGTCAATAGGTAAGTCTCAACCGTGTACGCAACCGGGCACTTTGATGAGCCACTTGCGGCCGATAATAACGATGCGGCCATCGTCGCGGATGATGGTGTTGTCGCCGTGCCAGCCCTCGGGTTGGGCAATGACGGTGCCGTAGGCGGGCACGATCATATCGTCGCAGCCATCGAGAGTCTGATGCAAAAGCTTGCCGTTGTCGTCGCATTCGGCCCACATCACCCTGTCTCCGACCTGGATTTCGAGTTCGAGATAGGTGAACAGGGTGGCCTCGGTGTCGGCGAGCAGCAGCCCCGCCTGTAGCTCAGCAGGGCTGGGGTCGCGCCCTACGTCCTCGCGAAAGACCCTGGCCGCGTTGGCCATAGCCTCGACGATCTCCGGGGCTGGATTGGGGCCATAGATTTGCTCATCGATTTCGGCCACCGTGGGATGGCGGCGCAACTCGGCATACAGCCGGGCGATGAGGCGCTGTATGCCTTCCTCGATCATGGCTGCGGGGGGATAGCCCCAAAGCAGTTCGGTGCCGGTGGCGGTGTGGCCCTCCGTGAAGTTGGTATCACTATGGCTGCAATGGGTCATCTGATATCTCCTTTCGCGGCGCGGCGTCACTACTGATCGCTGCTGGCTTGGAACCACGGGCGCTCCGCACGGCTGGCCACCAGCCACTGCAGGCCAATGGCATAGTGCGACGTGGGTCGAGATCGCGTTGGGTTGCGTCGTCGGTCAGACGGTGTCGAGGTAGCGGTACAACGTCGCGCGACTAACACCCAAATACTTGGCAATGGCCCGAGCCGTATGACCGTCGGCCTTCATCCGCTTGGCAGTGGCGATGTGCACGGCATCCCCGACTTTTCGGGGCCGCCCGAATTTGGTGCCGTTCGCGCGAGATGTTGCCCGCTTCAATGCGGTTCGTTCCTTCGTTAGCTCACGCTCGTACTCGGCTAGGGAACCGAGCACTCCGATCATCATGCGCCCGGCTGCAGTGGAGGAATCGATCCCGTCGGTAGTGGAGATCAACGTCACGCCTCTGTCGGTCAGCGCCTTGACGGTTTCCAGAATGTGCAGTGTGTTGCGCCCTAGCCGGTCCAGCTTCCACACCACCACTGTGTCGCCCGCTCGAACGTACTCCATGAGAGCAGCAAGCCCTGGCCGGTCATCACGTGCACCGGACATTACATCGGAGAAGGTCTTCATCACGCCCGCCGCTTCAAGTGCGGCATTCTGCTGTTCAAGCGTTTGGGCGACGGTGCTCACGCGGGTGTAGCCAAGTCGGATACCCGTATTGCGTTCGGCGCCAGCCATTTCGGAAGTGTGTCTCACCAATCATTAGAACGCTTTTATTGAGACATCTATTTCTGAGACGAACATATGAGACAACGCGACCTGGGCAAATACTCGCACTAACGGCGCAATTATTGGTGTCGCAAATATGGTCTGTTTCGAGACAACGGCCAGGGCTGCAGGATTTACGGTGTGACGTTTTGGAGCATTGCTTTGGCTACCCGTTCGGCGTCCCGCCACGCGGCATTAATTCAGCAGGTCCCTAGCAGGGGAGGAGACCCATTACCGTCGACAACCATCGAAAGCACACTGGCTGCCTTGTCGGCACATCCACCCGAATGTGAATTTCATGGCTGCATCGCGGCGGGCAAGGCCAGGCCACAGGCCATTGCCTAATGGTGCCCCGAAGCTGCTTAAGCCCCAGGTTCGAATCCTGCCGGGCGCACAAGCTGAAATGCCTGGTAAGGGGCTATATTTCAAGGTCAAAGAAGGGTGCCGTGCGATTAGTGTGCGATCGCTCGCTGGCGCTGGCTGGCACTAGCCAGCATCCTGGACGGCTGCCTGACCATGCCGAGGGCTGGTTAGGTGACTAAGTCTGCCCAACCCCGAGAGGTTGCCCAGGACGGCGGCGGCTTGCCGATCACCAGGGCACCGGCCAACCGGCTGGTCGGCCCGCCGGTAATCAGGGCGGCGCTGGCTGGTGTCGACGGCGGTGATTGGCTCGTTAGCACCCAATGGTCGGCACAACTGTCGACCGAAAAGAGATCGACCCAGTGACTTTAGTCCCTATGCGCTTGCAGCATCGCTGCGTTACGGATGCCAGCATGCCGCACAACAACGGAGCCGAACCATGAAAACGAGAATGCTCATCGCGGCCACCGTAACGACTGGCATGGCGTTAACGCTGGCCAGTGTCGCGCACGCCGACCCGGATAACCCGAGCGATCAGAACAGATACCTCTCGACACTGCAAAGC
>Ga0335071_10005838_pt1 | contig 12757 bp, 7 predicted proteins | sample Lox_Sample_15_FD_206724 | JGI IMG/M metagenome (GOLD analysis project Ga0335071, IMG submission 206724) | Soil microbial communities from Loxahatchee National Wildlife Refuge, Florida, United States - Lox_Sample_1.5 | ecosystem: Environmental > Terrestrial > Soil > Wetlands | place: USA: Florida...
CGCCCATGTCGGCCGGCGAGTTCGCCCAGGAGCTGATGTCGCTGGTCGACACGGTGTTCCAGGAGTCCTCGGCCGCCGCGCCCGCCCACGACGACCGGCCGGGCAGCCGCATCGTGGTGAGCCCCCTTTTCCGCGACTTCGCGGTGGACGAGATGGTGGCGGTGATCCAGGGCCTGAAGCTGCTCACGGTCGAGCGCGGGGACGTGATCCTGCGCGAGGGCCAGCCGGGGGCCAGCCTGTACATGATCACCTCCGGCCGGGTGCGCGCGTTCCGCAAGGACGCGCGCGGCCGCAAGCAGCTGCCGCTCGGGGACCTGCAGGAGGGTGCCTTCTTCGGCGAGATGTCGGTGCTGACCGGGCGGCCGCGGATGGCGAGCGTCGTCGCCCTCACCCGCACCGAGCTGCTCGAGCTCGACCGCCCCACGCTCGACGAGATCACCCGCACCCACCCGCGGGTGTGGGACGTGCTGCGCGAGTTCGCCGAGAACCGCGCCACGGCGAACCTCATGCGCACCGACGCTACGAACCGACCGTGAACGCCTCCGTCCGGCTCAGCGACGTGTGCGTCGTCCGGTCCTCGACGGTCAGCGTCAGCGTGTAGTCGCCGGGCGGGGCTCCCTCGAGCGGCACCACCACCAGCTGCGAGAGCCCGCCGTCGGGCCGGGGCTGGATCAGGGCCGGCTCGCTCTCGTGCACCAGCCAGTCGCCGCGGCGCAGCTCCCAGCGTGTCCGCACCTGGGGCGCGCCACCCGTGTCACGGCCGGCCCCGTAGACCGAGAACTGGCAGTACACCCGTCCCCCGGGCGGGAACAGGCGGTCCAGCGAGAGCCGCGGGCGCATCGCCCCGGAGGCATCGGCCTCCAGCGCTCCCGTCATCAGCGGCGTCGACAGCCGCAGCGCGTCCGGCCGGGGCACTTCGAAGGTGTGTACGGCCGTGCCCACCCGGCCCGTCGCCGCGTCCTCGACCAGCAGCCGCACCTGCCACACGCCTGCCGGCAGGCGCCACTGCCGCGCGAGCACCGCCGGCTCTTCCGGCTCCGTGGTCACCGACCTCTCGAAGCGCTCCTGGAGCGGCGAACCCCCGTCGACCCGCCGCACCTCGGCGGCGACCTTGAACTGGTGCACGCCGCCCAGGCCGCCGGGCGAGATCGCCTCCGCGGCCAGCAGCGTCCCCACCTCGCCGGCGGCATTCGCCTCGAAGAAGAGCGTGGCCACCTTCAGCTGCAGCTCCGTGGCGTCGGGCAGGGCCCGCATGGCGGCGACGGCGTGGGCGTCGAGGCCCGTCTTCGCGTCGGGCTGCGGCTTCTCGGCCTTCGCCTCGGCGGCCGGCCGGGCCGCGAGGTAGCGGGTCCGTGCCCGCACCGAGCAGCCCGCCCGCGTCACCCGCACGCGCAGCCTGCGTTCGCCCGGCCGCGGGACGTCCGGCGTGTATCCGAGCAGGTAGTACACCTCGGATTCGGCGGCCACCGTGCGCAGGCCGTTCACCGCATCGTTCCCCGTGAAGGCGTGGCCGCCGGTGGCGCTCGCCAGGTCGCCCGCGCCCGCGCGGTCCATCTCGCGGCGAGGGGCGAAGCCGGGCTGCACGAACCCGTCCTGGGAGTCCGCCGTGTAGCCGCTGTCCGGGCCGCGCGGGTCGAGGAAGTGGACCGCCACGTGGGCGCGGCGGGCGGCGTCGATCAGCTCGGCGTACCCCGGCATTTTCGGCAGCAGCACGAAGCCCTCGGAGATCAGGACCAGCGACTTGTGACCGCGCAGGGGGAGCAGCGAGGCGAGCGCCTGGCGCAGGCCGTCCAGCGTGAGCGCGATGCGCCGCCGGGCGAGGGCGGCGCTCGAGCCGGCGGTCACCGGCCTTGCGACCTGCCGCGAGATCTCGTCGGCGAGGCTGGTCATCTGAGTGCCGGCGTCCGCCGACGAGGCCCCCGTCTGGTCGCCGGCCGGACTCCCGTCGCCCTCGGAGGCGGTCCGGCGCGCCCGGGTGGCGGCCAGGCCGTTCGCGCGGCTGCCGTTCGCGTTCATCCTGCCCGCCTCGCAGATCGCCTGCGCGGGATCGTTGGCGTACTCCTCGAGGCAGACCGCCTCCCAGTCCGACATCCCCTCGCGGAGCGGGTCGCGCACGTACCGGCCCTTGATGCCGTCGACCGCGCGCCGGAGCTGCCGGTACTCCCAGCCGTCGCGGGCGGTCCACCAGAGGTTCTGCTCGGGCGCCATCAGCGTCACCCAGTCGCCCTCGCGGACCTCGCTGTCCAGGAAGCCGCGCAGCGACGCCCGGACCTGCTCGGCGACCGGCGCCGTGAGGTGGACGTCGTCGACGAAGAGGAAGACGCAGCGGCCGTCCTGAGGCGAACGCGTGCGGTTGACGCTCACGCGCGGCGGCTCCGACACCGCCGACGGCCGTGCCGAGGCCTGGACCACGACCGGCTCGAAGCTGGTGATCGCCTGCGACCGTCCGTCTTCCTCCACCACGAAGTCGGCAGCGGTGAGGCCGGGGACCGGCCGACCGGCCGCGTCGAGGACGATCACGTCCAGGCGCACCACGCCCACGCCCGCGCCGAACACCGGCGGCCGGTCCTGCGGCGGCGCCGGGCGCACCGGGGTAGCCCACAGCAGCAGCGCTACGGCCAACGTCCAGGTCCGCGATGCGAAGCCTCGTCCGGCGCCCGCCTCGATCATGGCATCACCTCGGTGCAGGCCCGAGTGGAGTCCGTCGCGCGCCCCCGGGCGATCATGTGGATGCTCCTGGGCTGGAACGGCAGTTGCTTCCGATATCCCCGGCGACATGGTGAAGGGCTCCGAAGCAGCCAAGCTGGCGAAGCGAGAGGCTCCGCATGTCACCGCTAGTGGACGGGTGTCGTCGTCCGGTGTCACCAGGCCCGCTCTCGTGGCGATCCTGCTGGTGCTGCCGGCCGCCCTGACGGCCCAGAAGCTCGACGAGGAGGACAAGAAGTTCCTGAGCGACGTGCACCCGATCATCCTCCGCGACGAGGAAGCCACGTTCAAGGGGCTCGGGGACAAGGCGGACCGGGTGGAGTTCCGGAGGCTCTTCTGGGCGAGGCGTGACCCCAAGAGCCTCGCGCGCTACGCCGAGCTCCCCGCGCCCGAGAACGACTTCCAACGGCAGTACCTGAAGGACCTCGCCGCCGCAGACGACAGGTTCCACTTCGCCTACCTGCGCGGCTCCAGCACGGACTGCGGCCGGATCCTGATCCTGCTCGGCAAGCCGGACGACGCGTACTACGGGAGCCAGGCGAGCCTCGGGCTCCAGGCATGGGCGAGCCGCGGCGTGCAGGAGCGATCACCGGTCACCTGGGTCTACGAGCAGCGGCCCGGACTGGACCTGGGTGGGCCTTCCGGGCGCCTGGTCATCCGTTTCGACGAGGACTGCAAGGCCGCAGGCACCATCGCCCAGTATCTCGAACGCATCGCCGCCACGAAGATCGTCCATCGGGAGATCGGGTACTTCGTCGGCAGGGACGGCCACCTGGTTCCGCTGGCCGAGCAGCTCCCGAGGGAGACGATCGCCCGGCGTCTCTTGAACAACCCACGGCAGGACTTCCCGGTGGCCGTGGCCACGTCGTTCCTGAGGACGGACGACGGCCGAACGGCGGTGCTCGGGCTGGTGCGCGGGGAGGACGCAGGCCGGGCGTCAGGCGACTCCGCAGGCACGAGGACCGTGGACGTCTCGGTCGCCGCCAGCGCTCTCGCGCAGGGCGGCAGCGAAGTCGACCGGACGGAGCAAGCGACGAGGGCGCTGGTGAGCCCTGACGGGGCTTTCGTCGGCTCGTTCAAGCTGACGCTCCGGCCGGGCCGGTACACGCTGAAGGCGGTGGTGCTCGACGTCGACAGCGGGAGGGGCTCGGTCGCCTCGCTGCCGGTGGAGGTGCCCGACCTGGCGGGGGTCGAGACGACGGTGTTGCTGCTTCTCCGCGACATCGAGGAGACCGGCGGGGACGCGAGAAGCGACGCGGCGAACCCCTACGCGGCGTTCACCCTCGGGACCACACGGCTCGTCCCGCACTTCGGCACCACCCTGCACAGGACCGATCCGCTGGTGATCTTCTACCAGGCCTACAACCTGTCCACCGGGCGCGACGGCAGGGCGGACGCGACGGTCACGGTCAGCGTGATGAAGGGCACGTCGACGCTCGCTGCCCGACGAGACGCGATCACCACCTCGGTCGCGGGGGCCGCCCTCGGTCCGGTGCCGCTCGCCGCCCTGGAACCGGGCAACTACCTCGTCCGGCTCGCGCTCGAGGACAGGGTGAGCGACAGGCACGTGACGCAGGAAATGCCCCTCGCGATCGTGCCCTAGCCCGACGTGGCGCGAGGAGCTACGAGCCGACCGTTAAGCCCTCCGTCCGGCTCAGCGACGTGTGGGTCGCCTGGCCCTCGAGAACGGTGGCGAGCGGCGTCGGCCCTGGCGCGATCACCGCGGCCGCCGCCGCGACGGCCAGGCAGCCCATCATCGGCTCACCGGCGAGGCGCTCAGCATGGACAGCAGGCGACGGAAGCCCGAGTAGGTCGCCCGGCCCTCGATCGAGCCGTGGGCCGGAGGGCCAGGCACGGAGCCCCCTGCGGTTGCTGCCGTCGACGTGCCGGAGAACACCGGTCCCATGTGCAGCATCGAGGCGACGCCGCCGGGACCCCCGCCGGGGGCCGACCAGGTCAGGCTCTCCGTCATCCGGGTGGGCGCCGGGATGCCAAGCGAGGGCTCGTCATGGAAGTCGGCGACCACCTTGAGCCAGACCCTGGCGTCGAGCGTGGCGCCGCTGCCGGTGGACTCGGCGCCGGACCCCTCGGTGGCGAGGGTCGTCTCGCTGCGCAGCACGGCGCCGTCCGCCTCTCGGATCCAGAACCGCCCTCGGATCGGCACGTCTCGGCCCAGCCCGTCGCGGTTGAGGGTCGGCCGCGTGTGCTCCTCGAAAGCGATCACGATCGCAGGAGCGCCCTCGATGGTACCGGTCTCCTCTCTCTTGAACACGAAGCCGTCGACGTTGTCAGGATGAAGGTAGGCCAGGGCGGAGGTCGGCACGGCGAGAGTCCGGGGCAAGTGGCCCGCAATCGCCCGGTCGGCCTCTCGCGTGATCGGCAACGCCTTCGCCAGCGCCACGCCGGGCGAGCTCTCGAACAGCTCCGCCAGCCGCCCCGCCGGCCGCAGGACGTGCCCGTCCAGCTCCAGCAGGTCACGCAGCATCACCCAGGGCACGGGACCGGGGACCATTGCGAACACGACCTGGGACCGGACCTTCTCCGGCGTGCGGTCCGGCAACCGGGTGAACGGATAGTCCTTCTGCGGGTCGCGGGCCAGCTGGGCAGCGATGGAGTCGTCCTGCTGGTTGTAGGCCTCCTCGGCGACCACGTTGCGGAACTCCTTCGCGTAGCGGACCACGTACTCGCCCGCCTTCTTCAGCAGCGCGCCCACGCCGCCCGGCGGCTGCGGCGCCTCCACCATCTCCAGCTCGGGTGGCGGCTTTGGCTGCGGCGGCGGTTGCGGCGGCAGCACCCGCGAGTGCGCCTCGTCCGCCAGCTGCTCCTCCGTCTGCACCGCAAACTGGCGGTAGTTCGAGTAACGCGCCGTCCCCTCGACCCGACCGGTCTGACGGTTCCAGCACAGCTCGCGCATGTTGTCCGGCACCCACATGTCGAGCGACACCTCCCGGCGGTAATCGGTGGCCACCACCGCCCGGGACCAGCTCTCGGGGTCACGGGCGCCCTTGTCAGTCTCCATGTCGTACGCGACCTCGGTGCGCAGCACGGTGCCGCGACTGGGATCGATGAACAGGTGGCCGCTGGCGGGAACGTCGTTGTTCCAGTCGTCGTGGACGAGGGTCGGCGAACGGACTTCGCGGAACTCGATCTCGACGGCCTGGAATCCGGCGAGGGTCCGGGTGCCGCGCCTGCTGAAGGCGAGGCGCTTCTGGTTCTCGGGGCGGAGGAAGAGAAGGCCCAGCGTCGGTGCGTTGATGTTGCGGTAGGCGCCACCGAGGTTGTAGCGCGAGCTCTCCTTGAGGATCACCTCGCCCTGCGCCCACACGTCCTTGCCACCGGCCGAGAAGAGCTTCTCCAGCCGACGCTCGCGGTCGCGGAGCTTCTGCCCGTCGACCTCGAAGACGTCGCGGAAGGTCCCCCAGGGCAGGGGGCCCGCCAGCCGGACGAAGACGAGGTCCGAGCGCAGGGTGCGCGCCCTCGCCGCCTCGCCAGCGGAGAGCGAATCGGCCGTCCACTGCCGGTAGAGCTCCTCGGCCACCACGTTCCGGAACTTCTCCTCGTAGCCCAGCACGTACACGCCCGCGCGCTCGAGGATCGTGGTGAGCGGCGTGGTGACGTGGGGATCGTGGGGACCGTCTTCCAGCGGGCCGGCGGCGACCGAGCCCGCCGCCGGCAACGGCTTCGCGGCCGCCGCGCCCGGTGCCGCGTCGACCGAGGCCGCCTCGGATGCCGCTGGCGGAGGCACCGCGTGGTGAGAATCGTGGACCTCGAGCAGCGACGGTCTCGGCGCGATCGTGAACGAGGCCGCCTCCGCGGCCTCAGCCCCGCCCTGCCGGGCGCGGACCCAGACCTCGTATCGGCCCGTCTCTAGTTTGCCAGACGGGAAGCTGCCGATGTAGGCCATTCGGCCGTTCGCGTCTGCCGCCGGCAGCTCCGGCGTCGACCGGCCGACCGCCCGGCCGTCGCGCCGGTACTCCAGCTCGACCGCCACCGGCTCCCCTCCCGGTGCCGCCTGCAGGCTGAAGTACAGCGAGAGCGCCGGCGTACCCTCGGGAAAGGACGGTCGCAGCGTCGGGGTGGCCCGGAGGTTGCCGACGCGGAGCGGCTCGTCCCCCGCCGGCTCCTTCGTCTGCTCGGCGCGCACCATGGAGACGCTTCCGACGCTCAGGCCGGCGGCCGACGGTGCCACCTCGAACGGCACCCGGGTCGCGCCGACACGGCCGCTGGCGCGGTCCTGTGCGGCCACTTCCAGCGTGAAGCGGCCGGCAGGCAGGCTCAGCACGCGCTCGAAGGTGCTCGCCCGATGCCGCGCCGCGTCCAGCTCAGCAAGCGGTCCCGTCACCGGTGCGTCGTGGCTCAGCCGCGACACCAGATTGCCCTTCTCGTCCTTCACCAGGCCGAGGAGCGACACGCGCCCGCGGAATCGCAGGGCCGCATCGTCCGGCGTGAGCGTCAGGCCGGCCATCGGCACCTCGACGACCAGCAGCGTCCTGGCCTCGGGGCCCGCCAGGCGGAGGGTGCCGGCGCGCAGGTCGAGGTCCCGCGGCAGCGGCTTCGCCGAGAGCGCCTCCGTCAGCGGCAGCTCGTACGGCAGCACCACCGGCGCGCCGGGCGGCAGCGCGTAGTAGCCACGGCGGGTGCGGACGGTGACGTTGGGGCGCGAGACCGTCACGCGAATCGAGCGGAAGCGGCCGTCGGGCCTCGGGTCCGGCGGGACGTAGGCGATCTCGTAGAAGCTGCGCAGGTCGGCGCCGACGCGCTCGAGCCCGGGGCGCAGGTCGTTGCTGTTCGCGATCAGGAAGCCGCCGGTGCTGTCGGCCAGCTCCCGCAGGTTGCCCTGCAGGTTCAGCCGCAGGCCATCGAGGGCCGTGCCCGTGACGTTGAGGTCCTCCCAGCCCGGGCTGTCGCCTCCTCCGCTTCCGTGTACCAGGTCCGACGCGAGCTTCGACGCGCGCAGGGGCGTTTCGGGCCGGCCCGTCTGGTCGACGCCGAGCAGCCCGCGGGGATCGACCGCGTACACCGCGACGTTCGCCCGGTTGGCCTCGCTGACCGTCGCCTCGAGAAGCTGGTCGAGATCCGGCGGGACATTGAGGCCCTCGGAGAAGTAGAGGAGCGTCTTGCGGCCCTTGACGGTGGCCAGGCCCTTCACCACCGCGAGCAGACGATAGAGGCTGGCGCGGCCCTTCTCGTACCGGCCGGCGACGTCGGACATCCGCAGCATGTTGGCGAGGGCGAGGGCGAACGCAGCGTCGGCGCGGCCGGCGGGCTGGACCACCGTCCCCTCCACCACGCCACCCCCCGGCGAGCCCATGGCCGTGGCGGTCGCGGCCGCCTCCAGCGCCTCGCGGGTGGCGTTGTCGCCCAGGCGCGTCACCGCCGGGTCGCGCGGCTGGTCGACACCGGAGGTCGCCTGCTCGATCGCCAGCTTCAGCCGCGACGGGTCTTCGGTGAAGGGCTGCAACAGCTTCAGCCCGTCGCCGATCTTGGCGACGGCGAACCAGCTGTTCGCGGGGAAACGCCGGCCGACGAAGTCGAGAGCCGCGCGGCGGGACTGCGCCGCCCCGTTCATGGCCAGCTGGTCGAAGACGAGGACGATGACGTTGTTCAGGCCGTCGGTCGACGGCGTGCCGGCGCTTGCCATCGTCGCCGTCACGGCTGTTCCGGCAGCGGCCGGTGCGCCAGGCGCGGCCGACCTGCTGGCACCCTTCGCCGGCTCCGTCTGTACCAGCCGGAAGCCCCTCACGGCGCAGGGCGCGCCGTCCTCGAAGACCTGCACCTCGTCGGCGCGCAGGTCGGGGACGAGGCGGCCGTCCTTCGACCGCACGACCATGTCCAGGAGGACGACCTCGGCGCCCGAGGCGAAGACCGGCGGCTGGTCGCCCCGTTCGGGCGAGCTTCTCTGGGACGGAGCCGGCCGTGCGGCGGCGAACGAGAGAACGGCTGCGACGAGAACGGCGCCGCTCCCCGATGGCTTCATGCCTGCGTCCACGTGGTGTGTATAGCATTCGGCGTGCCCGTGTCGCCCGCTGGTGCTTCGAGCTGTTTGTGCCGAAAGACGGAGCCGCGTATCGGGACCGCCGCAGCGGCCGACACCCGTTGGTGACATGCTGTTCACGAGAGAGGACGACCATGAACCGGCTGATCGCTGCCGCTGCCTGCGTGGGCTCAGCACTCCTTGCCGCCGGTCTCGCGGTGGCCCAGACCTCCCCGGCCACCCCGCAGGCCTCGTCAGCCGCCGCCACCCCGGCCCCGCCGCAGTTCCCGGCCGGCACCGCGGTCGTCGTCCTCGACATCGTGGCGCGCGACAAAAAGGGACGGCCGGTGCGCGACCTCCGGCCGGACGAGGTCCAGGTCCTCGAGAACGACCAGCGCTGCGACATCCGCTCCTTCCGGCTGGTGGAGGCGGCGGGCGCAGTGGAGCCGGCCGAAGCCGGCGGCGTGCCTGGCGCCGCGGCGCGGGTGGAGAGCGCGGAGGCCGGCCGCGCGCCGGCAGCGGCCGCCCCGCCGCTCAACATGGTGACGCTCCTCTTCGACAACCTCGACCTCGAGCAGAACCGCACCTCGGCGAAGGCGGCGCACGACTTCGTCGAGCGCGGCATGGAGGCGCGCACCGAGGTGGCGGTCTTCCGGATCGGCCTGGGCGGCCTGCTGCTGGTCCACCCGTACACCTTCGACCGGCCCAGGCTGCACGCGGCCATCGACCTCGCCACCGCCGGCACCGGCTACAGCGACCGCTCCCTGACGAAACAGTGGCTGCAGGCCGAGCGCGACGCCAGGCGGGTGGCCGGCGACGCCGCCGCCGAGGAGCCGGAGCAGGGAGGCGATGCCTCGACGGCGCCCCGGGAGCTGATGACGACCGGCGATCCCCTGCAGGTCAGGATCCGCCAGGCGATGGCGGCCGCGCTGCGCCTCTCCGACAGCCTGCAGCGGCAGGCCGAGGGCCACGCCACCCTCTACCCGCTGCTCGCGCTGCTGAAGGCGCAGGGCCGGGTGCCCGGCCGCAAGACCGTGATCTTCTTCTCCGCCGGCCTGCAGGTCCCGCCGAACCTCGACGACGTGTTCCGCACGGTGCTGAGCGAGGCGAACCGGTCGAACGTCAGCGTCTACGCCGTCGACGCCCGCGGTCTGCGCGCCCAGGCCGACATCCGGGACTCGGCGGCGGCCCTGCGCGAGGCGGCCACCACCTCCATGAAGCAGCAGCAGAAGAAGGCCGGCGAGGCGACCACCGTCGCCGAGATGCAGATCATGGACACGGCCGAGAGCTCCCTGCGGCTGAACGTGCAGCAGACGCTGGCGGATCTTTCGGAGGGCACCGGCGGCTTCCTGGTCGCGAACGCCAACGACTTCGGCAAGGCCCTGGACCGGGTCACGGCCGACATCCGCGGGTACTACGAGGTGACGTACACGCCGGCGGTCACCGCCTTCGACGGCCGCTATCGCCGCATCGCCGTCAAGGTGGCGCGCAAGGACGTGGTGCTGCAGTCGCGGCAGGGCTACTTCGCCCTGCCGCCCTCGGAGCAGGTGGTGCTCCCCTACGAGGCGCCGCTGTTCACGGCGCTTTCGGCGTCGCCGCCGCCGCACGACTTCCCGCACCAGGCGGGGGCGCTCCACTTCGCTGCCTCCGAGGAAGGGACGGAGACCGCCGTCATCGTCGAGGTCCCGTTGGCGCCGCTCGAGTTCGCCGTGGACAAGCGGAAGAAGAGCTTCGAGCTGCGGCTCACCACCCTGGCCGTGGTGAGGGATGCGCAGGGCCGGGTGGTCGAGCGCTTCAGCGACGAGTACCCCATGGGCGGGCCGCTCGACCAGCTCGAGGCCGTCCGCCAGTCGAACGCGGTCCTGCGCCGGCTGGTGCCCCTCGCCCCCGGCTCCTACACGCTGGAGTCGGTGTCCCAGGTGCACGGCTCCGGCCGGACCAGCGTGCAGAAGACGCGCTTCGCGGTGCCGCCGCCGGGCAGCGGACCGCAACTCAGCAGCCTGGCGCTGCTGCGCCGCGCCGACCCGCTGCCCGCCGACGCGCAGGCCTCCGAGGACCCGTTCCGCGTGGCGGCGATCCGGGTGGTGCCGCAGCTCTCCGGGTCGGTGAGCAAGGCGGCCACGCCGAACCTCTCCTTCTTCGCCCGGGTCTATCCCGTCGCCGGGGCGGAGCCGGTCCAGCTCGCGCTCGACTTCCTTCGCGACGGCAAGGCGGTCGGCCGCGCCCTGCCCAAGGTGCCGCAGCCGGATGCCCAGGGGCGTCTCGTCTACGTGGGAGGGGTGCCGTCGGCCGGCTTCGAGCCGGGCCACTACGAGGTGAAGCTGACCGTCGTGCAGGGAGGGAACAAGGCCACGGAATCGGCACGGTTCGAGCTGGTGCCGTGAGGCTGGACGCCGGTTGCCCGGCCCGTCCCGGCCGGCTATAAGCAGCGGATGGACGAGCCCGGGATCGTCGTGGTCCGTGCCGGACGCCTGCGGGCGGCGGAGCTGCGGCGGCTGGTGCTCCTCTACTTCGAGGACATGGTCAAGTACGTGGTCGACGTCGCCCGCGGCGTCGCCGCCGTGGGCGGCGAGATGCACGCGGACGCCGAGCAGGTCCTGCTGGAGGACGGCAGCCGCCAGGCCGACCTGTGGGGCGCCAACTACTACCCGGGCCGCGGTCGCGAGGAGTGCATCGAGTACACGTCGCTGATCAACATCCGCCCGGCGCAGGAAAACCGCAGCATGGAGATCCAGGACGAGGCCACCCGGCAGCGGGTTCGCGAGCTGACCTTCGCCCTCATCGGGGAAGGCGACCCCTTGCCGTGACGCAGCACGCCTCGCTCACACCCGAGCGCTGGGCCGAGCTCGACCGCGACCGGCAGCTGCTGGCGATCGCCAACGAGATGAACCGCGCCTCGAAGCTCTACGGCGCCGCCGACCGGCAGCGGCTGGCGAACGCCTACGAGCGCGTGCTGCGCCTCGCCGACCTCACGGCGGAGGTGCAGCCAGAGCGCTCACTGCGACGGGAGCTGTTGCGCTGGCGGGAGACGGCCGGCGCCCTGTACCTGGCGCCCGACGCCGACCTGCACCGTGCCCTCTTCCGCGCCCTGCTCCAGCTCGTCCCCGCCACCGCCAGGCAGCTTCCCTTCCTGCTCGGCCGCTGAGCTACACCCGCGCCACCGCGCTCGAGTCCAGGGCGCCGTCGCCGTTCCACCCGTTCGCGCCGAAAAGCCAGACCTCCGCTCTTGCGCGTCAGTCTGGCGCAAGAGCGGAGTGACTCAGCGCCCGACGAGGACGACGACCGAGCGCGGGCCCGCCGCGTAGCTGCGGCCCGGCGGCAGCGGCGCCTCGGCGCCCGGCTCCAGCGCGTCTTCCCCCGGCAGCAGGCTGGTGTCCACGAAGCGCCGCCAGCTGCGGCCCGAGGCGAGGCGCGGCAGGTCGAACAGGCAGGCCTCCCAGTGCGCGTTGGCGAAGAGGTAGATCGGCTCGTCGCCGTCGGCACCCGTGAGGTGCATGCCGAGCTGGCGCGAGGCCCCGTCCCAGTCGGGCTTGCCGAGCTTCGGGCCGTGCCAGGCCCGCGGCGGCTTCGGCTCGTCCTCGAAGAAGGTGCGCCGTCGCAGCGAGCGGTGCCCCTTGCGGAAGCGGATCAGGCGGGCGACGAAGCTCTGCAGGTCGCGGTTTCTCTCCAGCAACGACCAGTCCACCCAGGAGATCTCGTTGTCCTGGCAGTAGGCGTTGTTGTTGCCGCGCTGGGTGCGCGAGAACTCGTCGCCCCCCAGCAGCATGGGCACGCCCTGCGAGACGAGGAGCAGGGTCAGGAGGTTGCGCTGCTGGCGGGAGCGCAGCTGCCGCACCTCGCTCCGGGCGCTGGGCCCTTCCTCCCCGCAGTTCCAGGAGCGGTTGTCGGGGTGGCCGTCGGTGTTGCCCTCGCCGTTCTCCCAGTTGTGCTTGTCGTTGTAGGAGACGAGGTCGGCGAGCGTGAAGCCGTCGTGGCTGGTCAGGAAGTTGATCGAATGCCAGGGCGCGCGGGCCGAGCCTCGGTAGAGGTCCGGGCTGCCCGACAGCCGCTCCGCCAGCAGGCGCGTCATGCCGGGGT
>Ga0335071_10005840_pt1 | contig 12757 bp, 8 predicted proteins | sample Lox_Sample_15_FD_206724 | JGI IMG/M metagenome (GOLD analysis project Ga0335071, IMG submission 206724) | Soil microbial communities from Loxahatchee National Wildlife Refuge, Florida, United States - Lox_Sample_1.5 | ecosystem: Environmental > Terrestrial > Soil > Wetlands | place: USA: Florida...
CATATTAATCATACTTAAAGTGCCATTGAGATTACATAATTCATCTGTTTGCTGAGTTCTATGACCCGATTAAGAACGTTGTCCGCCGGCGGAGATGGGACCCTACAAGAAACTAGCTGAGCCGACCGTACCTCCGCGCGGAAGACATCAGCGCTTCCATATTCTCTTTGGGCACAGTCGGCCATATGTCGCAGCCGGGCCAGATCGCATTCACTCCTGCATCAATCGCTTCCTTCACGGCCTGTTCGACCTGTTCCGGTTTTCCAAGACAGAGAACATTGTAAGCATCGAGTTCTCCAAAAATGAGCGCGTCAGGACCCAGCTTACGCCTGGTATCGGCCACCCTGTTCTTCTTTTCGACACTGAGCGCGTCAGCGCCGCAGACAGCCATTTGTTCGATGATATCATTCGTGTCGCCGCATATGTGCAGCACGTTTGGGGAATCAATGGCACCAAAAATACGTTTCAACGGCGGCATGATGAGAGACTGGAATATCCGGGGGCTCAGTATGTCCGGCCCTGCACCCATCTCCCGCACCGTGATGTAATCGGCTCCGGCCTTGCGGTAAATGCCTATGATGTCGATGAGAGCTCCAGCGAGCGCGTCCAGCAGAGCGCCTACCAGCTCAGCCTTTTTAAAGGCGGCCTTGGCGAGATGAGAAAGGTCAAGCAGTTGACCTGCAAGCGTGTACGGACCCAGAACATGCGAACCGATCGCCACCTTGTCACCTATCTCCTTCTTCAAGAAGCGAAGCGCTTCGCATACCAGCGGAATCCTTGCAGCCTGCGAGAGATCGGCCGGGACTTCGAGCTTCAGGTCCTCGACTTTTTCCGCCGGGTGTTCGCTTATGGTCGGATAGAGTATTTCCGTTGAGTGGGTATAATAATTTGCCTTGCTGCCGAGGGCTTCAGCCTCGACCGCAAGATCAAAAGGGACAACAGCGCACTCAAAGCCGAAGAGTTCGTACGTCGAAGCGGCCATGCTCGCCATCTTTCGGGCATCGGTATGAACCTCCGGGAACTTCCAGCCGTATTTCTCAAGCCCGTGTATGGTGATATTCCCCATGCCGCTGAACACAGGGATGTAATCGACCTTCTCTTTGCGAAATACCTTGAGCACGCGGTCTCTCGACGTGAGATGTTCTGTCATATCACTTCGCTCCTTTTTCATCAGAAAATTGTTTCACCACGTCGGGAAAAAGCAGGTTCAGGGGGTGAGTTCCTGCGGGCAACGGGGAACCTTCTGCGTACCTCGCAGCCGCCAGCATGCTTATGGCAGCGGCTACAGCGGGAAAAACCCGGCTGGTTCCAGTCAGCGGCCCGTAAAAGAGAAAATCGCTTGCCAGGGCAGCAATCGCATGCACGCCTGCATCGATAGCAGAAAACTTATTTCTCTCCTCTTCGCCGGCATTCTTTCTCCACATATAGGTGCCGTTTGACGGCGCAAACCCGGTGGGCAAACCAAATTCTCGCTTGATCAGCTGATTGGCCAAAAGGGAAAAGGCCGTCGCAGGCAGGTTCATAACAGCAGTATCAACGAGAACGCTCTCGAAATTTCCCTTTTCTACGACAGGAAGAAGACGCTTAAGGGAGGCGACTCGGCCGGCCGGCAGCTTGTCTTCCATATCGAACACCTGGACCACGACATGCCTGATACCCAGTTCTCTCAACTCCGATACCTGCGCTTCAATATCCTCATCCCACGGTGTGATGCTGTTGTACAGAACGCGCTCCTGCAATCCTCTTTGTGCCACGTGGCGGGCCGCGGCGAGCCGTATCTTCTGCTGCCAGATGTCGATCGCGAAAGGCATCGCGGTCACACTCGTGAAGAAGTCGATATAGGTCTTTATCTCCTCTTCGGAATTTGCAACCATGGCGATCATGCAGGGAACGCCAGTCTCTCGGGAAATACGCTCTACCTCGCGGATACGGTCCTGTGCGGCTTCCCTGTTGAATCTCCCCTCTTTTCTGCTCTCGAGAATGAGATCGCCTTTCTGAAACATGTTACCGATGAGCAAGGGCGGCCTCTCTCCCGGCTGCCCTCCCACCTTCACGGTCCCGATGGTGCAAACCTTCTGATTGCGTTCATACGTGAACATAAGCGTTGACCTCGTTCAGGTTCTTTCGGGGAGCAGGTGGGCGAGGTGCGGGAACTTGTCCTTCATGTTGGGTATCCACATTGCCTGCGCGAATACTTTGTTGAAGGTCGGCACCAGCGTCAGTTCGAGATAGTGCACCTGCCGTGCGATGTCATCAGCCTCTTTTCTCTTTTCCGTATTGAGAAGCGCCATGCGCGCCCCGTCTCCCGCAGCGTTTCCAACAGAGTAAATGTTCTCCGGGTCGCAGTCTGGAAAGAGCCCGAGCAGGGCTGCTGAGACTTTGTCGATGTAGCTGCCGAAAGCTCCAGCCAGTATCACTTTGTCGATCTTCTCTACTCCCAGCGTTTCCATCATTATTTTCGCGCCCGCGTACATAGCCCCTTTCGCAAGCTGGACCGCCCGCACGTCATCCTGGCAAATGACTATATCCTGCCCTATTGATGTTTCATGAGCCCACGCAATCACGAACTCGGGCTGATTGTTGACAATACGAAAGCGTGCGCTTTTCAGCTCCTTGTTGAATCGCCCGGTCCTGTCAATGATCCCCGCAAGAAAGAGCTGGGGCATGACATCGATAATGCCAGATCCGCAGATCCCCTTGGCTCCGATATCTTTAACTTCTGTGTTCCACTCTTCACGGTCGATCACTTTGAAGCGCACTTCCTTAGTATCTTTATCGATAACGATCTTTTCGATGGCACCCGGCGCCGCCCGCATGCCATATCTGATCTCCGCGCCCTCGAACGCAGGACCTGTAGCACAGGAGGAGGAAATAAGCTTCTGTCTGTTGCCGAGCACCAACTCTCCGTTCGTGCCGATGTCAATGATCAGCTCGACGCTATCCTGTTGGTACGGTGTCTCGGCGATCAGTACGGCCACGTTGTCGGCTCCTACAAACCCTGCTTCGATCGGGAGCACATGGATATAGGCCCCCGGGGCTATTCTGATTCCGATATCGCGGGCCTGGCCGGCTTCGTCGCCCTTCTTTTCCGCATATACGGAGCAGTTAAGGCAACGCTTTGATTCCTCGATGGCCAGTTGAAGTTGATCCGCGAAGCCCTGATCCACTTCGGTAAAATCAGTTCTCTTCTCCGTTCCAAGGAGAGGCAAAGATCTCCTGTCCTCTTTATCAACTCCTTCAATGGATACGCCTTCAATCTTCTTCAACGGGGAAGGCCTTCCCTTAACAAGATCCACACCGGCCAAATAGAGCTCAATCGATATGGCTGCCTTCTGTCCAGAGCCTATTGCCGAGATCACATCCGACGGCCCGGAAACAGCGTCGCCGCCTGCAAAAACCCCATCGACGCTGGTTTTCATGGTCACGGGATCAATGGAGAACGTGCCCGCGGGCGAGTACTGGAGACCATCAATAAATGGAGTGGCCTCCACCTTCTGGCCGATGGCCAGTATCAGGTTGTCAGCCTTGATCGTAAACTCGGAACCTCCAACCGGTGATACACCGGGTCGACCACTCCCATCAGCCTCTCCCAGTTCCGTCCTGATGCACTGAACGCCGGTAACTGTTCCGTTGCTCACAATTGCCCTGACAGGAGCTGCCAGGAACTGAAGCTCAATACCCTCTCGCTCTGCTTCGTCCACCTCGCTGCCGATGGCAGGCATCTCCGCACGGGAGCGCCTGTAGAGGATCACAACATGCGCAGCCCCGAGACGTTTGGCAACGCGGGCTGCGTCCACTGCCGCGTTACCGCCACCGACCACAACAACGTCACTGCCCACACCGATCTTCTGTCCCGAATTGATCCGCTTCAGGAAATCGAGCCCGTGCATTATGCCGTCCGTAGGACCATCCGCGATTCTCATTTCTTCGCTGGCCCAGGCTCCCGTAGCAAGAAAAACGGCCTTATATCCCTGGTCGAAGAGTTCCGCGACGTTCTCTACGCGATGGTTAGTCTTTATTTCAACGCCGATTTCCTCGATATAGGCTATCTCATCATCCAGCACTTTCTTGGGGAGCCGGTAGTCGGGTATGCCGTAGCGGAGCGCGCCGCCGGCCTGGGGAGCAGCCTCAAAGACGGTTACCGAATGTCCCCGTTTGGCAAGCTCGTAGGCGCATGAGAGGCCTGCCGGACCCGATCCCACGATAGCCACCTTTTCATCTTTTACCTTATCGATGGCAACCGCTTTCTTCCTTCCCTTCTTCATTTCATGGTCTGCAACGAAGCGGTGAAGGGCGCGGATCGACAGGGGCTCATCGACCTTGCGCCGCTCGCATTCTGTCTCGCACGGGTGCGTACACACACGGCCGCAAACGCCGGGGAACGGCATGGCTCGCCTTACTTCTTCAAGAGCCTCGTCGAATTTACCTTGCGCAATAAAATATAAGAAATCCTGACCGGTAATCCCTGCAGGACACGCGACCCTGCACGATGGAGAGCCTCCCGACTCCACAGCCGCGGCCTCGGGAAGGAGCTTGAGACCTATATCTCTTGCCTTCACGTCTATGGAGTGATGCAGCGCCGGAGGAAAGGGCGAACGCCCTATGTTCCGGGGATCTATGTTGAGCAGCAGGTGGTGCATGCAGGTATTGCCTACGATGGTCATATCCAGAATATCGGTTCGCTTGATCCCTGCGAGCCCCGCCGCCTCTTCCACGATGCCGTTCAGGCCATCTATTATCGCCTTGTTCATGTGCTCCAGTCCGTCCGCGCGGGTTATCGTGTAGCTGATCCGAGACATCACATCCTCGCCGTAGACCACCTGCGGATTCATCATGGAGGCGGTAGCAACGAGCCTGCCGTCTGTCAGGTCGCAGAGATACCCTGCCACTGTTGTGGTGCCGATATCGACAGCAAGACCGTAAGCCTTCTTCATTTCTCCCGGTTCTACCTTAATGACCTCCTTGTCTTTCCACACGGAGACCGTGACCTTCCATTCCCCAAGACGCACCACTTCCTGCAGAGTAAGGAGTGCCTGATAATCGATGGCAAGGTCCCTCAGCCCATGGACCCTTTCCAGTTCAATTTGGAGACGTTCCCAGTCTCCGCGCGTATCCTTCAGTGTGGCGGGCGGCAGTGTCGCATAGTACTTCTTTACTGCCGGCCTGAGATCGATCGTGATCTCTCTGGCTGCTTTGCGCACAACCTGCTTGCCCATGCGGCTCTCTTCCGGCACGAACACCACGATGTTGTCCAGGATATGCACCTGACAGGCGAGCCTGTACCCTGCGCGCTCCTGTTGCAGGCTGAAAAACTTTCTTTCCGAAGGCCCCATGGGCGAAAGGTGCTCTCTGCTCGATTTTATGCCATACTTCTCGAAGGTGCCTTCTTCCACGCGAATCTTGCACTTCCCGCAAATGGCCTTTTCGCCGCAGATGCCCTCTATGTCAACACCCAGTGCCACCGAAGCTTCCTTCAGTGTCCTTCCGCGGTCAACGTAACCCCTCTTACCCGAAGGCTGGAAGATGACCATGCATTTTTCGCTGTCAGTCTGTTTGCTGCCCATTGGCTGCTCTATCCTTTCATGCACCACGAAGATTAATTGTTACGAGTTGAAAGCTCCCGGCTACGCGTTCTGCACAGGATACTTATGATCCGGCTTAGTGGTACCTATTCTGCGGAAGCCTTACGAAGTCGCAAAGATCTTAATGCACCGTTCATAACTCGAAACGCGTAACCCGCAATCCGCGACGTTTTTTGCTCGCTATTTCTTCATCTCCTGCTCTTTGAGCATCTTGAGTAGTCTCATGGCTTCATCAACCGCAGTGCCGGCGGTTTTCGCGTAGCCATCCGCCCCGTATTTCTCTGCAACCTCAGGGCTCAAGGGAGCGCCGCCCAGCATGATGCGCACATTCGGGTTTTTGGCACGCAACTTCTTGATGAGCTCCGGCATGGAGAGCATGCTTGTCGTCATCAGGGCCGAAATGCCCACAATGTCGGAATCAGTTCTGACCTGCTCTTCCACGAATTTGTCGAGCGGCACATCTTTTCCCAGGTCGTACACAGTCCACCCCGCCACTTCAAACATGAGCTTGACTAGGTTCTTACCGATGTCGTGCACATCCCCCTCAACGACACCGAGGACAATCGAGCCCTTTACTTCCGATTTCCTGCCGGAGGCTTCAATCGCGGGTTTAAGGATATCGAGTCCCGCGTAGAGCGCATCAGCACAGAGCAACAGTTCAGGAACAAAGTATTCCTTCCTGTTATATTTTTCACCGACCTCTATCATGCCTGCCGCTAGTCCTTCCATGGCAGCCAGGAACGGGTCTACTCCTTCTTCCACCGCTGCCTTGGCCCATTTCGCCGCATCATCTTCCTCGAACTGCACGACTGCATCGTACAGGTTCCGCAGGATCTCCTTCGTTCTCTCTTCGGTAGCCATCCCTTTTTCCTCTCTGCTATAAGCGCTCTTCGAAAGGTAGGTTATACCTTAACGCACAGGCATCTGCAAGAGCTTCAACCCCAGATACGCACCACAAATAAGCTGCAGTTAACGACCGCGAGGACTGTGCAGCATTCATCCCTTCGCAAGGAGCGAAATCTCGCACAGGAGCGACTTGAAGCCGGGGTAACCCGATATAGGGTCGAGGTAGTCGGGCTCTATCAGGAGATTCACGCTCGCTTCAGGGTCGTCGTGATACATGTTGACCACGCCTGGAGGAACCATCTCGGTAAGGTTTGCCTTCACCCGGAGAGAACCGCGGGGTGTCGCAAGACTGACCCAGTCCTCATGCGCAATGCCTCGCGCACACGCGTCCTGAGGATTTATGTCTACCATCGGGTCGGGTCTCAGGCTACGCGTCCAACCCAGGCGGAACGTTCGAGAATGCACAAACATGGGGAGGCGTGCGCCGGTCGTCAGGATGAGAGGAAATTTCTCTGCTACCTCAGGAGTCGATCGCGGACTCAACTTTGGCTCTATGTATGCCGGAAGAGCTTCGAGCCCCAGTTCCGCTAGAATCGTCGAGGTGAACTCCATCTTCTTTGAGGGGGTCGCGAACCCCTGTGTTACGTATTTCCGGAAAGGCGGCATCTTCACGTTCGGCACTGCATAGCCGGCTGGGTGCTTCTTCAACTCCTTCACCGTTAATGTTGTCGGTTCAAGTATCCAATCTATGCAGGCTTCGTGTCCCTTCTGCATGAGCTCGTCTTCCGGCACAATCTTTTTTGCCAGATCGAAGATGATGTCAGTGTCGGACCTTGACTCCCACTGAGGCTTGATCGCGGGTTGCGTCCATATCACGTACTGCTCGGCGTAAAACTTGAGTTCGCTCCGCTCCAGCGAGGTGCAGGCAGGGAGCACAAGGTCTGCAAGTTTCGCGCTGTCCGTCATGAAGATGTCCACATCGACGATGAAATCCAATTTTTTGAGGCTCTCTTCCATGAAATCCTGTCCGGGCCACATGCGGTGATTGAGCCCGAAGGCAAGCATGGCACGCAAGGGATAAGGCTTCCCGCTGTTGATCTGGTGCGGTATGTGGACGCTCTGCCCCTCTGCGACTATTCTGCACCACGCAGGGTAGCAGTCCTCACCCACCCGCGGCGCCATAGCATTCCACGGCTTAGGCTGTTCAAACTCCGAGTCCCGCGTCACCAAACCATTCGCAACATTGAGGTAGCTGGGCTTTACGAGCGGGTTCCCCCCCTCGATATCGTAATTACCTGTAAGGCCCACAAGGGCAATGATCGCGCGGTGGTTCTGCAACCCGTTTGTGTGGTGGGTTGTAGCGTTGGGGCTATTGAGCATGGAGGCCGGCTTGGCTGTTGCATAGAGCCGAGCAGCTTCCACTATCTTCTGAGCTGCAACACCGGTAATCTGTTCTGCCACAGTCGGCGGGAACTGGCGAACGTATGCTCGGTATTCCTCAAAGCCAAGCGTGAAGTGCTCGACAAAATCAAGATCGTAGAGCCCCTCTTCGATAATGACATTGGCCATGCCGAGGGCAAGCGCACCGGATGTGCCAGGCCTGATCCGGAGGTGTATGTCCGCATGGCCTGTCAGAGGGGTGATCAAGGGACCAACGTCGATGATCTTGAGACCTTTCTCGCGCGCGTCCAACAATCCTCGTACGATGGCGGTGTTTGAGTAGAAAGGATTGCCGCTCCATGCAAGGAGGCATTTTGAATGTGCGATGTCGGGCACGCCCAGGCTTCCATAGGTGAGGCCATTCGCGAGAAAACGCGCCTTCTGACAGACACTCGATTCAGTACAGAAGTTGGGGGAGCCGAAGCTGTGGGCAACCCTCTTCACAAAAGGACGCATCCATTTCGGGAAGCCGACATAGAAGACAACCGATTCCGGACCCGACTCCTCTTTCACGTTCATCAGGCGGTTCGCTACGAGGTCGATTGCTTCTTCCCAGGAGATCGGCACAAAATGGCCGGCCCCTCTATCGCCCTTGCGCAAGAGCGGTGTGCGTATGCGATCCTTGTGGTAGAGGTACTGTCGGGTTGCATTTCCTTTTGAACAGAGTGTTCCTTCGCTGTGGGGGTTTTCTTTGGTGCCTTCAACCTTGAGGACAACGCCTTCCTTGACGTAGGCATCTATCCCGCAGTGCGAGTGCGGATTACAGATGGAGCAGATAGTCCTGCGAATCTCGATCCCGCTTTTGTTACCGGGTATCCCGGCAGCGGCAAGTTCTCCGTTTAGATAGGCAGATTTGGTACTCATGGAATGCTCACCATGCTATCGTTTCATGCAGGGAATGTCAACATGAAGCATCCAAAGAAAGCCCACCAATACTCCGTAGGAACATTGCAGGCGCGCCTGCTTCCCATCCGGTACAATAACGGCTTCACGCCATTAATTTACGTTTCATTACGTATTACATTGTGTCACATACTGTGTGCTATTGATGTGCAGTTGATTACACCTAATGACTAGGGAGTTGGCGAGAAATAAGACTTGCAATTGGCTGATTCAGAATAATGCGTTATAATACATATACGTTCTAAACAAGGAGGCAGTATGAAAAACGCAAGCGTGTTGGGTCTACTCCTGATACTCGCATGTACCACTGCGTTTGCTCAGACCCTGTCTCCGGGGTATGGTGGCTCATTGCCTCCTGCTTCTGTACCGCCACCCGTGCAGGTTGGACCAGCACCTGCCGCCCGCACTGCTGGGGGCGTGCCGCCTTTTAACGATCCGTATGGCACGGGGCCTGCAGCTTCCCGTTTCGGCACATCTGCGGGATCGCCCGGCACACAGGGCACGTACGGAACGCCTGCCGGTGTCCAGTCTATTCAGGATCCGTACGGAACCCAGGCCGCCATCGGCCGTTTCGGCACACCTGCAAACCGTTAGAAGCATTCTCGTTTTTTTATCTCGCACAGCAATGAGCCATATTATCTGTGCGCTCCCTCATCAGCACCATGGGCTTGCTCGTTGGAATCTATCATCATCTGAGGAATTAGTACGAAAGTATTAGATAGTCCTTGACAGCAAACCATGCGGTGCTACAATCGAGATAGGGTGTGAAGAAGGCGATGCTCTTGCGCCTCTGGCCTGCCCATTGATAAAGTCACATTCGTCTACGGAGACACGCACCGTGGCGGCTGGGATAATAGAGTGCAGGTTTCCGGTGTCTCTGATTTCATGGTTTACAACACCGGCGCGTGGGTAGTCGAAAACAAGGGTGACCATCCGGCCTGCCTTGTATTCGGCCTTTCAGACACTGGCGAGGAGTTGATGCTCGACGTGTCCTTCGACGGGGTAAAGGTGGAGGGCACGCCAATCGTTGAACTGGCATGGGAGGAACCCGAACATCGTACGAGCTGGTTTACGACATTGATCGGGAAGTAGCCAGCAAACCGGAAATGAAAGGAGGACACCATGCTGCTGGGATTGCCGATAATTGAAGTTGCGATCGGGCTGATTCTTGTCTACCTGTTCTCGAGCCTGATATGTTCCGCTATCAATGAGATGATTGAGGGGGTGCTCAAGAACCGTGCGACAGACCTGGAAAAAGGACTCCGTGCACTACTGCAGGACCCTCAAGGAAACGGGATAGTAAAAGAGCTCTACAATCACCCACTGGTCTTCGGCCTGTTCAAAGGAGAGTACCATTCGAAGTCTAATCCAACAAAACTAAGTTTCTGGCGCTACCTTACGCCTACCAACCTGCCATCCTACATTCCGGCAGCCAATTTTTCCAGAGCGCTGCTCGACATCGTGTTGAATCCGTCCACCGCCGGTGCTTCCGCGCCTCCGGCAGGCACACCTGCTACACCTGCACCCTCTACCGGAGGGACACCGGCTGCACCCGCAACCAGCACGCCAATGACTATGGCGAACCTCCAACAAGCCGTAGCCGGGATACCGAACCAATATATTAAGAGTGCCCTGTCCAGTCTCCTTGAAACAGCGGGACGCGATATCAATGCTGTGCGAAAGAATGTGGAAGAATGGTTTGACAGTTCAATGGACCGGGTCGCGGGCTGGTACAAACGGCGCACACAGTGGATCCTCCTCGTGATGGGTCTCGTAGTTGCGGTCGTATTCAATGTCAGCACCATCACGATTTCTCACCACCTCTGGATTGACGCACCATTGCGCGAGGCGGTCGTCTCCAAGGCAGCGTCCCAGCAGCAAGGTGGTTCAGCCGGCAAGACACCTGGAGAAAGACTCACAGACGTGCGCGATGCGCTCAATTCACTCGGTCTACCGATAGGCTGGTCAGACATCACCTTCAAAGAACACAGTGTTGTTGTTTCGAAGACTGAATACTCGCGGCGTTATTGGTTCCTGATCTCTGCACTGGGATGGCTCCTGACAGCCTGTGCCGTTTCTTTTGGCGCGCCTTTCTGGTTCGATCTGCTCAACAAATTCCTGGTCATACGATCGACCATCAAACCGGAGAAGAAAAACCTGGAGGACAAGTAACGACAAGTAACCGTTCGTTGCTACGGGAATAGCGGTTCCACGGCATTCAACTGTCACCGCCCTACTTGCGATATATCCGAGAGCGTGAGAAGGGCCTGCCCACACGAGGCTGTGCAGAGGAGGAAAATTGGATAACACCTTTTTCGACATCCACATGCATGCGATGGACCTGAGCCATCCCAACCTTCGATCGTTCCTAGGCCGCATTCACAGGCTCGCGCCCAAGCTCATCAAGAAAACCTTCGAGGCTCCGTCACCGGGTAAGGCAGAAGAGAGGATCATCAATCTTCTCACGGTCATGGAAAACAACATCGAGGATTTTTTCATCCTCTTGGAATATTTCCTGAAGAATAAAGCACCCGTGCCGGCTCCTGACGGCTTTATCAGCATCGGAGAGACAAAATTCGACACCATCCTTCTGACCCCGCTTATCATCGATTTCGGTTACAAGGACATCAAGTACGACACCTTCTACAACATGGCGCTCGGCAAACCCGTGGTGGAGCAGACCATCGATGTGCTCAACGCCATCAGGAAATACTACACCCACGAATTCGTCCCCAAGCCCGGCAACAGGCAGGAAGGCACTGCGGAGACCCGCACATCACGATGCCTGTTCGAGATCTATCCATTTCTCGGCATCAACCCGGTGAACTACGATCGTGGAAAAATGATGGACGTGCTGGAAAGTTGTTTTAAAGGCTATACCGGTCGGAGAGATGATTTGCGAAAGGCCTGGGAGCATTTCCCCGGTGCTGTCGATGAGGTTCCCGGCGGTCTTTTTGCGGGCATCAAGCTCTACCCGCCGCTGCGCTTCGATCCATGGCCGGATGAGAAGTCTTCCGAGTGCAAGAAGCTCGACGAACTCTACGAGTTTTGCGAGTCCAGGCAGATTCCCGTCACCGCGCACTGCAGCGATTTAGGCTTCACGGTTGCGGAAGATGCAGATGCGTACACAGACCCTCAAAAATGGCGGAACGTACTGGTACGACATTCGAGGCTCAAACTCAACCTGGCTCACTTCGGTGATCAGCGAAACCGGGCATGGTTCATACCCCGCCGCGAATGGCGCGAAGCCGTCATACAAATTATCCTGAGCCATGACAATGTCTACACCGACATATCGTGCCTCGCCTTTGACGAGGGTTTCTACAAGGGGCTGGGCTGTTTGCTGAAGGATCACGACATTCCCCAGGACAGGCTGAGCCAGCGGATTCTTTTCGGGTCGGATTTCATGATTAATCTCATGTGGGAAAATTCGTATAACGACTACCTGCACCGTTTCATCAAGACGAACCATATACGCGAAAAAGAAAAAGTGCTATTCTGCAATGAAAATCCTGCAAGGTTCCTCTTCCACTAGCAGGACCGGGCCAGGCTCTGCACACACAGCCTGATCGAGCGCATCTCGTGCGACTGGAGGAAATCGATTATGGTTCACTATACGAGTAACCCCTACGAAACAAGGCCGACACCAGACGGCTACCTGACGTTCAGGATAATCCCCGTGCCTGAGAGCGTGGTTGTCGAAAAGGATGTGATGGCGATCATGTCTGACGGCGTGAAGCTCGCGTGCAATGTGTATCGTCCGAAGCAAGAAGGGAGGTTCCCCGTCATACTGGGCATGACGCCTTACTGCAAGGACCAGACGCCGCCTGCATATCACCTCGACGGATCGTTTACGCCTGCATCTTACGCGAACTACGTCCAGAGGCTTTATACAGCTGGCATAGGCCTGGGGCATCAAAGACTATCAGCGCTCACCGCGTTTGAATTTGCCGATCCTGCCTTCTGGGTGCCGAACGGCTACGTGG
>Ga0335071_10005841_pt1 | contig 12756 bp, 13 predicted proteins | sample Lox_Sample_15_FD_206724 | JGI IMG/M metagenome (GOLD analysis project Ga0335071, IMG submission 206724) | Soil microbial communities from Loxahatchee National Wildlife Refuge, Florida, United States - Lox_Sample_1.5 | ecosystem: Environmental > Terrestrial > Soil > Wetlands | place: USA...
CGGGATGTCGCTCAACCTGCCGGGCATGGCCGGCCGCCAGCTCGAGTGGGTCAAGCAGCTCCTGCCCGGCGTCTCGCGAGCGGCGTTCCTCGCCTCGCGGCGCGATCCGGCCGGGCGGCTCCTGGCCGAAGCGACCGAGCGGGCGGCCGGGCGGCTCGGTATTCGCATCCAGGTCCTGCCGATCGACGGCGCCGCGGATCTGGACGCCGCCTTCGCGACCATGCGGCGCGAGCAGGTGGGCGTCCTGATCATTCAACCCTTCGTCACAGACGGCCTCGACCGCGTCGTGGAGCTGGCCGGCCGGAGCCGCCTCCCCAGCGTGTCGTGGCTCCGGGGTTTCGCGGAAGCGGGCGTGCTGATGACTTATGGACCGGACCAGCGCGAGATCTGGCGCCATGCGGCCATCTACGTCGAGAGGATCCTGAAGGGCGCCAAGCCGCGCGATCTGGCCGTCACCGAGCCCACCAAGCATGTGCTCGTCGTCAATCTCAAGACGGCGAAGACGCTCGGCCTCACCGTCCCACCGGTCGTGCTGAACCGGGCCGACGAGGTCATCCACTGATGGATCGCCGCGGCTTCATCGCCGCGATGGCGGGTGGAGTCGCCGCCCGGCCCTTCGCCGCCTTGGCACAGCAGCCAAGCAAGATCGCCCGTGTGGGATTCCTGGGTCCGACCTCGCTCTCCCCGGCGGCGAGCCGACTGAACGGGCTCAGAGCCGGGCTGGCCGAGCTTGGCTGGGTGGAAGGCAAGAACCTCGTCATCGAATTTCGGTGGGCCGGTGGCCACTACGATCGCCTGGCGGATCTGGCCGTGGAGCTCGTCCGCAGCCGGGTGGACGTGCTCGTGACCCAGGGCACCGCGGCGGCGCAGGCGGCCAAACGGGCGACCCCGACCATTCCCATCGTCATGGCCATCGCGGTCGATGCTGTCGCCACCGGCATCATCGAGAGCCTCGCCCGTCCGGGTGGAAACGTGACTGGCCTGACCTTCTTCGGGCCGGAGCTCTATGCGAAGCGGCTCGAGCTGCTCAAGCACGCGATGCCGCGCCTGGCTCGCCTTGCCGTGGTGTTCAATCCTACGAATCCTTCCTTCCGGACGTGGTTCGCGGAGGTCGATGCTGCTGCCAAGGCCATGAAGGTCGAGCTGACACGACTGGAGATCCGCAAGGTCGAGGAGTTCGAGATCGCCTTCGAGGACATGGCTCGGCGGCGCGTCCCGGCGTTCGCCATCACGGACGATGCGTTCTTCAATGCCAACCTCGCAAGGATTGCCGACCTTGCTGCGCGGAAGCGTCTCCTCTCGGCCGGCAGCCGAGAGTTTGCGGAGGCGGGCGGGGTGATCGGCTATGGCCACGACTCTGTCGCGCTCTTTCATCGTGCCGCATTCTTCGTGGACAGGATTCTCAAAGGTGCCCGCCCGGCCGACCTGCCCGTCGAGCGGCCAACCAAGTTCGAGCTGATCGTGAACCTCTGGAGTGCTCGCGCGATTGGCGTCACGATCCCCCAGGCGCTCATCGGGCGCGCCGACGAGGTCCTCCGGTGATCGAGCGACGCCGGCTGCTCGTCGGGGCCGGGGCGATCCTCATCGCAGCGCCGCCGGGGACCTCCGCGCAGCCGTCCGCGAAGCTCACACGCATCGGGCTGCTCGGCCCTGGCTCGGCCGCCGGCTCCGCAAGCCAGGTCGAGGCGTTGCGCTCGGGGCTGCGCGATCTCGGCTACGTCGAGGGCAAGAGCTTCGCGCTGGAGGCCAGGTGGGGCGAGGGGAACCATCGCCAGCTCGCCGATCTCGCGGACGAGCTGGTGCAGGCCAACCTCGACGTCCTCGTCACGCAGGGCACGGCCGCGACGCGCGCGGCGAAGCGGGCGACCACCGAGATTCCCATCGTCATGACCGCGGCCGTGGACGCCGTGGCGGCGCGGCTCGTCTCGAGCATGGCGCGGCCGGGGGGCAACATCACCGGGACCACGATCTTCAGCCTGGAGACCAGCGCGCATCGCCTCGAGACCCTGAGGGAAGCCACGCCCCGGATCACGCAGGTCGGCGTCCTCGTGAACCCGGAGAGCCCCGAGGCCGAGATCGTACGCCAGTCGTCCGAGCTGGCCGCGCAGTCGCTCAAGCTCGGCGTGCAGGGCTTCGACGCCCGCCGGCCCGACCGCCTCGAGGCCATCTTCGCGGTCATGGCGAGGCGGAACGTCGACGCGCTCGTGGTCCAGCCGGATCCCATGTTCGACGCGAATGCCGCCGAGATCGCCCGTCTCGCCATCCGGCAGCGGTTCGCCTCGGTGGGCGACCGGGAGTTCGTGGTGGCGGGCGGTCTCGTCGGATACGAGCTGGACGTGGCCGACGTCTGGCGCCGCGCCGCATACTTCGTGGATCGGATCCTCAAGGGCACGCGGCCCGCCGATCTGCCCGTCGAGCGCGTGCGAAAGTTCGCGGTGATCCTGAATCTCAGGACGGCCAGGGCGCTCAAGCTCACGATCCCGCCTGCGGCGGTATCGCGGGCGGACGAAGTGATCCGCTAGCTGCCGGGGGAGGAAGGCGCCCCCGGGCTTGCCAAGTGGAGTACTATTGGCCCCTGTCGGCCGCCCCCAGTCGGCGGCGGCCGTAGCGAACCCCCTACCAGAGGAGAGGACGAACATGGCTCAGCTGACGATCCCGCTCGATTCGGCCCGCTTCGCGAAGGGCATGACCTGGAAGGACTACATGGCCCAGATGGGTGACACGCGCGCCCGCACCGAGGAGAACTACAGCAAGGCATCGCTCACCGAGGACGAGCGCAAGTTCTTCAGCGGCATCACCCAGGTCAAGTACGTGCTCATGCTCGGCGAGAACTGGTGCGGCGACGTGCATCGCAACTCCCCCATGATCGCCCGCATCGTCGAGGCCATGCCGAACGCCGAGCTGCGCATGTTCCTCCGCGACCAGAACGTGGATCTCACGGACTGCTTCCTCAACAACGGCTATCGTTCCATCCCCATCGTGGTCTTCTTCGACAAGGACTGGAACGAGATCGGCCGCTGGATCGAGCGGGCGGGCGCGGCCACCCAGAAGTCGTTCGCCATCCGCGCCGTCACGCTGGATGTGGCCACCGAGGACAAGAAGGACGCGGCCATGGCCGAGTTCCGGAAGCAGGTGCAGGGGACGTACGACGGGCCGGCCGACAAGAGCATGTGGCGCGAGACGGCGAAGGAAGTCCGCGCCGTCCTCGAGCAGCGCCTGGGTCTGGTCGGCAAGAAGTAGAGCTAGCTGATCATCGCGTACGTGCGCTCGACGTTGCGGGCGAGCCCCGCGCGCCAGGGCCGGTACTCTCCGTACGCGGAGAAGGGCTTCTCGTAGGTCGGGGCGAGCTTGTCCGTGACGCGGCGCTGGGTCTCCTCCAGCGTCGCGCCGCGGGCGGCCTCCTCGCGCACGGCCTCCACCATGTCGTGCACGTACCCGCGGAAGGTGGCGAGCCACTCGCGGCCGGTGGGCGCGCCGTGACCCATGATGATCTGGTTGAAGTCGAGGGCGGCCAGCCTGTCCAGCGTGCCCGCCCAGTCCTCCGGGTAACCGTCGCCCATGTACGGCGTCCAGCCGATCAGCGCATCGCCCGTGATCACGACCTTTTCCTTGGGCAGGTAGACGAAGACGTCGCCCGCGGTGTGGGCCCGCCCGAGGAAGAGCAGGTGGATCTCCCGGTCGCGCCGGTAGAGCTTCATCGTCCCCTCGAAGGCCATGGTGGGCAGCGCGGGCCTGAGCGCCGCGACCTCGGCGAGGTAGGACTGGGCCAGCTCGAGCTCGCCGCGAAGCCGCTCGCGCTCGCCGTCCCCCGTGGCCTTGGCCACCGCGGCCTCGAGCTGGGCGATCTCGTCGGGCATCTGCCGCACGTGATCCTGGATGCGCTTGAGCCCCTTTCGCACCATGGCCTCGCGCGTGAGCTGGTTGGTCACGATCTCCGCGTGCGGGTAGACGTCCGGGTAGACCTCGTTGCCGTGCCAGTGGTCCCAGTGGAAGTGGGTGTTGACCACGTAGCGCACGGGCTTCAACGTCATCTCGCGGAGCTGCGCCACGATCACGCGCGCGGCCGAGGGCTTCGAGTGCGTATCCACGACCATGAGCCCGTCGTCGCTCTCGATGATGGCGGTGTTGGAGTTGACCTTGTAGGCCGGCGCGGCCACGGCGGCGTGCACGCCGTCCGCGACCTTCTGGAACTCGAACTTCGCATCGCCCTTCGCGGGCCCCTCGTGGCTACAGCAGTCCATGCGAAAAGACCCTCCTAGGGCTTGAGGCCGTACAGGCGGCGCGTGTTGTCCGCGAGGATCTTCCGCTTCTGGGCGTCGGTGATGTCGCCCCGCTCCTTGATCTCGTCGATGGAGCCGGGGAAGCTGTGATCCCAGTGCGGGAAGTCCGAGGCATAGACGATCTGGTTCTCGCCGACGAGCTTCACGGCCTGGGGCAGGAGCCACTCGTCGGCCTCACAGGAGAAGTAGATGGAGCCGCTCCTGATGTAGTCGCTCGGCTTCTTCTTGAGCGCGGGCGCCTCCTCCGCGCGCTTGGCGTACTCGTCGTCCATGCGCTCCATCCAGTACGGCGCCCAGCCGCACCCCGCCTCCAGGAAGGCGATGCGCAGCCGCGGGAAGCGTTCGGGTATGCCCTCGTAGACGATGGAGGTGATCTGGCGCATCTGGCCGAAGGCGTGCGAGCACGTGTGCGCCTGGATGAACCGCGGGAAGAGCTCGACGCCCGCGCCGCCCAGGTGCGAGCCCGAGGCGTGTATGCCCAGCATGACGCCGAGCCGGTCCGCCTCCTCGTACACGGGCAGGAAGCGCTCGTCGCCCAGGAGGTGCGTGCCGTCGGCGGCGAGCATGCCGCCCACGTGGCCGAGCTCGCTCACGGCGCGCCGGAGCTCGACGGCGGCGGCCTTCGGGTCCTGCACGGGAAGCAGCGCCACGGACTGCAGGCGCGGGCTCACCTTGATGAACTCCTCGTGCATGAGCGTGTTGTAGGCGCGGCAGAGGCGCACCGCCCACTCGCGATCCTTGAGAAAGCTCATGAAGAGGCCGAGCGTCGGGTAGAGGACGGCCAGCTCCATGCCGCCCTTGTCGAGGGCGCGCAGCCACTCGTCGGCGGTACCGGCCCAGTCGTGGAACTTGTCGACGAGCCGCCGGTCCCACCCGTCGGCCGTGTAGAGCGGGAAGGTGAGGGAGCGCCGGCGATACGGCTCATCCAGGTATTTCGCGATCTGCTGGTACGACTCCGTCACGTGCCCGTCAGCGTCCAGCACGGCGAAGGTGGACTGGCTCATCGCGTACCCCTCCAGTGCGGGATCGCCTCGGGGTTGACGCAGTGGGCGGGCGCTTCGCCCCGCGTCGCGGCGAGGATCTGCTCGAAGGCGAGCCGGAGATTGGCGCGCCGCCCGGCCTCGCTGTGGCTCACGTTGTGCGGGGTGAGGATGAGGCGCTCGGGGTCGACGCCGCGCAGGGGATTGCCCGGCGGCAGCGGCTCCTTCACGAAGGCGTCGACGGCGGCCCCGGCGATCCAGCCTTCGCCGATCGCCCGCGCGAGGGCCTCCTCGTCGGCCATCTCGCCGCGCGCCGTGTTGACGAGCACGGCCGTGGGCTTCATGCGGCGCAGCTCCTTCTCCCCGATGAGCCCGCGCGTCTCATCGGTGAGCGAGGCGTGAAGCGACACCACGTCGGACTCGGCCAGCACCGTGTCGAGGTCGACGAGGGTCACGTCGAGCGCCTCGGCCTGTGCCATCGGGATGTAGGGATCGGACGCGAGAAGCCGCACGTCCCAGTTCACGAGCCGCCGCGCCACGTGGGAGCCGACACGGCCCAGGCCGACGAGCCCTACCGTCTTGCCGAAGAGGAATTCGCCGCGGTCCTGGCGCTGGGCCCACTCGCCGCGGCGGAGCTTGGCCTCGTTGTGCTTGACGCGCTTGAGCAGCATCAGCATGAGGCCGATCGTGGCCTCGGCTACCGCGATGAAGTTCTCCGGCGTGGGGCTGTTGGCCACGAGCACGCCCAGCCGGGTGGCCGCGGGAATGTCGATCTTGTCCGTGCCGATGAAGGGCACGATGACGAGGCGGAGGCGGGGTGCGGCCTCCATCACACCGCGGCTGATGGTCTCGAGATGCGAGGCGAGGATCACGTCGACGTCGCGCGCGGCGGCGATGAGATCGGCTTCCGTGTAGGCGGCCCGCCCCGGCTGATCGAGCGGCCGGCCGATCACCACCTCGTGGCCCGCGTCCCGCAGGGGTCCGAGCTCTTCCGATGCTCCGCTGGGCCCGGTCGCGAGGATCTTCATCACGGCTTCTTGCAGATGACGTTGAGCAGCACCTGGCGCTTCTCCTCTTTCACGATGCGGAGCGCCCGCTCGAGCGTGGCCGGCAGCTGCGCGGCATCCTCGACGCGCTCCCCGTGCCCGCCGGAGGCGCGGCAGACGAGCTCGTAGTCCGGCGCCGGGTCGAGCGCCGTGAGCGGCATGGAGTCCGTCTTGACCGCCCAGCCCTCACGCGCGTGCGATTGCACGGCACGCTTCACCGCGTTCCACGTCCGGTTGTTGAAGATGATGAAGAGGCACGGCAGGTTGTTGGCGCGGGACACGAAGTGCGCGGCCGTGGGCGCGCCGAAGATGTAGGCGCCGTCGCCCACGCAGCAGATGACCGTCTTGTCGGGCGCCGCCATCTTGGCTCCGAGAGCGGCGCCCAGGCCCCAGCCGAGACCGCCCGACGACGGGGCGGCGAAGTAGCTCCCGGGCTGCCTGAAGCAGGCCTGGGTCGCATCGAGATCGTACTCGTTGACGACGATGGTCTGATCGTCCAGGAGGTTGCCCACGCACCGGGACACCCACGCCATGTCCATGGGCGAGTCCGCCGCCGTGGCGTTGGCGCGAGAGGCGGCGGCGGCCACGACCCGGAAGTGCTCTGCCTCCCAGCGCGTGCGGCGCTCCGCCACCTGACCGGCGTCGGCGCGCCGGGCCGCCGCGTCCGCGAGGGCGCGGAGGGTCAGGCGCGGGGTGCCGGCGAGGGCCAGGTCCGTGGGAAAGCCGCGCAGCGGATAGCGCGAGAAGAGCGGGTCGATGCCGACGTGGATGATGCGGGCCTCCGGCCGCGGGCGCTTGAGCCCCGGGAACCACGGCACGTCGGATTCGACGACGAGGACGGCATCCGCGGCGTCCAGGTGCGGCGCCGCGTCGAAGCCTGCGTGGAGCGGATGATCCTGCGGCAGGTTGAGGTACGTGTGGAACTGCTCGAAGACCGGCGCGCCGAGCGCCTCCGCCAGCGCCGCCAGCGCGGGGACCGCCCCCGGATCGCGACCGGCCGCCTTCACGATGATGATCGGGTTCCGCGCGGCGGACAGGAGCTGCGCCGCCTCCGCCACGCTCTCGGGAGCCGGCACCAGCGGGCCCGGTCTCACCATGCGGGCAGGATCTGCGTACTCGATATTGTCCTGGCGCTCCGCCAGCACCTCGCGCGGCAGCGTGAGATAGACGGGACCCTGCGGCTCGGCGTGGGCCAGGGCGAGCGCGCGATCCACCACGGTCTCGAGATGCGAGGCGCTCCGGAGCTCGTAGTCCCACTTCACGAACTCGCGGACCATGGCGGCCTGGTCGAAGGACTCCTGCGCCCAGTGGATGGGGCGGTCGCGGCTGCCGGAATGCCCGGCTTCGGTGATCGGGTTGCGGCCCGCGCTGAAGAGCATGGGCACGTTCGCGCGCGCGGCATTGATGACGCCGCCCACGGCATTGCCGGCGCCGACGATCACGTGCACCATGACCGCCTGCGCGCGCCCCGATACCATCGCGTAGCCGTGCGCCATCGCGACCGCCGGCACCTCGTGGGGCACGGTGATCGGCCGCGGCGCGGTCTGACCCTGCGCGCCGCGCTTCGCGTAGGCCTCGATGAGCGGGGCGAAATCCGTCCCCGCGTTCGCGAAGAGATACTCGACGCCGCGCGCGGCGAGGAGCTCCAGGTACGCTTCGGCGGTGCTCTCGACGGCCGCTCGCTTGAGCATGACGGGTTCTCCCCTCTGGCTGGAGACGTGGGAGCAGCGAAACGGGGCGAGCTTAGCGCCCGGCGGGGAGGCGGTCAAGGACCGTGCGGCCTCAGGTCCCTACTGTCGGAATGTCTTTCAAAACGAGTGGAAAACCTCGCCGCGCCGGCTCCAAGGGGTTGATGTGACGCGCCTCGCCTGAGCGGCACAGCCGTTGCAGCCTCCACGAATCAGCGATGACAGGGCAAGCCATGCCAAGCGCCGGGGATGGGTCGCGCACCGCCCTGCGGGCACGCGTGAGACACAAGGTGCGCCGGCTGATCAACGGCGCGATCGAGGCAGCGCGCGGCACGGCGCCCGCGTCCCTCCGCCACGCGGTGGAGGGCACCCTGGCCGTGCTCACCGGGCACCCCAGGCTCCTCCGGCATCTCGACCTCTCGGCGGGACTGGCTCGCCGCCGGCGCGAGCCGAAGACGCTCTTCGTCGGATGGCTGCTGAAGGGCGACTGGGACGACGGCTCCTCGCGCGTCCACGGGCTCATCCAGCATCGGGATTTCCGGCGCCGCTTCCGGCACCTGGGCGTCAACTCCGTGCTCCTGCGGGCGCCTCGGCGCGACGGGCGGAAGCTCGATCTCATGGCCGCCGATCTCGACCGCATCGTGAAAGCCCGATTCGACGTGGTCATCTTCCAGGGCGTGCACGACGCGGGCGCTCAGCACCTCGCGCGCCTCCTGCGCGCCACGGGCACGCGGACGATCTTCGTGACCGGAGACCTCTTTGGCGACGAGATGGGCGGGGTCGTCGACTGGGTGGTGGGCGCCTCGGAGGGGCTGACCGCGATCGCCGGCCCGCATCGCGATCGCAGCTCGGTGATCGAGTCGGTCATCGAGTCCCCGCCCCACCTCGTGAAGGACCACTCGCAGCCATCCCGCGACGGAAAGGTCCGCGTCGTCTGGGTCGGCTACCCGGAGAACCTGCACCTGCTCGCCCCGGTCCACACCGCCCTCGCGGATCCTCGGCTGTCCCACTTCGAGCTCGTGACCATCTCACAGGGCCCCGGCGTCACCCACCAGTGGCATCGCAAGCGCGTGTGGCGCCAGCTGCTCGCCTGCGACATCGCCGTGCTGCCGTCCGCGGATACCGACTGGTATCAGGCGAAGCCGAACACGCGGATGGTCATGTTCAAGGCGCTGGGCGTGCCGACCGTGGCGTCGCCGCTCGCGTCCTATCGCGAGACGCTGACGCACGGCCAGAGCTGCTATTTCGCGCGTACCCCCGAGGAGTGGACGGCGTGCCTGCTGGCGCTGGCGGACCGGCAGCGCCGCCGCGAGATCGGCCTCATGGGCCGCCAGAAGATCCTCACGACCTACGGCGTGGACGCGATCAGCCGGAAGTGGCTCGATCTGTTCCGGGAGCTCATCGCGGACTCGATCGACGCGGGCGCGCTGGCCGCGGGCGGGGCCTCGGAGCACCGGACCGCGGGCTAGCGCGCCCCGCCCTTCGAGGTCTTCTTCTCCTTGGTGTTCTCCTGCTCGTTCAGGGCGTCGACGCGGGCCTGGAGGCGCTTGACCAGCTCGGCATACCCGGACGACCTGATGATGCGGTCGAACTGCGAGCGGTAGTTCGAGATGAGGCTCAGGTTCTCGATGAGGATGTCGTAGGTGAGCCAGCGCTCGCCCTTCAGCGTGAGCCGGGACTCGACCGGCACCTCCGTGCCCTTGGTGGTCAGGATGCGCGCGCGCACCACCGCCTTGTCGCCGGTGACCTGCTCGCTCACGTAGGTGAGCTTCTCGCCGCCGTACTCGTCGATGCGGGAGATGTAGGTCTGCTCGAGCAGGTTCGCGAAGAGCTTTGCGAAGTCCTCGCGCTCGGCCGGGGTGCGCTGCTGCCAGTGCTGCCCGAGCACGCGCTGGGCGGTCTCCATGGTGTCGAAGGCTTCGCTGGCGAGCTTGCGGACGGCCTCGCGCTTCTCGGGCAGGGACAGCGACTGGTTCTCGAGGACCTTCAGGATCTGATCGGTGTAGGAGCGAAGCTGTTCCGTGGGGGCGCCGGCCCAGCTGCTCGTGGCGACGCCGAGCACGAGCGCCGCGGCGACCACAATAACCTTCCCGTACCAGTTCATACGCTCTCCTCGCGGGTGCAGGTGTCCATGCACGGAGCATTGTACCCTTCACGGCTCTCCTTGACATCCGGAGGGGACCGGGTCTTGAATCCACGCATGGCGACGGCGGCGGCTGGGCGAGGACCCGTGCGCGACGGCGTCGACGTCCCGGATCCGTGGGAGGCCATCGAGACCTGCTACGACCGTGGCTGGACGGACGGCCTGCCTGTGGTCCCGCCCACGGACGCGCTCGTGGACGCCATGCTTGCCGCCGGGCCGTGGAAGCCGGCCGACGTGCTCCTCCACGAGCCCGTGAGGGACCGGGCCGTCACCGCGGAGAAGGCTGCGATCAACGCCGTGATGGCGGGCTGCCTCCCGGAGTACTTCCCGGTGGTCGGCGCGGCCCTCCTGGCCATCGGCGATCCGTCCTTCATGCTCCACGGGCCGGCGACCAGCACGGGTGGCGCCGCGCTCATGGTCATCGTCAACGGTCCCATCTGCGAGCGGCTGGGCTTGAACGCCAAGGCCAATCTCTTTGGGCCCGGCTACCGCGCGAATGCCACCATCGGCCGATCGCTCCGGCTCGTGCTCCTCAATTGCCTCGACTGCCGACCCGGCGTCCTCGACAAGTCCACGCAGGGCTGGGCGGGCAAGTACTCGCTGTGCTTCGCCGAGGACGAGCAGTCGAGCCCGTGGGAGCCGCTGCACGTCTCGCGCGGGCTCGCGGCCGCGCAGTCCGCCGTCACCGTCTTCGCCGCGGAGTCCGGGCACAACGTGCTGAGCCACGGCACCGGCGACGCGGAGGAGTTGCTCACCTGCTTCGCCGACGCCCTGGCGGGGCTGGGCAGCTTCAGCCCCGGGCGCTCCGTGATCGTGTTCGCGCCCGAGCACGCCGCGCATCTCCGGCGTGCCGGATGGACGCGAGAGCAGACGCAGCGCTGGCTGTACGACCACGCGTGGCGCACGCTGGCCGATCTCAAGCGCGGCGGAAAGGTGGAGCCCGCCTTCTTCACGAATCCCGAGCTGACCCGCTGGCTCTACCGCGACGCGGGGGCGGCGCATTCGCCCGCGCCGGGAGAGCTCGAAGACTTCGCCCGTGTCCGCGCGGGGGACGAGATGGTGCGCGTCCATCGCGGTCTGGGCCCCGACGACATCCTGCTCACCGTCGGCGGCGGCGATGCCGGAGGGCATTCCGCCTTCTTTCCATCGTGGAGCCGCGGCCGCTCCGTGGCTTTCGTCACCAGGGAGGTGCCTCTGTGACACGCATCCTCGATCCAACATTCCGTCCAACCGCTGCCGCGGTCACGGCGCCGCGCGCGCGGCGTCCCAAGCGCCTCGACGGCCTCACCATCGGGCTTCTCGCCAACGGCAAGTCCAACGGCATGGCGCTGCTCGATCGAATCGCGGAGCGGCTCGGCGAGCGGTACCAGATCCGCGGCGTGGTCCGCGTGGCCAAGACCAACGCGAGTGCTCCCGTCCGCGACGAGGATGCCGAGGCGCTCGCCGGACGCTGCGGCGTCGTCATCACGGCCATCGGCGACTGAGGGTCGTGCTCGTCGGGCAGTGTGCTCGACGCCATCACCTTCGAGAAGCGCGGGATTCCCGCGGCCGCCGTCATCACGGAGCCATTCGTGCCGACCGCCGAGGCCATGGCGACGATGGCCGGGATGGCCGGCTACGCCTATGTGGCGGTGCCGCACCCGTTCGGAAGCCTGGGTCCCGCGGAGGTGCGCGAGCGGGCCGACAAGATCGTGGACGAGATCGAGAGACTCTTGCAGGACAGCTGATCCTACTTACCCGAGGGGGAGGAGATCTCCATGGCGCTTGGATTCGCCCTGTTCGCGGCAACGACGCCGGACATCATCCGGGCTTCGGCGAAGGAGGCCGAGCAGCTCGGCTACACGTCCTTCTGGGTCAATCACCCGGGGTCGACGGACGGCCTCGCGTCCCTCGCCCTGGGCGCGGGGGAGACCAGGCGCATCGCACTCGGAGTCGGCGTGATCCCGCTCACCACGCGCGGGCCCGAGAGCATCACGCAGGGCGTGCGCGCCACGAAGCTGCCGCTCGACCGGCTGCTCCTGGGCGTCGGCAGCCCCAATCCCAGGTCGCTCAGCCGGGTGCGCGAGGGCGTGGCGGCACTGCGCGGCTCGCTGGACACGCGGATCATCGTTGCCGCGCTGGGACCCAAGATGTGCCATCTGGCGGGCGAGGTGGCGGACGGCGTCCTCTTCAACTGGCTCACGCCCGAGCATGCGCGGCTGTCCGGCGAATGGGTGCGAGCGGGCGCCAAGGCGGCAGGGCGGAAGGCGCCCACGCTCTACGCGTATGTCCGTCTCGCGATCGGCCCCAAGGGATGCGAGAAGCTCGGCGAGGAAGGCAGCCGCTACGCGGCGATCCCGGCCTACGGGGCCCACTTCGAGCGCATGGGCGTGAAGCCCGTGGACACGTGCATCGCCGCGCAGAATCCAGGCGAGGTTCCCGCGGCGCTCCGCAAGTGGCAGGGCGCCGTGGACGAGGTCGTCCTGCGCGCCATCACGGGCGAGGACACCCTGGCGGAGAACCTCGCGCTGCTCCGCGCCGCCAAGCCCTCGTAGCGGGGGGTCAGCCGACCTGGTAGCGCTTCAGCGCGGCCTGGTCGAACGCGAGGCCCAGGCCCGGCTTCTTCGGCACCACGATGCG
>Ga0335071_10005842_pt1 | contig 12756 bp, 16 predicted proteins | sample Lox_Sample_15_FD_206724 | JGI IMG/M metagenome (GOLD analysis project Ga0335071, IMG submission 206724) | Soil microbial communities from Loxahatchee National Wildlife Refuge, Florida, United States - Lox_Sample_1.5 | ecosystem: Environmental > Terrestrial > Soil > Wetlands | place: USA...
GATCGAGGCCTACGCTCCGGGCGTCGATTTCCCGGTCGCCAGCGGCGGCCGCTACGACCGTCTGCTGGCCGCCTTCGACTGGCCCATGCCGGCCGTCGGCTTCACCATCGACCTCGATCGCCTGCACCAGGCGCTGGTCGACGAGGGCGCCGGCGTGACGCCGGTCTTCCCGCCGGCGCTCGCCTTCGCCGGCGGCCTCGACGACCCGCGCCACGTCGTCGAGCTGCGCCGTCTCGGCGTCGCCGTCGCGGCTCTGCCGGCCGAGGCCGAGCCGGCGCAGCCCCGCCTGCGCACCGAGCACGGCGAGTTCGTCCTGGAAACCAGGGCCGGCACGACCCGCGGTCAGTGGCGCGACGTGCTGCGCGCCCTGGGTGTCGGCTAGGGCCGCGCGACGATGACGCTGCGCCTCGCCCTTCCCGACGACGCCCTGCGCGCGCCGGCCCTCGAGCTGCTGGCCGCCGCCGGTGTGGCGATCGAGACGGCGCCGGCATCCGACGAGGGCGTCGTGACCCAGACGGCGGTCGAGAGCGCCGCCGCGGGAACGGCCCGCGAAGGCGCCGCCGCGGGGACGGCTCAGGGGGGACCCGCGGCCCGTCTCGTCGTGGTGGCCGCCGCCGACGTGCCGGCCTACCTGTCCTGCGGCGCCGCCGAGCTCGGGGTCATGGCCAAGACGGCGCTGCTCGAAGGCGGCGCCGGCCTCTGCGAGCTGCTCGACCTGCGTTTCGGGGCGTCGCTGCTGGTCTACGCCGCGGCACCCGGCGCGGCCGCGCGTGGCGAACGCCTGGGTCGGCTGCGGGTAGCGACGCGCCACCCGCGCCTGACGCGCTCGTACTTCGCGGCTCGCGGCCTGCAGGTGACGGTGGTCGAGGTGGCCGGCGAGCTCGACCGGGCCACGCACGACGGCCTCGCCGACGGCGTCGTCGCCCTGGTCGAGGCGCTCCCCGGCGCCGGTCCGCCGGAGCGGGTGGGCGCGCTCGACGTGTCCGATGTCGTGGCCGAGAGCGGCGCCCGCCTGGTCGCCGGCCGTGGCGGCCGCGTGCTGCACGCCCCCGAGATGGGCGCCCTCGTCACTCGCCTGCGCGGGGCGCTCGCCCAGGGGGCGCCGGCGTGAGGCGCCTGACGCTGGGCGACGATGCCGCGGCCGTGGTGGCCGCGCTGCGCGAACACGACGAGCCGGCGGCCGAGGTCGAGCGCGCCGTGGCCGAGATCCTGGCCGACGTGCGCGCCCGCGGCGACCAGGCCGTGCGGGCGCACGCCCTGCGCCTCGACGGCGTCGAGCTGCCCGAGCGCTACGGCCTCGACCCGTCGGAGCTCGCCGCCGCCTGGCGCGACGCGGCACCCGGGCTGCGCGCCGCGCTGCAGCTGGCGGCGGCCAACATCCGCGCCTACCACACCCATGAGCGGCCCGAGCCCTGGCGCGAGACCCTCGCCCAGGGCCAGGTGGTCGGGCAGGAGATCGTGCCGCTGGCCGCGGCCGGTCTGTACGTGCCGGGCGGCCTTGCCAACTACCCCTCGTCGGTGCTGATGACGGCGATCCCCGCCCAGGTCGCCGGCGTCGAGCGCGTCGTGGTCTGCTCGCCGCCGCGCGCCGGCGGCGGCGTGGCCGCCGGCGTGGCCGCCGCCTGCGAGCTGCTCGGCGTCACCGACCTGTATCCGATCGGCGGCGCCCAGGCGGTGGCCGCCATGGCCTTCGGCACGGCGGTCGTGCCGCGCTGCGACGTGATCGTGGGTCCGGGCAACGCCTACGTCACCGAGGCCAAGCGGCAGGTCATGGGCGCCGTGCGCATCGACGGCCTCGCGGGGCCGAGCGAAGTGCTGATCGTGGCCGACGCGTCGGGCCGCCCCGACTGGCTGGCCGCCGACCTGCTGGCCCAGGCCGAGCACGGCTCAGGCGCCATGGCGGCGCTGCTCGACGTCGGCGGAGGGCTCGGCGACCGCGTCGCAGACGCCGTCGCCGAGCTCTCCGCCGAGCTTTCGCTGCCCACCGAGCGGATCGCCATCGTGACCTGTGCCGACCTGCCGGCGGCGCTCGGCCTGGTGAACGCCTTTGCCCCCGAGCACCTCGAGCTGCACCTGGCCGACGCGGCGGCGCTCCTGCCGCTGGTGCGCAACGCCGGCGCCGTCTTCGTCGGCCCGCGCGCCGCCACGGCCTTCGGCGACTACGCCGCCGGCACCAACCATGTGCTGCCCACCGGCGGCTCGGCGCGCTTCGGCCAGGGGCTCTCGGTGAGCGACTTCGTCAAGCGCGTCGGCATCGTCGAGCTGAGCGACGAGGCGGCGGCGGCGCTGGCCGGCCCGGTGGCTACGATCGCAAGCGAAGAAGGGCTGCGCTCTCACGCCCGCTCCGTCGAGCTGCGGGGCCGGCCGTGACGGCGCCCCGTGCGGCCGCCGTGACGCTCGACGCGGGGCGTGGGGGAGAGGTGGGCGCCCGGCTCGACCTCGAGGGCGACGGTCACGTCGACATCACCAGCGGCGACGCCCTGATCGACCATCTCCTCGGGCTGACCGGGCGCCGCGCCCGCTTCGACCTCGCGATCACGGCCGCCGGGGGCGCCGACGCCGCACCCGATGTCGAAGATGTGGCGACCGCGTTCGGCCGCGCGTTGCGCGAGGCGCTGGATGCCGGCGGCGGCGTCCGCGGCGCCGGCTCGGCCATCATGCCCTGCCGCGAGGTGCTCGCCCTGGTCGCGCTCGACCTCTCGGGGCGCGCCTTTCTGGCCTACGACGTCGACCTCTCCGGAGTACGCATCGACGAGTTCGACGCCGACCTGGCGGGGCGCTTCCTGCGCGCCTTGGTCGAGGCGGCCGGCATCACCCTGCACGTGCGCCTCCTGTCGGGCAGCGACCCGCACCACATCGTCGACGCGGTCTTCGAGGGCCTGGGCGAGGCGCTGCGCGCGGCCTGCGAGCCGCTCGCTGCACGCGCGTGAGCCGCCTCATCGAGCTCGCGCGGCTCGACGAGCGCGGGCGCGCCGAGCTCGCCGAGGCCGTCGCCACCGCCGCCCTGGTCTGCTTTCCGACCGACACCGTCTACGGCCTCGGCGGTGTGGCGGCGCCGGCGACCGCCGCGGCGCTCACGGCGGCCAAGGGACGGCCGTCCGACAAGCCCTTCCAGCTCGTCTACCCGAGCCTCGCGGCGCTGCTTTGCGCGGTCGCGCTCTCGCCTGCCGTGTCGGCTGTGGCGCGCCGCCTGCTGCCGGGGCCCTTCACGCTGCTCGTGCCCTATCCGGCGGACATGAGCTTTCCGCCACCGGGCGCCGTGGAGTGGCCGGCGCTCGCCGACGAGGCCACCGTCGATCGCACGGGCGCCGCGAGCGGCCGCACGGGCGGCGGGTCGACGACCGTCCGCACCCTGGGCGTGCGCGTACCCGACTGGCCGCCGGCAGCCCGGGCGCTGGCCGGTCTGCCCTTCCCGCTGCTGGCCTCATCGGCGAACCCGAGCGGCGGCGCCGACCCGGCCTCACTCGAGCAGGTCGAGCCGGCCGTGCGCGCCGCCTGCGATCTGCTCCTCGACGGGGGACCGACCTCTGGCGTATCTTCAACCGTGCTCGATCTCAGCGGTCTGGAGGCCGGCCGGGGCTACCGCATCCTGCGGACCGGCGCGGCCGACGCCGCCGCGATCGCCGCCATGCTCGCAAACCAGGAAGGACCGGCTGCCCCGTGAAGAGTCTGCCCATGATCCAGGTCGACGTGTTCAGCGAGCGGCCGCTGGCCGGCAACCCGCTCGCCATCTTCCCCCAGGCCGAGGGCTTAAGCGACCGCCAGATGCAGGAGATCGCCGCCGAGATGAACCTCTCGGAGACGACCTTCATCACGCCCCCCGAGGCCGGCGGCGACGCCCGCGTGCGCATCTTCACGCCGGCCGTCGAGCTGCCCTTCGCCGGGCACCCCAGCATCGGCACGGCCTGCACGATCGTCTCGCTCGGGCGGGTCGCCCGCCAGGAGCCGGTCACCGAAGTCACGCTCGAGCTCAACGTCGGCCCCACGGTCGTCGACGTCACCGTGCGCGGCGGCCAGGGCGTGGCCGGCGTCGTGCACCAGGGCGCGCCGGCCTTCGGCGAGGAGATCCCGCGGGCCGAGGCGGCCGCCGTCCTCGGCCTGCAGGAAAGCGACCTCGACGAGGAGCTCAGGCCGCGCGTGGTGTCGACCGGCCTCGCCTACGCCATCATCCCGCTGCGCAACACCCGCACGCTCGCGGCCGCCTGGTTCAACTTCGACCTGCTGCCCGAGTTCGAGCGCCGCTACGCCGAGCTCTACCCGTTCGCGCTCACCGGCGACGACGAGCCCTTCGCCGAGGCGCGCTGCTTCGCGCCGCTGGCCGGCATCGTCGAGGACCCGGCCACGGGCAGCGCCGCCGGGCCGCTGGCCGCCTACCTGTCACGCGAGGGTATCCTCGGCCCGGGGGCGGCGAAGGTGCTGGCCCAGGGCCAGCACGCACGGCGCCCCAGCCGCCTCACGCTCTCAGTCACGACCGAGGGCACGAAGATCGTCGACGTGCTGGTCGGCGGCGGCGTCGTGCCGATCATGACCGGCGAGCTGTCGCTCTGAGGCGAGGCCGGGGCGCCGGCGCGACCGGCGCGGGGGGCCGGCTTCGGCTCTAGGAAGCCGGGGTCTTTGGTAGAATCCGGGGTGGGGTGCGGGTCTGCCGGGCGCACGCCCCAAGCGTGCTTGCGGCCGATCCGCACCGACTGCGACGAAAGGGAATCATGGCTGTGAAGATCGCGGCCGGCGCCGATCATGCCGGGTTCGCCCTGAAAGACGCGCTGGTCGAGCGCCTGCGGGCCGCGGGCCACGAGGTCGACGACCTGGGCACGAGCTCCGACGCCTCGGTCGACTATCCGGTCTTCGCCCACGGCGTCGCCGACAAGGTGGTCGGCGGCGAGGCCGAGCGCGGCCTCCTGGTCTGCGGCAGCGGCATCGGCATGTGCATGGCCGCCAACCGGCACCCCGGCGTGCGCGCCGCCGACTGCCTGACCGTCGAGATGGCCGAGCTCTCGCGCCGCCACAACGACGCGAACGTGCTGTGTCTGGGCGCCCGGCTGCTCGAGCCGGGCGAGGCCTGGGCCATCGTCGAGGCGTGGCTGGCCACACCTTTCGAAGGCGGCCGCCACGAGCGGCGCGTCGCCGAGATCGACGACCTTGCCGCCGACCCCGGGCACTGAGACCCGCCGGCGCCCGCCCGGCGCCCGCCCGGCCCCCAGCAGTCGTGGCTGAGCTGCCCACCGACGGCGAGACGCGGCGCCCGCCTGCCGCACCGCGGCCGACCTGGGACGAGTACTTCCTGCAGCTCGCCCGCCAGGCGGCCACGCGCTCGACCTGCCTGCGCCGTCAGGTCGGCGCCCTGCTCGTGCGCGACCGCCAGGTGCTGGCCACCGGCTACAACGGCGCGCCGCGCGGCGTCTCGCACTGTCTCGACGTGGGCTGCCTGCGCGACGAGCTCGGCATCCCGTCGGGTGAGCGTCACGAGCTTTGCCGCGCCATCCACGCCGAGCAGAACGCCGTGATCCAGGCGGCCGTGCACGGCGTGGCGATCGACGGCGCCACGCTGTACGCCACCCATCAGCCCTGCGTGCTCTGCGCCAAGATGCTGATCAACTGCGGGGTGCGCGAGATCCACTACGTCGAGGGGTATCCCGACGAGCTGTCCCGGAGCATGTTCGCCGAGGCGGGCGTCGTCGTGATCAAGGAGGACCTGCCATAAGCGAGCTGCTGGAGCTGCCGAGCGCGGTCCAGCTCGCCATCCTCGGCTTCATCCTCGCGGCGAGCATCGTCATCCTCGCCACGCCGCTCATGGCCCGCCTCGCTCGTCGCACCGGCGTGGTCGATCGCCCGGCCGACGAACGCCGCATGCACCGCCAGGTGACGCCGCTGCTCGGCGGACTGGCCATCTACCTCGGCGTCATGGTGCCGACCCTCGTGCTCGTGCAGAAGGACGCCGCCACCAAGGCGATCCTCGTGGGCGGCTCGATCGTGGCCATGGTCGGCGTGATCGACGACTACGCCGAGATCAACCCGCTGCTCAAGTTCGCCGGACAGATCGCCGCCATCGCCGCGCTGCTCGCCTACGGCGTGCGCATCGAGTTCATCTCGCTGCCGCTCACGAGCATCACCGTGACCCTGTCGCCCGTCATCGCCATACCGCTGACCGTGCTTTGGGTGGCGACCATCATCAACATGGTGAACTTCATCGACGGGCTCGACGGCCTGGCCGCCGGCGTGTGCGCCATCTCGGCCCTCACCTTCGCCGTCATCGCCCTCTCGTTCGACCGCGGCCCCACGGGCGTGGTGGCGGCCATCCTGGCCGGCGCCGCCTTCGCCTTCCTGCGCTTCAACTTCTACCCGGCCAGCATCTTCATGGGCGACGCCGGCTCCATGCTGCTCGGCTACGTGCTGGCCGTGATCAGCATCCAGGGCGTGCTCAAGAGCACCGCGGCGGTCGCCCTGATCTTTCCGCTGCTCGTGCTGGGCGTGCCCTTCGCCGACCTGTTCCTGGTCGTCTTTCGCCGCCTGCGCCGCGGCGTGCCCGTCTACACGAGCGGCCGCGATCATGTGCACCACGATCTCGTGCTCGTCGCCGGGTTCTCACAGCGCACCTCGGTGCTGCTCCTCTACGGCTGGTGCCTGCTGCTGAACGGACTCGCCCTGGCCATGAGGTTCCACGCCCGGGCGGCCATCGTGGTGCTGGGCCTGGCCGCGCTGGCGGCCACCGCCTCGATGGGCCGCCTGCTGCTGCGGTACCGGGCCCGCGATCGCGAGGCCGGCGGAGAGCCGGCCGATCGGCCGGTCGGCTCGCCGGCCGCACGCCGCGAGTCGCGTCGGGCGGCGTCGCACCGCCGCCACCGGCGGCGCGCGCGGCGCCCGGGCGACACGGTCGGCCGCTGACGCCGGCGGAGTCCGTGGGCGAGCCGGCGGCGGTGCGGCACAAGCTCCCCGGCAGGCTCGCCAACGCGAGCTGCCGGGGGCGCCGCCGAGGTGTGTCGCCTCGGTTGTCCGGGTAGGAAGGGGCCGATATACTATGCCGCGCGAATCGGGCGATCATGGCCATAGTGGCCAGCGCAGGAGCGGGTTTGCGGCTGCACAGACCGTCGCCGTCACGCTGGTGAGCGGGATCGTCGTCGGCATGCTGGCCGGGTACGGCCTCGACCGGCTGCTGCACACAGTGCCCTGGTTCAGCATGGCAGGACTCTTCGTCGGCTTCGGCGTCGCCCTCGCCGCCGTGTTTTTCGAGACGAAATGAGGGGCGTGACCCGGCCTCAGGCCGGGCTTGGCCAATGAACGGACATCGTCGAGATCTCTTGCGCCGCGAGCCCGTTCTCGTGCTCCTCCTCGTCCTGTCGGCGGGGTCGGCCGTCGTGGCCGCCATCCTCGGGCGCGACGTCGTGACGGCGCTCGCGGGGGCGCTCCTGGTCGTCGTCTACTGGCTGCTCGAGGTCCTCGCCGCACGCCTGGCCGAGCGAGGCTCGATCCAGCGCGCCATGATGATCGGGGCGATCGGCACGATCACCCGGATCAGCGTCGTGATCGGCGGCCTCGTGGTCGTCGCGCTGCTCGACCGGCCGGGCCTCGTCGACGCCATCGTGTCGTTCGTCGTCGTGTACACCGTCTACCTGGCCGTGCGCCTCTGGCGCTACGCGCTCGGCGCGCAGCGGCCGTCCGGTCTGGTCCCCACCCGCCACAGGGGCGCCCGGTGAAGCTGCTCAAGCGCATCCCCCTGTGGGTCTGGCCGATCATCGCGCTGGCCATCCTCGTCGGGCTGTACCTGATCCCCGGCGGCCACAAGGCGACCTTCGACGTTTCGGGCGAGTTCGTGCAGAAGCCGCTGATCAAGCTGCCCAAAGTCGGCATCTTCGACTTCTCCGTGACCAAGGCCGTCGTCTATCTGTGGCTCGCGGTGGTCGTCGTCTGCGTCGTGGCGGCCTTCATCAACCGCCGCCTCAAGGCCAGGCCCGGTCGCTTCCAGACCGTCATGGAGGGTCTCTACGAGCTCGCGCGCGACGGCATCGCCGGCGCGGTCATGAAGGGCGGCGGCGCGGCCACGTGGTTCCCCTACATCGGCGGCGCCTTCTTCTTCATCCTGGTGTGCAACCTCGTCGGCCTGATCCCGCTGCCCTTCGGCGTCGACCACCAACTCTCGTTCTACGCCGCCACCGGCAACATCAACGTCACCATCACCCTGGCGATCTTCACCTTCGTCTTCACGCACTACGCGGGCATCCGCAAGAAGGGCCCGGTCGGCTACATCAAGAGCTGGGTCATCCCGGCGCCGCCGGTCCTCAAGCAGTTCATCTTCCTGTCCGACGTCATCAGCGAGCTCTTCCGGCTGGTCTCGCTGTCGGTGCGACTGTTCGCCAACATGCTCGCAGGGCACTTCATCCTGGCCGTCTTCTTCGCCATGCTGCTCGTGTTCCAGAGCTACCTCATCGGCGCCGTCCTGCAGGCCGGCTCTGTGGCCGTGTACCTGTTCGAGATCTTCGTAGCGGTGATCCAGGCGTTCATCTTCGCCATCCTTTCGGCCGTCTACATCGGGACGGCGCTGGAAGACGAGCACTGAGGCGGATGGCCGCGTGCAGCATGCTGTGGTCTGGTAGACATCAAGGAGGAGTCACATGGATGTAAGCGCCGCTACGATCGCCGCCGCGGCGACGACCGAGACCGGTCTTCGCCTGCTCGGCGCCGGCCTGGCCGCCGGGCTTGGCGTGGTCGGGCCGGGCGTCGGCATGGGCGTCCTGTTCGGCAGCGCCATCGAGAGCATCGCCCGTCAGCCCGAGCTGCGCGGCGAGATCCGCCTCAACATGTTCATCGGTATCGGCATCATCGAGGCCCTCGCGCTGTACGCCCTCGTCGTCGCCCTCATCCTCCTGTTCGTGGTCAAGTAGTGCGCGCCATGCGTCTTCGGGAGCGAGGAGTGACCCTGACATGCTGAGCATCAACCCGGGCCTCATGGTCTGGACGGCGATCACCTTCGCCATCGCCGTCTTCGTGCTGTGGCGCTACGCCTTCGGCCCCATCGAGAAGGTGATCGACGAGCGCCGGGCCAAGGTCGCCGAGACCATCGAGGCGGCCGAGGGCACGCGCGCCGAGGCGGCCCGTCTGCTGGCCGAGTACCGCGAGTCCCTGGCCTCGGTACGGGCCGAGGCCGAGCAGATCCTCGAGCGCTCGCGCAAGGCCGGCGACACGGCCAAGGCCGAGATCGTGGACGAGGCGCGGCGTCAGGCCCAGCGCACGGTCGAAAAGGCGCAGGAGCAGCTCGAGCGCGACATGCGCGTGGCCCTGCAGGAGCTCAAGGGCGAGATCGCCGGCCTCACCATGCTGGCCACCGAACAGGTGGTGGGCAAGTCGCTCGATGACGACGACCACCGGCGCCTGATCGACCAGGCGCTGAAGGCCGCCAACCTCGACGACCTCGAGCTCGGGAGCGGCCGGTGAGCGATACCGCGATCGCCCGCGCCTACGCGACGGCGCTCTTCGATGCCGCGACCGCGGCCGACACGGTCGGCGCGACCGGCGCCGATCTGCGCGCCTTCGTCACGGCGCTCGACGACTCGCCCGCCCTGGCCAACGTGGTCTTCAACCCCCAGGTCGAGCCCGAGGCCAAGCAGCGCGTGGTGGCACAGCTCATGAGCGACGCCGAGCCTCTCGCCGCCGGCGTTGTCGGCGTCATGCTCGACAAGGGCCGGCTGCCGCTCGTCGGCCAGGTCGCCGACCAGTACGAGCGCTTCGTCGCGACGGCCTCGAAGGTGGTCGAGATCGAGGTCACGACCGCCGTGCCCGTCGGCCCCGAGGTCGAGAGCCTGATCGTCGACCGCGTGCGGCGCGCCAGTGGCGGCGAGCCGCGGCTGACCAAGCGGGTCGACCCCGACATCCTCGGAGGGCTCGTGCTGCGCGTCGACGACCTCCTGGTCGACGGCAGCCTGCGGGCGCGCCTCCAGCAGCTCGATGGCAGATTGAGAACGGCAGACGTGAGAGGTGGCGAGAAGTGAAGCTTCGTCCCGAAGAGATCGCCTCGGTCCTGAGATCACAGATCGAGAACTACCAGGCCGAGGTCGAGGTCGAAGAGGTCGGCACCGTCCTCGAGGTCGGCGACGGCATCGCCCGCATCTACGGCCTGCGCAACGCCCTGGCCAACGAGATGCTCGACCTGCCACACGGTGTGACCGGCCTCGCGCTCAACTTGGAAGAGGACAACGTGGGCGCCGTGCTGCTCGGCCAGGACACGCTCATCAAAGAGGGCGACCTCGTCAAGCGCAGCGGCAAGGTGCTGCGCGTGCCGGTCGGCGAGGCCCTCGTCGGCCGCGTCGTCGACCCGCTCGGCAACCCGCTCGACGACAAGGGCCCCATCGAGACCGACGACTTCCGCCCGATGGAGTTCAAGGCGCCCGGCGTGGTCGAGCGCCAGTCCGTCAAGGAGCCGCTGCAGACCGGCATCAAGGCCATCGACTCGATGATCCCGATCGGCCGCGGCCAGCGCGAGCTCATCATCGGCGACCGCCAGACCGGCAAGACCTCGCTGATCGTCGACACCATCATCAACCAGAAGGGCCAGAACGAGATCTGCATCTACGTGGCGATCGGGCAGAAGGCCTCGACCGTGATGCAGGTCGTGCAGAAGCTCGAGGAGTACGGCGCCATGGAGTACTCGATCGTGGTCGCCGCCACCGCCTCGGCCTCCGCGCCGCTCAAGTACCTGGCGCCCTACGCCGGCGCCGCCATGGGCGAGTACTTCCTCTACTCGGGGCGCCACGCCGTGTGCTTCTACGACGACCTCTCCAAGCACGCCGACGCCTACCGTCAGATGTCGCTGCTGCTGCGCCGCCCGCCGGGCCGCGAGGCCTTCCCGGGCGACGTCTTCTACCTGCACTCGCGTCTGCTCGAGCGGGCCGTCAAGCTGAACGACGACCTGGGCGGCGGCTCGCTCACCGCCATCCCGGTGATCGAGACCCAGGCCGGCGACGTGTCGGCCTACATCCCGACCAACGTGATCTCCATCACCGACGGCCAGATCTTCCTGCAGAGCGACCTCTTCTTCTCGGGAGTGCGGCCCGCCATCAACGCCGGCATCTCGGTGTCGCGCGTCGGCGGCAACGCCCAGATCAAAGCCATGAAGCAGGTCGCCGGCCGCCTGCGTCTCGATCTCGCCCAGTTCCGCGAGCTCGAGGCGTTCGCCCAGTTCGGCTCCGAGCTCGACGAGTCCACCCAGCAGACGCTGGCCCGTGGGCAGCGCATGGTCGAGATCCTGAAGCAGGGTCGCTTCGAGCCCATGCCGGTCGAGGAGCAGGTCATCGAGATCTTCGCCGGTACCCAGGGCTTCCTCGACGACGTCGCCGTCGAGAGCGTGCGCACCTTCCTCGAGGGCCTGCTGAGCTACGTCAAGGCGCAGCACCCCGAGGTGCCGCAGGCGATCCGCGACTCCGGGGAGCTCGACGACAAGACCGCCGAGACCCTGCGTGCCGACATCGCCGAGTTCCACAAGTCGGTGACTCCCGAAGAGTCCGGCGGACCGAGCGCGACCTGACGTGGCGACCCTGCAGGACATCCGGCGGCGGATCACCTCCACCGAGAACACCCGCAAGATCACCAAGGCCATGGAGCTGGTGTCGGCGGCCAAGCTGCGCCGCGCGCAGGTGCGCATGGAGGCCCTGCGCCCCTACGCCGGCGCCATGGTCGAGATGATGCGCGACCTGGCCACCTTCGCCACCGAGAAGAACAGCTTCGCGCTGCTGCGCGAGCACGACACGGCCCAGGCCGAGGCGCTGCTCGTCATCACCGGCGACCGCGGGCTGGCCGGCGCCTTCAACGCCAACGTGCTGCGGGCCTGCCTGGCGGCCGATCGCGAGCTCGGCGCGAAGGGCCTCGGCCGCAAGCTGCTGGTCGTGGGCAAGAAGGGCATCGGCACGCTGCGCTTTCGCGGCCTGGTCGTCGATCAGTCCTGGTCGGGCAAGAGCGACCGGCCGACCTACGCCGACGCCGAGGCCATCGCCCACCACGTGATCGATCTCTACACGAGCGAGCAGGTCGACCGCGTCCGCCTCATCTACAACCATTTCAAGACGCCGATCGAGCAGACGCTCATGGACGTGCAGATCCTGCCCATCCAGCCGCAGGAGATCTACACCGAGGGCCGCGAGCGGCCGCTGGTCTCGTACCTCTACGAACCCGAAGAGGCCGACATCTTCGCTTCTCTGCTGCCGCGCTACGTCGAGATCGCCATCTACCGGGCGCTGCTCGAGTCGAGCGCGAGCGAGCAGGGAGCGCGCATGAGCGCCATGCGCAACGCCAGCGAGAGCGCCGACGACCTGATCGCCGAGTACACCCTCTCCATGAACCGGGCGCGGCAGGCGTCGATCACCCAGGAGATCCTCGAAGTCGTGGCGGGCGCCGAGGCCCTCGGTTAGCCGAGGGCACTCGAGCAGGGCCCTTCGCGGGACAGGCGAAAGGAAGAGAGCTGTGAGTCGACAAACGGCTGCGGAGTCAGAGACATGAACAAGGGACGCATCGCGCAGGTCATCGGCGCCGTGGTCGACGCTCACTTCCCCGACGAGCTGCCCGCCATCTACAACGCCCTGAAGATCACGATCGACCGCGACGGCCAGCCCGTCGAGCTCATCGCCGAGGTGCAGCAGCACCTCGGCGATGACAAGGTGCGGGCCGTGGCCATGGACGCCACCGACGGCCTGGCGCGAGGCGCCGAGGTCATCGACACCGGCGAGCAGATGACGGTGCCCGTCGGACCCGCCACGCTGGGCCGGCTCACCAACG
>Ga0335071_10005843_pt1 | contig 12755 bp, 11 predicted proteins | sample Lox_Sample_15_FD_206724 | JGI IMG/M metagenome (GOLD analysis project Ga0335071, IMG submission 206724) | Soil microbial communities from Loxahatchee National Wildlife Refuge, Florida, United States - Lox_Sample_1.5 | ecosystem: Environmental > Terrestrial > Soil > Wetlands | place: USA...
GCCTCTTGAACCCACGCCCGACGGTCCCGTCTTCACGAATTTGCGCGGCTCCCGCCTAACAACGCGATCAATTCAGAAAATGGTCGAAAAGCGACTGCTTAACGCCGGTATCGATACGCCGCTGACTCCGCATGGCCTGCGCCACTGCTTCGCGACTCATCTGCTGAACGCTGGCGCCGACCTGCGCTCGATTCAGGAGATGCTCGGCCATTCGAGTCTGGCTACCACGCAGCGCTATACTCATGTCAGTATACGCCATCTAAAAGAGGTTTACCGACGTGCCCACCCGCGAGCCTGATTACGATTCCCCCAACCGCGTCCGCGCCACCACGATTCTGTGCGTGCGCCATCAGGGCAAGGTCGTGATGGCGGGCGACGGGCAGGTCAGCGTCGGCCAGACGATCATGAAGCGCGGCGCACGCAAGGTCCGCCGTCTGCACAATGATCGGATTCTCGCCGGTTTCGCCGGATCGACCGCCGACGCACTCACGCTTTTCGACAAGTTCGAGGGCAAGCTGCAGGAGTTCAACGGGAACCTCCGCCGCGCCGCGGTCGAGATGGCCAAGGATTGGCGCACCGACCGGATTCTGCGACGGCTCGAAGCAATGCTCGTCGTGGCCGATATAGACAGCACTCTCCTGATCTCGGGCGGCGGCGACGTGATCGAACCGGATGACGGACTGATCGCGATCGGGTCGGGGGGCAACTACGCGCTATCAGCGGCGCGCGCTCTGACTCGCTATGCCGCGGATCTCACGGCGCGCCAAATCGCCGAAGACGCGATGACGATCGCCGCCGAGATCTGCGTCTATACAAATGATCAGTTCGTGATCGAAGAGCTGTAGCTCCTTGATTGGCTCTCTCGCATAAGGCAATTTCATCGTCCCGAGCAGCTCCATCCCTACCTCCAGTAGTTTTGCTTCGAGGGCGCGCCGGTACAAAATAAGCCTATGGCTGCTCCGCAAGTGATGACCCCGCGGGAGATCGTTTCCGAACTCGACCGCTATATAGTTGGACAACACGACGCCAAGCGCGCCGTTGCGATTGCTTTACGTAACCGATGGCGCCGGCAGAATGTCGCGCCAGAACTGCGCGACGAAATCGCGCCCAAGAATATCCTCATGATTGGCCCGACCGGTGTCGGCAAGACCGAAATCGCTCGTCGACTCGCCAGGTTGGCCCAGGCTCCTTTCGTGAAGGTCGAGGCCTCGCGTTACACCGAGGTCGGCTATGTCGGCCGCGATGTCGAGTCGATGATCCGCGATCTCGCCGAAATCTCGGTGAAGATGGTCCGTGACGAGGAACGCGAGCGCGTTCAAGTCAAGGCGCGCGAGGCCGCAGAGGAGCGGCTGCTCGATATCCTCTATCCCACACCCGCCGGACGCAGCCGCCGCGCACCGACGATCGACACCGAGACGGATATGGAAGTACCTCCCAGCGATTCCCATCGAGAAACCCGCGAGAAGCTGCGTAAGCTGCTGCGCGACGGCTTCCTCAAGGATCGGGAGGTCGATATTGAGGTCACGGCGCAGGCCACCCCGATGGTCGAAGTGGTGACGCCGCAAGGGATGGAAGAGATGGGCGCGAGCATGAAGGAGCTCTTCAGCCAAATCATGCCCAAGAAGTCGCGCCATCGTAAGGTCAAAGTGCCCGAGGCGCTCGAGATTCTCGCACAGGAAGAGGCGGCCAAGCTGGTCGATATGGAGAATGTCGCGCGCGAGGCGGTGACCCGGGCCGAACAATCGGGAATCGTCTTTATCGACGAGATCGACAAGATTGCCGGGCGGCAATCGGCACAGGGTCCCGATGTATCGCGGGAGGGCGTCCAGCGCGATCTGCTACCCATCGTCGAAGGTTCAACCGTAAATACCAAGTACGGCGCGGTGCGAACGGACCATATCTTGTTCGTCGCGTCGGGTGCCTTCCACACCTCGAAGCCGTCGGACCTTATCCCGGAGTTTCAGGGGCGGTTTCCGATTCGCGTCGAGCTGAAAGCCTTGACCAAAGAGGACTTTATCCGCATCCTGACGGAGCCCGAAAACGCGCTGTCGAAACAATACGTTGCCCTGCTCGAAACCGAGAAGGTGCGCCTCAGTTTCGGACCCGATGCGATCGCCGCGTTGGCGGAAATCGCGGCCCAGGTGAATGCGCGTTCGGAGAACATTGGCGCGCGGCGGCTCCATACGGTGCTCGAACGGCTGCTCGAAGAGCTCTCTTTCAATGCACCGGAATTGGGCGGGCAGACGGTCGAAGTCGACGCTGCGTATGTGCATCAGAGGCTTGATCCGATTCTCAAGAACGAAGATCTCTCGCGCTACATCCTGTAGCTCGTTGGCGATCACCGGAGCATCATCTTGAAAGACCTGCTCGAGCGGGCCCAGATCCTTGCCGAAGCGCTGCCTTATATACAGCGCTTTCGCGGCAAAACCTTCGTTATCAAGTACGGTGGCCATGCGATGCTCACGCCGGAACTGCGCGAGAGCTTCGCGCAGGATATCGTGCTGCTTGAATCGGTCGGGATCAAAGCGGTGGTCGTGCATGGCGGCGGTCCGCAGATCACGGAACTGATCGAAAAGCTCGGACTCAAATCCAGCTTCGTGCGCGGGATGCGCGTGACGGACGAAGCTACGATGGACGCGGCCGAGATGGTTCTGCAGAAGATCAACAAAGAGATCGTCGCGCTGATTTGGCGACAGGGCGGTCGCGCCGTCGGCCTTTCGGGTAAGGACGGCGATCTGATGGTCGCGCGGAAGTTACTGGTTGAAGTTAAAGGCGACAACGGCAAAACCACCAAGGCCGATATCGGATTGGTTGGCGAAATCGACCAGGTGAACCCAGCCGGCTTGCGAGCGCTCGAAGAGGCCGGCTTTATTCCGGTGGTTGCGCCGGTCGGCGTCGGGCATGACGGGATGACCTATAACGTCAATGCCGACGTGGCTGCCGGAGCGATCGCTGGTGCGCTGAACGCAGAAAAGCTGATATTGCTTACCGACGTCGAGGGGGTCAAAAACTTGGTCGGCGAATTGCTTCATCAATTGGATGCAGTGCAGGCAAGAAAAATGATAGCCTCGGGCGCAATCGGCGCCGGGATGATCCCCAAGGTCGAATGCTGTCTCGACGCGCTGCGGGCAGGAGCATTAAGTGCCCACGTAATCGACGGTCGCGTGCGTCATTCGGTGCTGCTCGAAGTTTTTACCGACGCCGGTATCGGCACCGAAGTAGTTGAACGCACGGCGCGGCCGGTAGTGAAGGCGCGCCGATCGCAGCCGAGTCGCCAAATCTAAGAAAGCGGAACTAACCGATGAATAGTGCCGAAATTGTAGATCTCGCCCACGCCAATCTTATCAATACCTACGGTTGCATGCCGCTGGCGTTCGATCACGGCAATGGCGTCTATCTGTACGATTCTGACGGCAACCGCTATCTCGATTTCTTTTGCGGCTTGGCGGTCACAAGTCTCGGCCACGCCCATCCGCGGATCGTCGGCGCGATTAAGGCGCAGGCGGATAAGTTGACCCATGCCTGTAATGTTTTCCATACCGAACCGATGGCGAAGTTGGCGGCGCGTATAGGGCATGCATTCGGCGATGGTCGGGTCTTCTTCTGTAACTCAGGCGCCGAGGCCAACGAGGCCGCGCTGAAGCTCGCCCGGCGTTGGGGGCACGGCAACGGCGGCAAATTCGAATTTATCGCGACGCAGGGCTCCTTCCATGGACGCACTTTCGCGACGCTGAGTGCGACCGGTCAGGAAAAGTACCACGTAGGATTCATGCCGCTCGTGCCGGGATTCAAGCTAGTGCCTTATGATGATGTCGCCGCGATCGAAGGGGCGATCACGAATCAAACGGTCGGCGTGATCGTCGAGCCAATTCAGGGTGAAGGTGGTGTCGTAACCCCGAAACCCGACTATCTTGCCCGACTGCGCGAGGTTTGTGACCGCGCGAAGATCCTCCTGATCGTCGACGAAGTGCAGACCGGGATGGGCCGGACGGGCAAACTCTTCGGCTACCAGCACAGCGGGATCAAACCCGACGTTATTACTTTGGCCAAGGCACTCGGTGGTGGTGTGCCGATCGGCGCGATGGTCGCGAAGGCAGAGATCGCCTCGGCGCTGACGCCGGGCACTCACGGATCGACCTTCGGCGGTAATCCGATCGCATGTGCCGCCGCGCTCGGCGTCTTCGATGCGCTCGAGCAGGACGGTGCGATCGCCAATGCGGCGGAGGTTGGCGGCTATTTGATTTCGCGCCTGCGCGAAATCGCGAAGGATTGTCCCAACGTTCGCGAAGTCCGCGGTGCCGGGATGATTATCGGTGTCGTGCTGAACCATCCGGTGAAAGCCGTAGTCGATGCTTGTTACGCCGAGCGCCTGGTAGTTAACGGCACGGCTGACAACGTGCTTCGTCTATTGCCACCACTTATACTGACTCGCGCCGAGGCCGACGCCGGATTGGCGATTATCGAACGTGCGCTCCGCGCTGCCGCCAAGGCATCCTGACCGACGAGAAGGAATCATGGGCGCTGCCCTCAAGACCCAGCGTAAGCAACTGACAAAGCGAGATTTTCTCGATATGAGTTCGCTCACGCCTGCCGAACTCGATGGGCTGCTGCGACTCGCCACCCGGCTCAAGGCCGAGGTGAAGACCGGTATCGAGCATCCTTTCCTGCGTGGCAAGACGATGGCGATGATCTTTCAGAAGCCATCGCTGCGTACGCGAATCACCTTCGAAACCGGGATGGCGCAGCTGGGCGGCCACGCGATCTACCTTGCTCCGCAGGATATCGGGATCGGCGAGCGCGAGTCGGTTAAGGACGTCGCCCGGAACCTCTCACGATGGGTCGACTTGATCATGATTCGCACGTTTTCGCATACGACGTGCGTCGAACTCGCCAAAGAATCAACCGTGCCGGTGATCAACGGCCTGACCGACCTGCTTCATCCGTGTCAGGTACTTGCCGATTTGCTGGCCCTGCGCGAGCGTTTCGGAGAACTCAGCAAGCTCAAGGTTGCGTTCGTGGGTGATGGCTTCAACCTGGCGCAGAGCTGGATCGAAGCTGCATCCTTGGTGCGATTCGATTTGCGCCTGGCATGTCCGCTGGGCTACGAGCCGGAAAAGACCTTCGTCGCGCAGATGCGACGCGAGAAGCTCGGCCTTATCACGCATGATCCGGTCGAGGCAGTCCGCGACGCTGACGTTATCTATACGGACACCTGGACCTCGATGGGCCAGGAGGCCGAAGCCACCAAGCGGCGACACGACTTCAAAGCTTTCCAGGTCAATTCGGCGCTACTCAAGGACGCCAAGCGCGACGCGGTCGTGATGCATTGCCTGCCGGCCCATCGCGGCGAAGAAATTACCGATCAGGTGCTCGACGGCCCGCAATCGATCGTGCTGGAGCAGGCCGAAAACCGCCTCCACGCTCAAAAAGCCGTGATGATCTGGCTGTCACGTCCCGAGGTTCTGGCCCATCAGGGGCCCTCATCCGTTCAACTCTGATAAGTCTGAGATGACCGCTTCAAAGACAAAGAAAATTGTTCTCGCCTACTCGGGTGGGCTCGATACCTCCGTCATCCTGCGCTGGATCAGGGACTATTTCGATTGCGAAGTGGTTACCTATTGCGCCGATGTCGGTCAGGCCGATGAAACCGAGGGACTCGAGGCCAAGGCCCTCGCGACCGGGGCGAGCAAGCTCTATATCGAAGACCTGCGCGATGAATTCGCCAGCGATTTTGTCTTCCCGATGATGCGCGCGAATGCGATCTACGAGGGCTACTACCTGCTCGGCACCTCGATCGCCCGCCCGGTAATCGCGAAGAAGCAGGTCGAAATCGCGCTGCGCGAAGGCGCCGACGCGGTCGCTCACGGCGCTACGGGCAAAGGCAACGATCAGGTACGCTTCGAGCTGACTTTCGCGCGACTCGCACCTGAGTTGAAGATTATAGCCCCCTGGCGGATGGCCGATTGGCCGTTCAACGGGCGCGCCGATATGATCGCTTACGCCTCCGAGAAAAAGATTCCCGTTCCGGTAACGGCGGAAAAGCCCTACTCGATGGATCGGAATCTGGTACATATCAGCTACGAAGGCGGCGTGCTGGAAGATCCCTGGCGCGAGCCCTACGAAGATATGTTCCGGCTGACGGTCTCGCCGGAGAAGGCTCCCGATCAAGCTGAATATGTCGAGGTCGAGTACGATCGGGGTAATCCGGTCGCGATTAACGGCGAACGGCTATCACCCGTGCGCCTAATCGAGCGCGCCAACGAAATCGGCGGACGCCACGGTATCGGCCGGGTCGATCTGGTTGAGAATCGGTACGTCGGAATCAAATCGCGCGGCGTGTATGAGACGCCGGGGGTCACACTCCTGCTGCACGCTCATCGGGCGGTAGAGCAGCTGACGCTCGATCGCGAAGTGATGCATCTGCGCGACGGACTTATCCCGCGGTACGCCGAATTCGTGTACAATGGCCACTGGTTCACTCCTGAACGCGAGGCGCTGCAGGCGTTGATCGACGACGCGCAGAGAAATGTGACCGGCACAGCCCGTCTCAAGCTGTATAAAGGCAACGCATGGATTGCCGGGCGCCGCTCGGACAACTCCCTGTATGACCCGACGATCGCGAGCTTCGAAGAAGCCGGTGGTTATCAGCAGGCTGACGCCGAGGGCTTCATCCGGCTGGGCAGTTTGCGCCTGCGCGCGTTGGCCCGGATCGATCAGCGGAATAAGCGGAGATCGTAGGAAACAAGATCGTGGGCAAGGTGCTTCAATTCAGACCGCCGCGTCCCACGCCAAAACTGGTTCCGCGTACGCGGTCTGGCGATTGCCCCAAGTGCAATCACAAACTCGATGTGCACGTGACGCACCCTAATGGATCGCTGAGCTGCGCTGCCCGCGGATGCCTTTGCCATACGCCCCCTACACGTTAGAACCGCAACGCTTGTAGCACCTGCAGGTTTCCGGCAACCTTTTCCTCTCTACTTATGAAAGCAAGCCGTTCAGGCGCGCCGGAGGCTACCAACCTACTCCGGGGGCGATTCAAAAAGGGCCGACTACCTGAAGTCGAGAGCTTTACCGCGTCGCTCCCGTTTGATAGGCGGCTCTATCGCCACGATATCCGCGGCTCGATCGCCCACGCGCGGATGCTCGGCGCGATCAAACTGCTGAGCCCGCGAGAAGTCAGCGCAATAACGGCAGGCTTGCGCGCTATCGAGCGCGAGATCGATCAAGGAGCGTTCAATTTTGTCCTCTCCGATGAGGATATTCATCTCGCAATCGAACGCCGTCTGACCGAAAAGATCGGCGCGCCGGGCCAGAAGCTCCATACCGGTCGTTCGCGCAATGACCAGGTCGCGCTGGATTTGCGGCTCTATCTTCGCGACGAGATCGCAGAGGTTCTTCGCCTCATCGAGTGCTTGCGTCAAAGCCTGATTGCGGTGGCCGCGGCCCACGCTGAGACTGTGATGCCCGGCTATACCCATCTGCAACGCGCGCAGCCTGTGACGCTGGCGCATCATCTGATCGCTTACGTCGAGATGTTCGGGCGTGATTACGAGCGCTTCGAACAAACGCTGCATCGCACGGACGTGATGCCGTTGGGAGCGGGCGCCCTGGCGGGCAGCACGCTGCCGCTGGATCGGCATCTCGTGGCCCGCGAACTGGGTTTCAGCCGTATCGCGGAAAACAGCATGGATGCGGTCGCAGATCGCGATTTCGTGCTCGATTTTCTCAGCGCCTCGGCGATTCTCGCGATCCATTTTTCGCGGATGGCCGAAGAGATTATCCTCTGGACGACTGCCGAGTTCGGCTTCGCCGATCTGCCCGATGAGTTCGCGACCGGCAGCTCGATGATGCCGCAGAAAAAGAATCCCGATCTGCTCGAATTGATTCGCGGCAAGACCGGGCGCGTGGTCGGCGCCCTGATGGCGATGCTGACGATCCTGAAAGGGCTGCCGCTAACCTACAACTCGGACCTCCAAGAAGATAAAGAGCGGGTCTTCGACGTTGTCGATACCATCAAGCCGGTCCTCTCCCTGCTCTCTCAATTCTGGCCGCAACTGGCCTTCAAGCCCGATGTAATGCGAGCAGGCGCGGGCGGCTTCGCCTTGGCTACGGACCTTGCCGAATACCTGGTCTCGCGCGGGGTGCCATTTCGCGAGGCTCACGAGATCGTCGGTTCGTTGGTACGCGACACAATCGCTCGTGGTCTGGCCATCACAGATCTGACGCTCGAAGATTTACGCCGCTATTCGCCGAAGTTCGGTACCGACGCCCTTGCCGCGCTCTCGGTCGATAGGTCATTGGAGGCACGCGCATTACCCGGTGGTCCCGCGCCCAAACTGGTTCGGACCCGGCTGCGCCGTTTGCGCAAAGAGCGAGGCCCTAAACGATGAAGCTACTGCGATCTAAATCATGGCGTCTTGCGTTGGCGACCGGTGTGCTCCTGTCCGCCACGGGGTGCGGCGTTAAAAGCGCCCCACAGGCGCCCGAGCTGGTGCGCCCTGCCCCGATAACTGACCTTACCGCCGCCGCCGATAGCCATGGGATCAGGCTGACGTGGGCACGACCGACCCATTACACGGGTGGCCATACGATGCGCGATCTGGGCGGATTCGTCGTGATGCGCGGCACCGGGGCCAACGGGGAACTTCTGCCGCTGGTCGTATTGCCGGTAACCGATCAGGAGCGATTCTCGGTCGAACGCGAGTTCAGCTATATCGACACCGAAACCACGATCGGCAGCCTCTATCGGTACGAGATCCTCTCGCGCACTACAGACGGATACAGCAGCCCGCCTTCGAACGAGGTGGCCTTCACACGGAGCAAACCGGCCCCGCCACCCAATCCCGATACCTTCAAGCTTCCCTCGACCACGCCGCAAGCGGCCGGTAGCTGAGTCCGCATCGTCGAGATTCGAGGACTGTTTGGGGCGCGAATCGCCCTGTGGTAAAAATGCGCTAAGGCTGTCTACATGACTGCCGCGATCGATACATACGAATGAATTATTTCAATTACAAAGGGCAAGAACTCTTTGCCGAGGACGTTTCCGTAGCCGAACTCGCAAAGCGACTGGGTACACCTCTCTATATCTATAGCGCGCGCACGCTCCGACGGCATTTCCGCGTTATGAGCGAGGCCTTCAAGGGCACCGACGTGCTTATCTGCTTCGCGATGAAGGCACTGTCGAATTTGAGCGTGCTCAAGCTGTTCGGCGATATGGGTGCCGGTTTCGATATCGTTTCCGTCGGTGAGCTGATGCGATGCATCCGCGCTGGCGCCGACCCGGGCAAGATTGTCTTCTCGGGTGTCGGCAAGACCGACGAAGAGATAGAAGCGGCACTCAAGGCCAAGATCCTGATGATCAATGTTGAGTCGCGGCCCGAATTGGGTCGGATCTCCGAAGTCGCTCGCCGCTTGGGCGTTCAGGCGCCAGTCAGCCTGCGCGTGAATCCGGATCTCGACCCAGGAACCCATCCACATATTTCGACCGGCCATCGCGACAGCAAATTCGGCATCCCACTATCGCAGGTGAACGAGTATTACGCGGAAGCGCAGAACCTACCGAATCTCGATCTAGCTGGCCTGAGCACTCATATCGGCTCGCAGATTACCGAGACCGATCCATTCAGCGAAGCGGGTCAGAAGGTCGCGAAGATCGTCACGGACCTGCGCGCAAACGGGATCGCCCTGCGCTACGTCGATCTCGGCGGCGGGCTCGGTATCCCCTATCAGGAAGAGCCGCCATCGCCCAATCAGTACGCCTCGGCGTTGATGGCCCCTCTAAAGGGCCTCGGCGTGAAGTTCATCGTCGAACCCGGCCGCGTGCTCGTCGGCAATGCGGGGATACTGGTCACGAAAGTACTCTACGTTAAGGAAACCGACGTGAAGCGCTTCGTCGTAATCGACGGTGCGATGAACGATCTGATCCGCCCCGTCCTGTACGAGGCGTTCCACGATATTCGCCCGGTGATCAAGCGAGATGATCGCAAGATCGTCAATGGAGATGTCGTCGGACCGGTATGTGAGAGCGGTGATTTCTTTGCACGTGAGCGCGATATGCCCGAGGCGCAATCGGGCGATCTGCTCGCCGTGATGAGTGCCGGCGCTTACGGCTTCGTGATGTCGTCGAACTACAACAGCCGGCCGCGCCCTGCTGAAGTTATCGTTAACGGGTCCGATTACACGGTCGTACGCGAGCGCGACACCTTCGAAGATATTATCCGTGGCGAGAAGCTCGTGACGATCGGGGCTGGTCCCGATGCCTAAGCTGCCCTTCGTAAAGATGCACGGATGCGGCAACGACTATGTTTACGTCGTGGCCGACAAGGTACGTCCTTCCGATCCGGGCGAACTGTCTAAGCGCGTATCTGATCGACGCTTCGGTGTTGGCGGCGATGGGCTGATTATGCTCTGTCCATCCGATAAGGCTGACGTTCGGATGGAAATGTACAACGCGGATGGCAGCCGCGGTGAGATGTGCGGTAACGGTATCCGCTGCGTCGCGCGCCTCTATCATTCGATTTCAGGTGGCGCCAAGAATCCCATCGCGGTCGACACCGATTGTGGCATCAAGACAATCGCGTTGCGCGTCGATAGAAATCAGGTGGCAGCCACCGTCGATATGGGCGAGCCGATCCTCGAAGGTCGCGAGATTCCGACGGATCACGATGGGCGCGTAATCGATTTCCCGCTCGAAATCGCCGGCAAAGTGCAGAAGATCACCGCCGTCTCGATGGGTAATCCGCACTGTGTCGTATTCGTCGAAGATGAGAGCATATTCGCGATGGACGATTCGGCGTTCGGCGAGTTGGGCCGCAAATTCGAGCACCATCCGTTCTTCCCGCGTCGCGTCAACACCGAATTCATCCTGCCCGTTAGCCGTAATCGTTTGAGGATGCGCGTGTGGGAGCGCGGCTCAGGCGAGACACTCGCGTGCGGTACCGGCGCCTGCGCGGCGCTCGTCGCGGCAGTGCTCACGAGCCGGGCCGATCGCCAGGCGACAGTGGAGTTGCGTGGCGGTAATCTTGAGATCGAGTGGCGCGAGAGTGGGCCACAGGCAAATCATATCTTCATGACTGGTGAGGCGGTTGAGGTCTTTCGAGGCGAACTCGATCTGCGCGACGGTGAGCTGATCGCCGCCGCCGGGAGGTAACTGGCGATGTTTCACGGAGCCTTTTCCGCATTAATTACTCCATTTCGCGACGGCACGGTCGATGAGAAGGCGTTGCGCGATTTGGTGGAATGGCAGATTCAATCCGGAATCGATGGCCTTGTGCCGTGCGGCTCGACCGGCGAATCGGCAACGCTGACACACGCCGAACACGAGCAGGTGATCAGACTAGTCGTCGATCAGGCACGCCGCCGAGTCCCCGTTATCGCCGGCACGGGCTCCAACTCGACCGCCGAAGCTATCCGGCTGACCCAGTTCGCCAAAGAAGTTCACGCCGACGGCGCCCTCCTGATCTCGCCCTACTACAACAAGCCGACCCAGGAAGGTATCTACAAGCATTACAAGATGATCGGGGCTAGCGTCGATCTGCCTTTGATCGTTTACAACATACCGGGCCGCACCGGCTCCAATATCCTGCCCGAAACCTTTGCCAAGATGTGCGATATCAAGCAGGTCGTCGGCATCAAGGAAGCGTCGGGCTCGATCGACCAATGCTCGGATATTCTGAAGCTATGCGGCGATCGCCTGACGATGCTCTCCGGCGATGACTCCTTCACGCTGCCCCTAATGTCGCTCGGTGCAAAAGGTGTCATCTCAGTCGTTACCAACGTGCTGCCGCGCGAGATGCATGACTTAGCTGCGGCCGCACTTAGCGGTGATTTCGAGCGCGCCCGCTCGATCCATTTCTCGATGCTGCCGTTGATGCGCGTACTCTTCTCCGAGACCAATCCGATTCCGGTGAAGCAGGCCTGCGCCTTCATGGGCAAGTGCACCAATGAAATGCGGATGCCCCTGCTCCCAATGTCCCCTGGTCCGGCAGAAAAACTCCGCGGCGCGATGAAAGAGCTGCGACTGATTTAGGTCCCAATACTCTACTTTCGGGAGAACGCGATGAGCGTATACACCCTTAATCAAGTTGATGAAAACAATCGCTGGCGGCTTGAGACGCCGGGACATGCCGGATGGAAGCGTACGGCGCGGCCCGACGATCCGAATCGCTATCTGCTGATTTCGGCAGATTGCCACGCCAACGAACCCACGGGTCTCTGGCTCGAGCGGATGGACAAGAAGTACCATAACCGCCTGCCGCGGATTGAGACCGACGAGAACGGCGTTAAGTGGATTATCGCCGAGGGCATGCAGCGCTCGCGCGTCATCGATCATCAGATGACCGGCGAAGAGGCGATTCGCAACAAAGCTGGATTCACGCCCGAACAGCGGATCGCTGATCATCGCCGCGACGGTATCGACGCCGAAATCATGTTCCCCAACAAAGGCCTGTCCGTTTGGGCCACAACCGATGCGGACTTCGGCGCTGCTCAGTGCCGCGTGTGGAATGACTGGGCGTGGGAACTATACGGAGCCTATAACGATTTCATGTCGCCGATCGCCGCGATCATGACCGCGGACGTTAATATGGCGATCGAGGAGATCAAACGCGTCGCGAAGCTTGGCTTCCGCGGGATCAACTTGCCCTGCAAGCCGATTTTCGGCGCCCACGACGCGCGTCATCCGAACTACAACATGTCGATCTACGATCCGATGTGGGAGGTTATCCAGGACTGCGATATCACGATGACCTTCCATA
>Ga0335071_10005844_pt1 | contig 12754 bp, 9 predicted proteins | sample Lox_Sample_15_FD_206724 | JGI IMG/M metagenome (GOLD analysis project Ga0335071, IMG submission 206724) | Soil microbial communities from Loxahatchee National Wildlife Refuge, Florida, United States - Lox_Sample_1.5 | ecosystem: Environmental > Terrestrial > Soil > Wetlands | place: USA: Florida...
AAAGGAGTCCGATGAAACCGTCAAGTCTTTGCATCTTCGCCGTGGCTTTGGTGTTTACCTCAATGGCCTACGCGGACAGCATCAGCATTGTGCTGGATTCTTCTACGCTCAGCGGCGCGCCGGGTGACGTTCTCACGTTCTCGGGAATCATCGCCAACACCGCTGGAGACCCTGTGTACCTGAATTCGGACACGGTCAGCTTGCCCGGATTCGACTCGTCCAACATCGACGACAGCGCTTTCTTCGGCATGACGCCGCTGTTTCTGGATGCCAACAGCACATCGGGCGACCTCGGCTTGTTCAGCATCTCCCTGCCCGGCTCGTTCGCCGATGGAACTTATGACGGATCGTTTTCAATTTTCGGGGGCCCGACGCCAGGGTCCACGGACCTGCTCAGCATCGCTATCTTCAACGTGCAAGTTGCCTCCGACATGAGCCCGGTGCCCGAACCAGGCATGCTGACGGTGCTGGCTGCCGCGGCAGGCATGGTGGTCGCGGGATCACGGCTGTGGCGCCGTCCCGCCTGCTAAGTCGATCACAAACGTGTGGTCATAGCCAACCCTGTGACCACACACCCTCCAATTTCGGCTATAAAAACCCCGCCGACACGACGATGAGTACTAGTGGACGGGCCCGACGCCTTGCCGCCCGCCCCGGTGTGCTCATGGCCAAGAACTCCACGGAGAGTAAACAAAATACAAAAGATATCGCCCGTCTCGGCGCGGCTCTTACCGCTTTGCAGACGTCGACTGACGCAGCGCCGCAGGTCAAGAAGTCCCGCCTGGGCGTGGACTGCGACTACGAAAAGGAACTGGGCCGCCTGCAGGTCGAATTGGTGAAACTCCAGCATTGGGTCCACCAACAAGGCCTGCGAGTGATAGCGCTCTTCGAGGGCCGCGACGCGGCCGGCAAGGGCGGCGCTATCAAGCGCATCACCGAGTGCCTGAATCCCCGGGTCTGTCGCGTCGTCGCGCTCGCCGCCCCCACCGAACGCGAGAGAACTCAGTGGTATTTCCAACGCTACGTCGCCCATCTTCCCGCCGCCGGTGAGATCGTATTGTTCGACCGAAGCTGGTACAACCGCGCCGGCGTCGAACGCGTCATGGGCTTCTGCACCGAGGCCGAGTACGCGGAATTCCTGCAGAGTTGCCCGCAGTTTGAACGCATGCTGGTGCGCTCCGGAATCCACCTCGTCAAGTATTGGTTCTCGGTCAGTGACGAGGAACAGGAGCACCGCTTTCAAGCGCGCCTCAAAGACGTCACCAAGCGCTGGAAGCTCAGCCCGATGGACTTGGAATCCCGCCGCCGGTGGGTGGATTACTCCCAAGCCAAGGACGAAATGTTCGCTCATACCGACACCAAGCAAGTGCCCTGGTACGTAGTGAATGCCGATAACAAGAAGCGCGCCCGGCTGAACGTCATCCGCCACCTGCTCTCGCTGATCCCTTACCGGGATCTGACGCCGGAGGCCATCCAGCTTCCGCCCCTGGATCGCAGAAAATACGTCCGCCCGCCGATGAGCGACCAGAATTTCATCCCCGAAGTCTACAAGTAACTCTCATGGCGCAGGCACTCTTGCCTGCGGTCCATGCTGGGCGCACTTCTCTTGCCTGCGGCTATCCTAAGATCATGCCGTTCCACCTCGGCGTCGACTACCGCCCCCGTGGCGACCAGGCCGCCGCCATCGACCAACTCTTTCGCGGCGTCCTCGATGGCGAGCAGCATCAGGTCCTGCTCGGCGTCACCGGCTCGGGCAAAACCTTCACCATGGCCCAGGTCATCGAAAAGACTGGCCGCCCCGCGCTGGTCCTCGCCCACAACAAGACTCTAGCCGCCCAGCTCTACCACGAGTTCCGCACCTTCTTCCCCAATAACGCGGTCGAATATTTCGTCAGCTACTACGACTACTACCAGCCGGAAGCTTACCTGCCTTCCGGCGACATCTACATCGAAAAAGAAGCCACCATCAACGACGAGCTCGACAAGCTGCGCCTCTCCGCCACGCGCTCGCTGTTCGAACGCCGCGATTGCGTCATCGTCGCCAGCGTGAGCTGCATCTACGGCCTCGGCTCGCCCGAAGCGTATTACGGAATGCTGCTCATGCTGGAAAAAGGCCAGAAAATCTCCCGCCAGCAGATCGTCTCGCGCCTGGTGGAAATCCTCTACGAACGCAACGACCACAACTTCGCCCGCGGCACCTTCCGCGTCCGCGGCGACGTCATCGAAGTCTTCCCCACCTACGAAGACAACGCTTATCGAATCGAACTGTGGGGCGATGAGGTCGAAAGCCTCAGCCAGATCGACCCGTTGCTCGGCCAGGTCCGCCAAACCTACCTGCGCCTGCCCATCTACCCCAAGACGCATTACGTAATGACGCCCGAAACGCGCGAGCAGGCGCTGGCCGGCATCGAGCAGGAGCTGGAATGGTGGCAGAAGGAGCTCGAAAAAGGCGGCAAAATCGTCGAAGCCCAGCGCCTCTACCAGCGCACCATGTTCGACCTGGAGATGATCCGCCAGATCGGCTACTGCCACGGCATTGAGAACTACTCGCGCCATTTTTCCGGACGCCTGCCCGGCGAAGCGCCGCCCACTTTGCTCGACTACCTGCCTCACGATCACCTGCTCTTCATCGACGAAAGCCATCAAACCGTCCCGCAGCTCCAGGGGATGTATCACGGCGATCGCTCGCGCAAACAGGTGCTCGTCAACTACGGGTTCCGCCTTCCCAGCGCGCTCGACAATCGCCCGCTCACGTTCGAGGAGTTCGAGAATCGCGTCCACCAGGTACTGTATGTCTCCGCCACGCCCGGCCCTTACGAACTCACGAAATCCTCGGGCGTCGTGGTCGAACAGATCATCCGGCCCACCGGCCTGGTTGATCCGGAGATCGATGTTCGCCCCATCAAGGGCCAGGTCGACAATCTCCTGCATGAAATCCGCCAGCGCGTGGAGCAGAACGAACGCGTGCTGGTCACCACCCTGACCAAGCGCATGGCCGAAGATCTGGCCGAATACTACACCGAGGTCGGCGTGCGCTGCTCCTATCTGCACTCGGAAATCGGCGCCCTGGATCGAATGAAAATCCTGCGCGACCTCCGCCGCGGTGAAATCGACGTGCTGGTGGGCATCAACCTCTTGCGCGAAGGCCTCGACCTTCCCGAAGTCTCGCTGGTCGCCATTCTGGATGCCGATAAGGAAGGCTTCCTGCGTTCTTCCGGCTCGCTGATCCAGACCATGGGCCGCGCCGCACGCCATTTGAACGGCAGGGCCATTCTCTATGCCGACGTTTATACCGACAGCATGCGCCGCGCCATCGCGGAAACCAACCGCCGCCGCACCATCCAGCAGCAGTACAACGAAGAACACAACATCACTCCGCAATCCATCATCAAACCCATCGATATGAGCCTGGTCCGGATCGCCGAAGGCGACTACGTCACCGTTCCTGTCGAGCCGGAAGACCCCGCCGAAGAACTCACTCCCGCGCAGCGCGAGAAATTCATCGCCGAATTGGAAGAAAATATGCGTGACGCTGCGAAAAAATTCGAGTTTGAAAAAGCCGCCAGGCTGCGCGACCGCATAAAAGTGCTAAAATCTTTCGACATTCATGAAGAAAGCCAGGTCGGCGGGTCTGATCGGAGCGGGTAACCTCGCTGATTCGCTGCCCGTTCGTCTTCATCGGCTTTCGGAATCGCTCGGACCTGTCAAGTCCACTTCCCTGCGCGTCGCCAGCCGCATCTCCAATACGCTCCGCGCCGGCCGTCCCGTGGTGAGTTATCGCGATTTCGACTCCTGCAGCCTGATCCTGGTGTCCGTTCCCAGTGACCACCTGCCTCGCGTCGTGACCGATTTACTCGCCGCCGGTATCTCCTGGCGTGGAAAATCCATCTTGCTGTGCAGCGATTGGCAGGATAGCAGCGAACTGGCGCACCTCGCCGCCCGTGGCGCTTCGGTGGGATCCATCAGCCTGGTCCCGGGCTTTGACAATCTTTATCTGGTCGAGGGCGACCGCGCCGCCATCCTCGAGTCCAAGCGTCTGGTTGGAGGTCGAGGCACTCGCACCATTGCCATCGAACGCAACCTCAAGCCGCTCTACCTGGCCGCCCTCACCTGCACCGGCAGCCTGCTGTTTGCCCTGTTGCTCGCGGCTTCGGAGTCGTTGCGCCACGCCGGCATCACGCCTGTCTTGCGCACCACCCTGCTCGAACGCCAGTTGGATCGCACCCTCCGCGCATTCCTGAAAGGCGGCCGCCGAGCCTTCCCCGCCCCCCAGGAACTCCCCCGCCAGCTCCACACCCTCGCCGCCAGAGACGCCAAACTCGCCCACTACCTGGAACAAACCTCCCACCTGGCCTCGCGGCTAATCGAGGAAGGTTAGACTGAAATCATGATTCGGCCCACAACCCGACGCGCCAAAGCCGTTCGACCGGCGCGAAAGGCAAAGCGCCCGATCGGCCTCGCTAAGAAGGCCTCGCTAAGAAGAAGGTTCGGCTCTCCAAATCCTTCTTCAAGCCCTTGGCCGATGTGTTGCTGGACGCCTTCGAAGGCAAATCATAGCGCCAGGGGCGTCGGCAGGACTCGGTGTGCCACGAAGGAAGATGAGTGACGCCCGATCTCCAAGCAAAACTCGCGCCGATTCAATCCTTTTCATAAGAACAAGCCCTGGATCGGGGGCTGCGCGCTTAGACTGTATTGAAGTCCACTTGAGCCCACTGAGTTCGGCGTCAGCATCCGCCCACACTTAAATTTGCAAAAACGAACCCACCGATTTCGAGTGTCCTTGACAACCGAGCCTTCCAGCGTCACAATGTGACTGGCGAAGAAAAGGCGAAATTGCATGAACCCAGCCGCCGCTCTCACCACCACGCTCGGATTCCGCCCGGACTCCAAATTCCGGGAGGCCCTCCCCCTCGGCCTCCCCGCCCTGGACGCCCTCACCGGCGGCTTCCCGCGCGGCGCCATCTCGGAAATCCTCGGCCCGGAAAGCTCCGGCCGCACCACCCTGGTCCACTCCCTGCTGGCCGCCGCCACCGCGAAGCTCGAAATCTGCGCCTACATCGACACGGACGACTCCTTCGATCCGGTCTCGGCCGCCGCCGCGGGAGTCGCGCTCTCGCAACTGGTCTGGATCCGCTGCGGCCATAACGCCGGCCACGCGCTCAAAACCGCCGATTACCTGCTGCACGCCGGCGGTTTCGGCGTCATCGTGCTCGACCTCTGCCAGGTCCCCCTGCGCGTCTGGAACCGCATCCCCATCTCCTATTGGTACCGGTTCCGCCTGGCCATCGAAAACACCCCGACCATCCTCGCCCTGGTCGAAAAGCAGCCCCAAGCCAAATCCTGCGCCTCGCTGATGCTCGAACTGGAGCGCAAGAATACACGTTGGACCGGCGCGCCCGGCTTCACCCTGTTACGCGAAGTGGAACTCGAAGCGGCATCGCGTAAGCCCGTTCGCTCACATGCCGCGAACTTCATAGCGAGGGCTATCGCATAATGTTTGCTTGTATTCAAGGTCAAGAGGCGAGCCTCTCCCAAATCGCCCAGGCCTTCTCACCCTGGTTCGAACAAACCGCGCCGGACACCATCGTCTTCCCCATCGATGGCTTGAAGCGTCTCCACGGTTCGCTCCATCAAATTGCCGAAGCCATCGCGAAACGCGCCGGCAACAGCGTCCGCATAGCCATCGCCGAAACCGCCGACGCCGCTGTCATCGCCGCCCACAACTTCCCGGGCATCACCGTCTCGCCCGATCTCACTGATCTCGACGTCTCCGCACTGCCGCTCACCCAGGAAATGGCGCAGATCCTCGAAAGTTGGGGCATCTACACGCTCCAGCAGCTCGCCGAGCTTCCGCAAAACGGCATCGCCGAGCGCTTCGGCCCGCAGGGCGTTTACCTGCAGCAACTGGCTCGCAACGCCACCCACCGCCCCCTGCGAGTCTTCCAGCCAGAAACAACTTATGAAGACCGCATCGAGCTCGAACATCCACTCACTCTGCTCGAGCCGCTGCTCTTCCTGATCTCGCGCATGCTGAACGAGCAATGCGCACGCCTGCTTTCGAACGCACTCGCCGCCAACGAAGTAACTGTCCGCCTGGAGCTCGAAACCAAAACAGAGCATGTCCGCACCCTCCGCCTCCCCCTTCCCATGCGCGAGAGCAAGTCACTGTTGAAGCTCCTGCAAATGGATCTCGAAGCGCATCCGCCGCAGGCTCCGATCCAGGCTCTCTCGCTCGTGCTCAAGCCCGTGCACCCGCGCACCGTGCAAACCGGCATCTTCCTGCCGCCCACGCCCGCTCCAGACAAACTGGAACTCACACTCGCCCGCATCCGCGGCATCGTCGGCGAATCCAACGTCGGCATCCCCGAACTTCTGAACACGCACCACCCTCATCCTTACCGACTGGTCGCGGCGCAGCCGGCAGTAACTAGTCACCAACCGCCAACCACCAGCCACGCCTTTCGACATTTCCGTCCGCCCCTTCCCGCCACCGTCACTCTCGATGGCGAGCGCCCGGCACGCATCGCCGCCACCGGCATCCATGGCAAAGTGCTCAACGCTGCCGGCCCTTGGCGAACCTCCGGCGACTGGTGGACCACTACGCCCTGGAATCGCGACGAATGGGACATCGCGCTCACCAACGGCGCTCTCTATCGCATCTACCGCGAGCCCGACGATCGCTGGTTCATCGAAGGCAGTTATGACTGACTGCTACATCGAACTCCACGCACGCTCTGCCTTCAGTTTTCTGGAAGGCTCCTCCACGCCCGAAGAGCTGGTCTCCCGCTGCGCTGAGCTCGGTCTGCCCGCCCTGGCCATGCTCGACCACGACAACGTCTCCGGCGCCGCCCGCTTCCACATGGCCGCGAATAAAGCCGGTATCCGCGCGCACATCGGGGCTGAAATCTCCTGCACCGATGGCCATCGTTACCCGCTGCTGGCCGAAAATCGCACCGGCTATCAGAACCTTTGCCGCCTGATCACCCGCATGAAGATGCGGGCCCCGAAAGGTGAGGGCTCAGCCGAACCTGATGAGTTCGCCGAATTCTCTGAAGGCCTGGTCTGCCTCGCCTCACGTCCCGACGCCCGCTTCCTCGATCTGTTCGGCGCGAAAAACGTCTTCGTCGAACTCCAGCGCCACTACAATCGCCATGAAGAAGCGCTCAACCAGTCCCTCATCGACTTCGCGCGCTTGCGCCATCTCCCGCTACTCGCCACCAACGGCGCGAGCCACGCCACCCCGCAATCCCGTGAAGCGCTCGACGTCCTCACCTGCGTCCGCCACAAGACCACCATTCACGAAGCCGGCCGCCTGCTCTCCATCAACTCCGAGCGGTATCTGAAAAGCGCGCAGGAAATGGCCCGCCTCTTCGCCGACCTGCCCGAAGCCATCGCCAACACCAAGGAGCTTTCCGACCGCCTGCAATTCACGCTGGCCGACTTGGGCTACCAGTTCCCCCGCTACCCCACACCGCCCGGCGACACCATGAATTCGTTCCTGCGCAAACGCACCGAAGAAGGCGCCCTCAATCGCTATCATTCAAAATCCGCCGACCTCCGCCGCCGCGCCCGACACCAGATCGACCGCGAGCTGGCGCTCATCGAAAAGCTCGCCCTCGCCGGCTATTTCCTGATCGTTTGGGACATCGTCGAGTTCTGCCGCCGCAACAACATTCTGGTCCAAGGCCGAGGCTCGGCCGCCAACAGCGCGGTCTGCTATTCGCTCGGCATCACCGCGGTGGACCCCGTCCAAATGGAATTGCTCTTCGAGCGCTTTCTATCGGAAGAGCGCGGCGAGTGGCCCGACATCGATCTCGATCTTCCCAGCGGCGATCAGCGCGAACGCGCTATCCAATACGTCTACGAACGCTACGGCAAACTCGGCGCCGCCATGGCCGCCAACATCATCACCTATCGCGGCCGCTCCGCCGTGCGCGACATCGGCAAAGTGCTGGGCTTCCCCGAACCCGAGCTGGCGCGCATCGCCGCCCTCGTACCCTCCTGGGGCTGGACTGATCCGCGCGACACCGCCGAGCGTCAATTCCGCGAGGCCGGCTTCTCGCCCGAAAATCCTCTGATTGGAAAATTCCTCGATCTCTACATGTCCATCCGCGATCTGCCGCGCCACCTGGGCCAGCACTCCGGCGGCATGGTCATCTGCGAAGGCCAGCTCGATTCCGTCGTCCCGCTTGAACCTGCCACTATGCCCGGCCGCGTCGTCATCCAGTGGGACAAGGAAGATTGCGCCGACATGGGAATCATCAAAGTGGACCTGCTCGGCCTCGGCATGATGGCCGTGCTGGAAGAATCCATCCAGCTCATCCGCAGCGCGTATCGCGAAGAAGTCGACCTCGCGCATTTGCCTCAGGACGACCCTCTCGTCTACGCAGCGCTCCAAAACGCCGACACCATCGGAATGTTCCAGGTGGAAAGCCGCGCGCAGATGTCCTGTCTTCCGCGCATGCGGCCCGAGCGCTTCTACGACATCGTGGTGGAAGTGGCTATCATCCGGCCCGGACCGATTGTCGGTCAGATGCTGAATCCCTACTTGCGCCGCCGGCAAGGCCGCGAAAAGCCCGAGTGCCTGCATCCATTGCTAGAGCCCGTGCTGAAGCGCACTCTTGGCATACCGTTATTTCAAGAGCAACTGCTGCGCATTGCGATGATCGCTGCAAATTTCACCGGCGGCGAGGCCGAAGAACTGCGCCGCGCCATGGGCTTCAAACGTTCCGAAGCACGCATGCGCGACATCGAAGTCCGCCTCCGCTCTGGGATGGAGCGCAACGGCATCACCGGCCAGCAGCAGGATGTCATCGTTCAATCCATCACTTCATTCGCGCTCTACGGATTCCCCGAATCGCACGCCGCCAGCTTCGCGTTGATCGCCTACGCCAGCGCGTATCTGAAGTGCCGCTACCTGGCCGCTTTCACCGCCGCGATCCTCAACAACCAGCCCATGGGCTTCTACGCGCCGGCGACATTGGTGAAAGACGCGCAGCGCCATGGCCAACACTTCAATCCAGTGGATGTCACGCGATCGCAGTGGCTCTGCACCATCGAAGAACAAAACGGCGAGAAACGCGTCCGCCTGGGCCTCAACTACGTAAAAGGTTTGCGCCAGCAGGCCGCCGAATCCATCCTCGACGCGCGCGCCCATGCCCCGTTTTCGAGCATTCAGGACTTAGCAAATCGCGCCGTGGCGCTTCGCAAGGACGAGCTACGAACGCTCAGCGAAATCGGTGCGCTCAACTTCATCACCGAATCTCCCACGCACCGCCGCGCCGCGCTCTGGGACTCCGAACTCGCCCTCCGTCCGGCTGGTCCCCTCTTCGCCAACCACCAACTACCAACCACCAACCCCCTACTCCCCATGAGCCCCAGCGAACGCCTCAACGCCGACTTCCGCGGCACACAACTCACCATCGGCAGCCACCCCATGGCGTTTCACCGTGAAAGACTGAACGAGCTTGGCGTCACACCTGCCAGCGAAGTGAAGTCCGTTCACAATGGCCGCCATGTCCGCATCGCCGGATGCGTCATCTGCCGCCAGCGCCCCGGCACGGCCAAAGGCCTGTTGTTCCTCAGCCTCGAAGACGAGACTGGGGTCTCCAACGCCGTGGTAATGCCCGACGTTTTCGATCGCGAGCGAAAGACCATCCTCAACAACCCGTACCTGGTGATCGAGGGCGAGATGCAGAACATCGACAACGTCGCCACAGTCCGCGCCGAACGATTCGACCCGCTGCATGTCGCCGAAGAAGCCGTGCCTTCGCACGATTTCCATTAAGCGCCGACGTACAATCCCATCCGCTCCTTCACTAGCTTCACTGTCGACTGCGCGATCGGCGACACCCGCTCTGCCCCCTCGCGCAGCACACCCGTCAGATACCCCGGCTCGTCCATGATCTCGGCATACCGTTTCTGCAGCGGCTCCAGATTCGCGATCACCATTTCCGCCACCTGCTTCTTCAGATCGCCATAGCGCATGCCGCTGAAATGCTCGCGCATCTTCTCCGCCGTCCAACCGCTGTACGCCTGAAAGATGTTCAGCAGGTTCTCGACGCCCGCGCCCATCGTTTCGAAGTTCACCGCCGGCTGCGAGTCGGTCGTCGCTCGCATGATCTTCTTCCGCACCTGATCGATCGGATCGAGCAGCGCGATCGCATGCCCCGACCCGGTCGCCGACTTGCTCATCTTCTTGTCCGGCTCATCCAATCCCATCACCCGCGCGCCCACCGTCGGCAGATGCGTGGCCGGCATCACGAACGTCTCGCCATACAACGAATTGAATCGCTGCGCAATGTCGCGCGTCAGCTCCAGATGCTGCGCCTGATCGTCGCCCACCGGCACGATCGCCGCCTGATAAATGAGAATGTCGGCGGCCATCAGCACCGGGTATTGCAGCAGCCCGTCGCCCACCGTCTCCTGCGCCTGCGCTTTGGCCTTGTATTGCGTCATGCGCTCCAGCCAGCCCACCGGAGTCACGCAGGTCAACATCCACGCGAGTTCAGAATGCTCAGGCACCGCAGACTGCACCATGATCGTGGATTGCTTCGGATCGATTCCCGCCGCCAAAAACAGCGCCGCGATCTCCAGAATCTTCGCCCGCAGCTCCGCCGGCTCCTGATACACCGTGATCGCATGCAGATCGACGATGCCGAAGATGCTCTCGTAATCTCCCTGGATCTCGACCCAGTTCTTCAAGGCCCCCAGATAGTTCCCAATGTGCAGATTGCCCGTCGGCTGAACGCCGGAGAAGACACGTTTCTTCATTGTGATGAATCCTCATGGTACCGTAGGGTGGGTCCAGAATTGCCCACCGAAGAAACGCTCACCATCGAAAAACTGGTCTATGGCGGCGACGGCCTGGCGCGAATTAGTGGTAGAGTCGTGTTTATACCGTATGTCTTGCCCGGCGAAGTGGTCCGGGCCAACGTGGAGCAGGTCAAGAGGGACCTTTTTCGAGGAAGGCTGATCGAAGTGATTTCGCCGTCCGCCGCCCGCGTCGAGCCGCCCTGCCCTTACTTTCTTCACTGCGGAGGCTGCCACTACCAGCACACCGATTACGCAATCCAGGTCGAGCAGAAGAAAGGCATCCTCCGCGAGGTGCTGCGCCGCGTCGGCAAAATCGAACTGGAAAGCGACGTCGCAGCCGTTACGGGCGACCCTTGGCAGTACCGCAATCGCGTGCAGCTCCACATCGAAAATGGAACCGTCGGCTATTTCGAGCCCGCGTCGCACCGGCTGTGCTCCATCGAGCGCTGCGCCATCTCTTCTCCGGCGCTCAACGGTTACATCGACCGCCTGAACGCGGAGCTCTCCCACTTCGATTCGCTGACCGGCGCCGTGGATCTCTTCACCAATGAAACCGAAGTTCAGGTCAATGTGCTGGACCGCGTGCCGAAGCAGGCGTTGGCTATGCTCGGTTCGCTCGGCGTCACCGGACCGATCGAATACTCCGGATTCCGCGTCAGCCGCAACTCATTCTTCCAGGTGAACCGTTTCCTCGTCAACGATCTGGTGGAATGCGCCGTGGGCGGCGCGCAGGGCGAATGGGCTCTCGACCTCTACGCCGGTGTCGGACTCTTCGCCAAGCGGCTGGCCACGCAATTCGCGAAAGTCACCGCGGTGGAATCTGGCGGCAGCGCGTTCGCCGATCTGGAGCACAACCTGCAACAGCCCGCCGTGCACCAAAGCACGGACGACTATCTCACCTCGCTCGAAGACCGGCCGGATTTCATTCTCGCCGATCCGCCGCGGTCCGGACTCGGCAAGAACGTCGTCCGGGAGTTATCGCGCATCCGCCCGCCGCGGCTCACCATCATCTCCTGCGACCCCGCGACGCTCGCCCGCGACTTACAAGGTCTGCTCGCCGCAGGCTACCGGATCGGCAAGGTCACGCTGGTCGACCTTTTCCCCCAAACGTTTCACCTAGAAACTGTCGTGGCACTTTCCTCAGAAGCAGCTCCGCAAGATTAAGTGCGATCGCCAAGCCGAGCAGCGCAGGCCACAGAGTCAAGGTCGAAGTCTCCGAACGCCCGCCCGCATCGAACACCTGCTCGGGAGCCGGATCGAAGCGCCCGCCAGTGGACTGAGAAATGGTCCGCAGCAGGAACGGATTCGATCCGTAGTCGAGCAGTTCCTGCTCCTGCTGGTAGTAACCGACCTCGGGAAACGCGCGCGACTCCTCCAGCGGCCGGATGCGGAACAGCCCCTGCCGCTGCCCGATGTGAATCCTGCCGCGGTAAGATTTATCGCCCAGCTTAGTCACCGCCATTGGATGGCGAAATCCGCTCGGACCGAGCACAAAAATCTCCGGGAGTTGCGCCGGAGCGTCCACATCGCGGCCGAGCTGATAGTCGACATCCAGGTCGCCGCTGGCGCTATCGAAATCCGCTTTTACGTCGCCGCTCTCGGCATGCGGCAGCAGGTCGCGGAAAATGTTCGCCCACAGTTTGTCGAAGCCCTTCCAAGCCACCCAGTCGGTAGCCCAGCGCGACTTGGCGTCGGAAGCGAAAACGGCCGCCCGACCCAGCCCGTATTGCCATCGCGTGAAGAGCGGGTCCTTTTCGTCGATCTTCAAGATCGTATCGGCCGTCGGCTTGGCGATGAACCGCACGTAACCCTTCAGCGCCGGCGCACTGTCAATTCCCACACCCGTCAGGATCTCGGCGTTCTTACCGACGATGGGCTGCAACGGCCGCTCCACCGCCGTCGAGCCGGTATGCTCCATCACGTCCTTGATGAGAATCTG
>Ga0335071_10005846_pt1 | contig 12752 bp, 13 predicted proteins | sample Lox_Sample_15_FD_206724 | JGI IMG/M metagenome (GOLD analysis project Ga0335071, IMG submission 206724) | Soil microbial communities from Loxahatchee National Wildlife Refuge, Florida, United States - Lox_Sample_1.5 | ecosystem: Environmental > Terrestrial > Soil > Wetlands | place: USA...
AACTATATCGATATGCTCAAAGACAGTGGTTTCTGGGAGACGATCGGCCGGACCATGTACTTCACGGTCGGCTCGGTTTCCCTGGAAATGGTCCTGGGGTTGGCGGTCGCCCAGCTGATCCATTCCCATCCGTGGGGCTGGAAGTTCCTGCGCTTTGCCCTGATCATTCCCTGGGCGGTCCCGACCATCGTCAACGGGTCCATGTGGCGCTGGATCTACAGCTCCGACTTCGGGGCTTTGAATGGCATCCTGATGCAGTTCGGCCTGATCAAACACTACATCCCCTGGCTGACCCTGCCGAACCTGGCCATGCCGCTGGTCATCGTGGCAGATGTCTGGCATATGATGCCCTTTGTGGCCCTGATCCTGCAGGCGGCCCTGGCCGGGCTGTCGGTGGAGCTGGACGAGGCGGCCGCCGTGGACGGCGCCAACGTCTGGCAGCGATTCTGGAAGATCCGCTTCCCGCTCCTGCGGCCGGCCATCCTGGTGGCCCTGATCGCCCGCACGGTGGACGCCTTCCGCGTCTTCGACATCGTCTACATCCTGACCAACGGCGGTCCGGCTTCCAAGACCATGACGATCACCTACCTGACTTATTTGAACTCATTCTCATACGGCAAGCAAGGCACCGGAGCGGCCTTGTCCTTTTTGATCTCTTTCTTCACGATCATCATGGCATTTATCTATATCCGGGTCTTGTACCGGCCTGAGGAGAATTGACCATGCACTTCAAGAAGTATTTGAACAAGATTTTCCTGTTCCTCCTCACCCTGCCGGTCCTGGTCTTCATTTTCTTCCCGATCCTCTGGCTGCTCATGGCGAGTTTTTCCACGCAGGTCGAACTGTACGCCATCCCGCCGCACTGGATCCCACAGCACCCGACCATCCAGAACTACCTGGATATCTTCGTCCCCAGCATGGCGGCCTCGGCCGTCCCGCGCACCTTCGCAGTCTCGCTGCTGAACTCGATCCGGATCGCCTCGATGGTCACCCTGATCTGCATCGTCATCGGGAGCCTGGCGGCCTACGCCCTGGTCCGTATTCCGTTCAAGATGAACCGTGCAATCCAGCTCGGCATCCTGGGGACGCGTATGATCCCGGAGGTGTCGCTGGTCCTGCCGCTGTTCATGATCGCCTCCGCCCTGCAGTGGATCAACAAGCCGATCGTGCTGGTTGTGACCTATTTGAGCTTTGCCCTGCCCTACTCGATCTGGCTGATGATGGCTTACTTCCAGACGGTCCCGATCGAGCTGGAGGAGGCCGCCCGCCTGGACGGCTGCACCCGCCTGGGCATCCTCTTCCGGGTGGTCATCCCCATCTCGACCCCCGGGCTGATCTCGACCGCCATGTTCGTCTTCCTGCTGGCCTGGGACGAGTTCTTCTACGCCCTGATCTTCACCAGCACCCTGGCGGCCAAGACCGCTCCCGTGGCCATCTCGGAATTCGTCGGGCGTTATTCGGTCAACATCACCGGAATGATGGCCGGGGGCATCCTGGCCGCCATCCCACCCGTCGTCCTGGCATTCATCTTCCAGCGGTATATCGTCAGTGGTATGACCGCCGGAGCAGTCAAGGGCTGATTCTCCTCGAATCGCTTCAACAAAAAAGCCGGGAACAACCCGGCTTTTTTGTGTTATTCGAAATCCCGAATCGTTCTACAGCCCGGTTCATCCCGGCTGCCAGTGCTTGAAGAACAGCTTCGTCCCGACCACCACGACGACCAGGCCGACCAGCAGGACGAACAGGTTCAGGGCCACCCACGGCAGGTCCGCCCGTCTGAGCGACCGCCAGCGCTGTGCCCCCAGTTCGAACAAGAGCATGTCGAGGAAATTGGCTGCCGGAAAAGCCGCGATGAAAAGGCCAAGCAACACGCCGCCGAGACCGTTCACATTATCGTTGCCGGTCAGGGTGGGATGGAGATACGTCAACAGGATGAATGCTCCGGCCATGCCGGTCAATCCCCACAATACCCAGCGCTTCCGAACGTGAGGCCGCCTATTCATCTTTCGCGGGTCCACACTTGCCCGGAACTTTCGAATGCTAAGCCGCCAGCCCGGAGCGGAAGGTGGAAAATGCCGGAGCCCAGGCCAGGTCCGATTGGATTTTCCGGTTGCTGCAGCTCAGGGAGAGCAATGCAGGTTCTTCCCCATTGCAGGGTTCCTGTCCTCCAACAGATGCGGCGATATATCGATAGAGGTCCTTGAAGGTGACCGGCTGGTCGTCGACGACATTATAGATGCCCTTCCGGTCGGCCAGCTCGACCGCCAGGACAACCGCCCGGGCCATATCCACTACATGGATGAGCGAAAGGTAAGCGTTCCCCTCGCCCGGCCAGCGCAGGCTCCCGTCCCGGGCCGCCTGGCGCCAGCCTTCCTCGCGCCAGGTGCCAGGCCCATAGAAAAGTCCGCCGCGCAGGATGCGCCAGTCCAGTTTCGACTTCTGGACCAGGCCTTCCATGTCCGCCGCGGACTGAACGAACGGAGCCGGGTTCATTTCATGGGTTTCATCCACCTGCGTGCTCCCCTGATCTCCGTAGACCAGCGTCACGCTCTGCTGGATGTAGCGGTCGACTTTATTCTTCTGACAGGCGGAGAGCAGGTTCTGGGTCCCTTCGCGGCGGATGCGGTCGTTCAAGCTCCAATCCTGCGGCCGGCCGGCTTTCGGGATGGCAGTCGCCAGGTGCAGGACCGCCTCGCAGCCGGAGGTTGCGGCGAGCAGAGTATCGGGCCTGAGGATATCGCCCATGGCGGGCTCGACCCCCATTCGGTTGAGCATGTCGGCCTGCTCGGGCCGCCTGACGATCGCCCGCACCTGGTGACCCCGCTCGACCAAACGCGGCAGGACATTTCTTCCCAAAACTCCCGTCGAGCCCACGACCAAGATTCGAATCATGATTCAAGTCCTTTCCAGGAATGGGTCAAGCCGAGGCGCCCGAGTAACGCCGCAGGCCAAGCCGCCAGACCAGCCGCGCCACGGCAAACAGGAGCAGCGCCAGCCCGAGGGCGCCAAGCAAGGTCAGGATGTCTAGGCGTCCGGTCAGCGCCTCGGCCGGAACGCTGGTGGCAAACGCCACCGGGACGATGAACGTCAGGGCGAAACGCAGCCAGCCCGGATACAAGCTGACCGGCCAGCGGCCCGCCTGGTACATGCTCTGGAAGATCTCGAGCAGATTCTCCACCCGTACCAGCCAGAACGACAGGCTGGCCAGGATCAGCCAGAAGCTGTAAACGATCACGGCCCCGGCCAGGAGCATGCCGATGAATTCTGCCGCCTCCGCCGCGCCGATGGATTGGCCCAACCGGACGAGGGCTGTCCCCAGGACCCCCAGGCCCATCAGGAGATCGAGCAGGCTCCAGATCGCAACCCGCTGGATGCTGACAAGCAGCTGGGCATCTTCGGGTTTGGTCAGGGTAAAATCCAGCGTCCCGTCACGGACCGAATCGATCAGGGCCGACATACCCGGTTGGACCACCAGGCTGATGATCCCACCGACCAGGAAGTAGACTCCCACCAGCGCCAGCATCTCGTCGGGGCGCCAGCCGCCCAGGGCATGAGTGTATGAAAAGATGACCGCCAGCCCTGCCAGGGCAGTGCCCAGCTCCAACAGGGACTGGAAGAGTTGGATGAAGAAATTGACCCGGTAGGCGGTCTCGTTGAGCACGCTGACCCGGAAAAAGACGTAGATCAAACGCAGGGTGTTCATGCGCCCACCGCCGAATAGACGCGCACCCCGGCCCGCCAGATCGAGCGGATCAGGACCAGGCTGAGGATCAGCCAGGCCGCCTGGGCGCCCAGCCCTTCCAGCGCCTGGACGGGAGTCAGCCGTCCGAGCAGCAGTTCGACCGGGAAACCCAGCATCCAGCGGAATGGCAGGATGTCGGCGACGATCTGCAGCCAGCGCGGGAAAAGTGTCAGCGGGGCGATCTGTCCGGCCAGGAAGAGCATCAGGATGAAATAGACCTGGTTGATGGCGTTGACCCGCGTCGTCCAAAAGGCCGCCAGGGCCAGGGTCCATTCGATCAGGAAGCGCACCAGGAAGGCCAGGGCCAGCGCCGGGAGGAAGGCCAAAACCGCCCACCAGGCCGTCGCGGCGGCCGGGTGGAAGATCAGGGAAAGTATCCCCACGATGACCAGCAGGATCGGGAGGGTGATCAGCTTGGAGGACAGGTTGTCGGAGATATCCGAGTGGATGGGGTGGACCGGCTTGAGCAGGGCAGCCGAGAGCAGGCCCTGGCGGACGCGGTACTCGTACTCCCACATGATCCATGTGTACGTGACCTGGTTGACCAGCATCAGGGCCAGGTAATAGGCGGCAAAGCCGCGGGCCGTGTAACCGCCCACGCTCCCGCCGCTCCCGTTCGAGACGGTCGACCAGACGATCAGGTAGACGAGCGGCTCGAGCACCTGGGAGATCATCCAGATCAGCAGCGAGGCCCGATACTGGACCATGCTGGCGAAGGTCGTCTTGAATTGCTGGGCATACAGCTTCAGGAGGCCGCGCAACTCGAGCAGGAGACTCATCCGGCCTCCTGGGTGAAGACCGTATCGATGACCTCCTCGATGGGTGGATCCTCCACGAGCAGGTCGATGACCGGCAGGTCAGCCAACAAGCGCTCGGTCACCCGCGCAGTCCGAGCCTTCGGGACTTTCAGGGTAAAACGCCCGTCTTCGCAATTGAGCACTTCCCCATAGGTGTGCAGGTCCGCCTGGCAGTCCTCCAGCTGGACGACGATGGTCTTGTGGGCGGTGAACTTCTGCACCAGGGCCGACAGGTCGCCATCGAAGAGCAGCCGGCCGTGGTGGATGACGATGACACGCTTGCACAGGGCTTCGACGTCTGCCATGTAATGGCTGGTCAGCAGGACGGTCGCCCCGGAACGGCGGTTGTACTCGGCAATGAAGGAGCGGATCCTCCGCTGCATGGTCACATCCAGGCCGATGGTGGGTTCATCTAGGAAGACCACTTTCGGACGGTGCAGCAGAGCGGCGGCGATCTCGCATTTCATCCGCTCGCCCAGCGACAGGTTGCGGACCGGTTTCTTGAGCAGCGGCCCCAGCTCGAGCAGCCCGGTCAATTCGTCCAGCGTCCGGCGGAAGTCTGCAGCCGGCAGGCGATAGATGGCCCGGTTCAGCTCGAACGAATCGGCGGCCGGGATGTCCCAGACCAGCTGGTTGCGCTGTCCCATCACCAGCGTGATCTGGCGCAGGAATGCACGCTCGCGCTGCCAGGGGATGGCGCCAAGGACCCGCCCCTCGCCGCCGGTCGGATGCAACAATCCGGAGAGCATCTTCAGGGTGGTGGTCTTGCCGGCACCGTTGGGACCCAGGAAGCCGACGATCTCGCCCGGGGCGACGTCGAAGGTCAGGCCATCCACTGCCTTGATGTCCTGCATCCGGCGGTGGAAGAGGGATTTGACGGCCGCGCCCATGCCAGACTCACGTTCCGGAACGCGGTAGGTCTTGCAAAGTTCGTGCAGGTGGATGGCAGGTTCAGGCATATTGGCTCACTGGTCTTTGCGTCTAGAGGATGGGAATATTATATGCTCGTTCTTGTCAATCGCCTTAAGAATTGCCGCGCCTGTTCCGTCTGGAACAGGCGCGGCAAGGCAATCAATTTAATCTACTTGAGCGGCTCGGGACGGGTGGGTGTGGCAGTGGGAGTAAAGGTCGGGACGCGAGTGGGAGTGGGCGTCGGGAAGATGTACGTATGTACGCCGCCCAAATCCCCGGTCACCTGGATGCCTGGCAGGTACAGCCAGCACGTACCCAGGCTGCCATCCGGACGGCGCACCCGCACCCAATTGCGATCCTGGCTGATCCCGTCGATCGGGACGCTTTTCCCTTTCATCAGCACATCGCTGCTGTGATAACCCGTTCCAGGACCGTCGTGACAGTTGGTGTTTTCCAGGCCGATAGCCAACGGGACGGATGCGGTGGGCGTGTCGGTGGCGGTGGGCGTATCCGTGGGGGTCGCAGTGTCGACGGGGGTGTCCGTCACCCGCCCGACAGTCACCCGGGCGTACGCGTACGGCCCATAGAGGCCGGCCTTGTTGGAAGCCCGCACAGCCAGCATATAAACCCCGGGCTTGGTGGGCAGCCACGCCTGGGTAATATGGGCAATCGTATTCCCGGCCTGATCGGAGCCAACCGAATCGGTGTGGAATACGTTCCCGTCGACGCTCAGCTCGAAGGCGACGATCCCGGAGGGATCGCTGGCATGCGAGATCACATCATACTCCGCCAGGGGCAGGCTGCTGCCGTCCAACGGCGCGTCGATCCAGGCGGCCGGACCCGGAGCCGGGTCGGTGGCCTGGGCCTGGTTCAGAGTGCAACCTGTGCTGACGCAGATCAGAAGCAGGATATAAACGTGGAATATTTTTTTCATGGTTGCTCTCCGCGGATCAATGTGCGACCTTGATTTTCACGGTGATGGTGCAGGCCCCGCTGCCGAAATCGTTGGATTTCAGCAAAACCGTGTCTGTGGTTGTCAAGTTCGACCAGGCAAAAAAGCTGCGCGCCACGGTTGCCCCTTGACTGGAACAAACCAGGTCGTCTGCGGAGGCACTGTCATAGTCCCAAACGTCCGCGCTGACCTGGATGGCGTCCCCGTCGCTGACCGGCACCTTGATGGTGTTGTTATTCATCGCGAAAGGAGTTTCCGTATTCGAGCTTGTCAACCAACAACTCCATGGGATATCGGTCAGGCACATTTCAACACTTCCCAGCGAAGTCGTGCCGTTTGTGTAACTTCCCAGGCAGCCCAACCCACCCAGGCCATTCGTATGGAAGCTGTTGAAGACATCTTCGTTGGGGCAGCCATTGGCATCCCTGAAAGAGGAATCCGAATTTCCCAAAGAGAGGTGCTGGGTGAAACCGCTGGTCGTCTGGGCGATCAGGTCCCCGTACAATTCGACCGTCTGGACGCCGCTATCGCCGTCCTGCACATTGCTCAGGGTGATGCTCTGGAAAGTCACGTTGATAGGCACGCTGTCGCCAAGCGGCTGGGTGCACGGGATCGTCACCGGATTGCTTTCCACGCTGGTCGCCCAATCGCCTGGAGCCACGTAATCCAATTGAATCGTCGCCGTAAAGTCGCCCGGACAATTCGCCATTGGATAGACATAGGCCGTCTGTCCGATGGGTAAACCGTAATAATCTCCCGTGAGCTTGTCCTCCTGATGCAACAGGTAGTAAAGCTGGGCGCCGGTTTTCTTTGCATCGTTTTCCAGGTCGGCGATGGTCGCACAGCTATTGCCAAACCCTGCCGGACAGGTATTCTCCAGGACGAACCAGACCAGGTAAGGCTGCGGGTTTGCAGTCTTGGCCCCAATGCTGTAGCCGGGATAAGGGGAGCAGAACAGGAAGGCTCCGAGATCGTTTTGGGCGCTGGGAGCGAGGTGGTTCTTGCAGACGTTCGGATCATACGTCAGCCAGGCATCGATGAAAGGCATGTTTTTATCCTGCGGCGGCAGGGTATAACCGAAGGGTACTTTTCCGCCATCACCGAGGTTGAAGCTGATATTCAGGCTGCCGTCGCTGGCGGTCAGCGGCCCGATGTTGGACAGGTCGGGGTTCGAAAAATGGACCTTGCCCAGGAATTTCAAGACCCCGCCGGACCAGCCCCAGCATTCCAGGGTCAGGTCGAATTTGGTAAGCCCCGGGCGGCCCGCCACCCCGGTCAGGTCGAAGGCCATGCCGGTCTTGGACGGGTCGAGAGGCGACTTGCCGGAAGGCAGGAAGCCGGTCGAAGGCCAGCGCTCCCAGTGGATGTCGTCCAACGAGCGGTAGCAGTAGGACTGGTCCGCGGCGCCGCCAGTGTCGAAGCTCTTCAGGGTGAGCTCCAGGACCTTCTGGCCGCCCGGTGCGGCTGGGCAGCCGGTCGTGTCGACATCGACCGAGACCAGGTTGCTCTCAGACTGGCCGGCCGCGTTCACGGCCAGGGCGTAATAGCTGGCCTGGGTGCCGCCGGTCAGGGTATCGGTGTAAGTCAGCCAGTCCAGGGTGGACTGGGAATTCAACGAGGCGATCTTTGCCCAGGACGGGGTTCCGTTCGTCGAACGATAGATCTGGAAACCATCCTCGTTGTTGGAAAGATCGTGCAACTGCAAATTGACAGAGCAGCCCTGAACGCTTGCGACCAGGCCGGGAGCGGTCGGCGGAGTCTTGACCGTCAGGTCATTCAGAAAGTCTCCGAAGGACGGCCCGCCGCTCTTCCCCGGTCCGGAGCTCTGCCCGGGCGCGGGAGGCGGGACGGGCCCGCCGCCTGAGGGCGCCGCAGGCATCACCAATGCCTGGCCCGTGTCAAAAGCGGTTGTATTCGTCCCCCCTGCCGGCGGGGTATAGGCCAGGACATTCACCAGGATGAGCGGCGAATCCGCCGTGTCGCCGGCCTGGTCGATGACCCGGGCCACCAGGCTGTACTTGCCGGCGCCGCCGGGCAGCCAGACAAAGCCTGTGTCGAAGCTGAGGGTATTTTGAGGGAAGATATCCTCTTCGCCCATCTGGACGCCATTCACCCATAATTGCAGGGACTTGATCGGCCGATAGCTATGTGCGGATACCGCCACCGGTATCGGGAATCGAACGGACTCCTGGCCGTAATTTTGAGGAGTGGTAATGACAATGCTGGGCTGAGGCCGGTTCGGCATCCCGGCCAGGCTCGTCTTCCGATAATTCAGATAGCGGGTCAAGACGAATCCCCCGGCAAGCAGGATAAGCACAGCGGCGGAAAGGCCGATGATAAGGAATTTCGAATTTTTTGCCATTAATTTTTTACCTTTAAGGAGCAGATAAAGAAGGGTCCAATTGGAATTCTATTGAAAGGCGAGGATTCGAAATGGGATAGGTGGGGTTTTCTGTGGCTTGGGAATTCCCTCCGAAGCTCTCTCGATTGAGATGGTGTCCAGGGTCGGTGGAGTGATCAAAGTTTCATCAAATATATGTATTTATACCCATATTGTCAAGAATACAATAGTCCTACCCCGCTGCGATTGTAAAAATCGGAGGCCGTGCCGCTCAATACCCCAAGCTTTTCGCGGCAATTCCCTGAAGGAAATCCCGAATCTCGGGACTGATGCTTCGGTCTGAATACGGATTCCCGGCCGGTGTCTTTCCAAAAATCGTCCCGTACAGAACACAGGCCGCCAGATAGGTCCCGTAGATGGTCGGATGCCCATCCGGGTTATTCAGGACCAGGTCGGGGCGCTCGCGCAGGGACTCGGCAAAGGCCACGCCTGCCGGTGCAACCTTGATGCCCAGCTCCGAACCCACGGCGTTGTAGGCAGCTGCCAGGTTGTCCGTTGTTACGCCGAAGCTGAGGCTATCCGGTCGTTCCCAGGTCATCAGCAGGATCGTCTCACCGCCGCTGGCCCGCACCTGCATGTCGAAATCCCTGACTGCATTGAAAAACTTTTCGCGATCCGTGACCGGGGTCTGGCTTTGCTCCTGCAGGACGACATAATTCCATTTCCCTGTCCGAACGGTTTGCAGCGCAGTTCCGGAATTCCAATGATCGCGCAGGGTATAGCCTCCCACGGCGACCATGGAGACGGCATTACCCGGCGCCAGACCCTTCAATTGACTGTCGAGGCCGCCGTTGATGTACGTATAACTGTTCCCGATCAGGAGAATATGCGTGGATGGGGAAGCGCCGCAAGCAGCCAGGCAGAGCAATGCCAGACAGAGACCATAAAAACATCGGATCAGGGAATGCGGTTTCTTGCTCATGCAGGAAGGCATCTCACTTTGCCAGCCGTTTCTCGATGCGGCGGTCGGGGATCAACCAGAGGATCGCCACCAGCACGTACAGTCCGCAGGCCAGCCAGACACGCAGGAAAGCCAGCGGGATTGCCGCCGCATAGATCAGCATGGACACCTTGCCTTTGAAGTCGCTCCCCAGCGCGGCGGCCAGGACCGAGTCCCGGCCATGCAAGGCGAGCAATGTCCGGGTCAGGATGAAATAAGCAACTGCCGCCAGCAGCAGGAGCACGCCATAGACGGCCACCGGCCAAGTGGCGAAATTGTTTTCCCCCATCCAGCCGGTCCCGAACGGGATCAGGGACAACCAAAAGAGCAGGTGCAAGTTTGCCCACAGGACGCGCCCGTCCACGTGGTGGATGGCCTGCAACAGGTGGTGATGGTTGTTCCAGTAGATACCGAGAAAGACGAAGCTCAGGGCATAGCTGAGCAGATTCGGGATCAGCGGACGGAGTGCGCCCAGACCGGATCCACGCGGGACCGCTAACTCGAGCACCATGATCGTAATCAGGATGGCGATGACCCCATCGCTGAAGGCTTCCATGCGGCCTTTATCCAAGCCGGGACTCCGTTGGGAACTTTTGCGCCCAGGTTGAAGGAATGCCTACTCGTCCCCCTGATGAGGCTTGCGAGGCAGGTGATGTTCATGCTGCTTGGATCGCGCTTCCTGCCTTTTTTCCCTCAACTTTTCCTCGATTGCATGCCGGGTGGTAAAAACGAGCGGGGTGATCTGGAACGGATCGGGCCTCAAGGCAAAGTTTACCTGACGGAATTCCTCCGGCACGCTGACCGTTTTCGAGCAAGACGGGCATTGAACGGTCAGCTTTTCACCGCCATCGTATTCCAAGGGGCCGCCACAATTGGGACAATAAAAGGTTTTTGACATGGCTTGGCTTCCTTTCGGCTAATCGACCACATTCATAGTATAGGCCATTTTCCTCCTCAAAGCAAAGGGTTTCCTTATTTTTTCTCGATGACAATATTGTCGAAATAGATCTTTCCAATCCCGGCTTTGCCGAGGCAAAACTGGAGCAATGCCGCCCCACCTTCTGTCATCCTGAACCGATAGGAGTAGCGAGTCGACTTGCCGGTCAATTGAAAGGATTGATCGCCCGAGATATTCCTCCAACTGATGTCTTGGGTGATGTTGGAAATGATTTTCAACCCGGGATCGGCTTTCGCATCGAACGACACGGTATACGTGGCTCCTTTTTCGAACATCACGCTCTGGTAAAGGATCAGCGACCATGTGTTGAACCCCTGGTCCCGGATATCAACTTCGACCCAGCCATTCCGGACCTTGTAATCGGCCCGACCAGGATCGCCGGGATGGTAGGGATTGGTTCCCTGGCCGATCGTCAGCCAGCCGTCCATGGATCGGCTGAAGTCGCCGTTCTTGACCAGGTTGGAAATAGGTTTCGATGGGACGCATCCGGCCAAAAGGATCAACAGGCCTGCAAGCTGGGAAAGGATCGATATTCTTTTCATCGGAGACTCCTTCGGTTCGAATGAATCGGAGTATACGAAATTCCCATCCCGGCGAGAATGGCGGATTGACACCATTCTTCTGCGCATCGTCAATCATTGGACGCCAGGGAGCCGTCTCCCCACCAGACGCCTGCCCGGGGCCGGGTGGTAGAATTGGATCAAATGTCCAACCTCGAACAAGCCATCCGCAAGCACCTGCGCTTCAATCTGGCCGTCAACCTGGCAGACGGGGCTTTCTTCGGCCTGGGCTGGGGCTTCGGCTCGATCGGCACCATCCTCCCGCTTTTCGTTAGCCGGATGACCACCTCGGCTTTGCTGATCGGCCTGATCCCGGCCATCCATGCCGTCGGGTGGCAGCTGCCGCAGCTCTTTATGGCCAACTCCGTCTCCCGCCTGCGGCGCTACAAACCCATGGTCATGCTGATGACGATCAACGAGCGCGTTCCCTTCCTGGGCATGGCCCTGGTGGCGTTGTTCCTGGGGACTTTGGGGAACAAGCTCGCCCTGGTGCTGATCTTCCTCCTGCTGGTCTGGCAGGGGGTCGGGGCCGGTTTCACGGCCAACGCTTGGCAAAGCATGATCGCCAAGATCATCCCGTCCGACTGGCGCGGCACATTTTTCGGCGCCCAGGCGGCCTTTGCGAACGTCCTGATCAGCGTATCGGCCATCCTGGCCGGCTACATCCTGGACCGGGTTCACGATCCGCTCAACTTCAGCTTGTGTTTTGCCCTGACGGTCGTCGGGATGGGGTTTTCGATGGTGTTCATCGGAATGACCCGTGAGCCGGTGGACAACGAAAAGACGGTCCCGGAACACCTGCCTTCCCCCTGGAAAGGTGGGATGGAAATCCTGCGCCGCGATCGCAATTTCCTGGCCTACCTGGTAATCCGGTTGCTCTCGCAATTTGCCACCATGGGATTCGCCTTCTACATCGTCTACGGGTTGCGCCGCTTTGCGATGAGCGACCTGACGGCCGGTCTCCTGACCGCCGCCCTGACCATTTCCTCCACGGTCGCCAATGCATTAATGGGCTGGCTGGGCGACCGGTTTGGGCATCGCTCCATGCTGATCGCCGGCTCGTTCGCCGTGACCATCAGCTCGCTGCTGGCCTGGGCGGCGCCGTCCATCGGCTGGCTCTATCCTGTTTTTATTCTTAGCGGCCTGGCAAACGTGGCCTACTGGACCACCGGGATGGCGATCACAGTCGAGTTCGGGACCGAGGAAAATCGGCCCACCTACATCGGCCTGTCCAACACCCTGGTGGCCCCGTTCTCGATCCTCGCACCGCTCCTGGGCGGCTGGATCGCCGAGGCAGCCGGCTTCCAGGCCACCTTCATGGTTTCGGCAGTCGGCGGGCTGGTCATCGCCGGGCTGCTATACTGGCTGGTCCGCGACCCGCGCCCGCGCAGGAATGCGAAAGCATTGGAAACCGGGCAGGAATTGATTTGATTTTGGGAGAGGAAAATGAAAATCGATCACTTTGCTTATGAAGTGTCCAACCTGGAAGC
>Ga0335071_10005847_pt1 | contig 12751 bp, 12 predicted proteins | sample Lox_Sample_15_FD_206724 | JGI IMG/M metagenome (GOLD analysis project Ga0335071, IMG submission 206724) | Soil microbial communities from Loxahatchee National Wildlife Refuge, Florida, United States - Lox_Sample_1.5 | ecosystem: Environmental > Terrestrial > Soil > Wetlands | place: USA...
CCCGCGGAAAAGATCCCCGCGGAGAACAAGCCCGCGGACAACACGCCGGTACTGAAAAGGCCGCCGGATAACCACCCGGAGGCCGTCCCGGTCGGCGTGGCGTTTGGTATCGGTGGACCGATTAAACCTATAAGCAGCAATATGATTAGTGCGCCCCAGAAAATAACCGGCGCTACACGATGACTCATAACAATCCCCCTTCGCGTGGAAATAGTCGCTCATGAAGATCTTTATATCATTTCAAGATCAAACCTGCGAAGCGGACCAGGGTGTCAGTCGAGGCAGCCATCGAGGCACATTCGCTGAATATGCAGCCCACTCGGAAGGGAAGTTGCTTGCTGCCCATCGCTCCTCGTAGAAAATCACGCGCAGATGAAAGCCGATTGCAAGAATTACCAAATACCAGCCAACCCAAGGGGAGCCGGTAACCAACGCCCAACCGCCTACGAGCATCAGGTCCCCAATGTATATGGGATTACGAGTAAAGCGATACAGCCCGACGACTACGAGTTGTTTTGGAGGATCCCAGGGCGCGACCGTTCCTTTGCCTGCTATGTAGAAATCACGAGCGCACCAGACTATTACTGCCAATCCGCATCCCACTAAAACGAGGCAAACCGGCCAACCTTTCCCGCTATTCGGATCGAAATGGGCTAGGATCGGTGGTAACAGCACGCAGAAGAACACCGGCAAGGCGAGGAAGGCAAGAAGCGCGCGCAAAAGCAACATAATGAAATTCCGTACTCAACGGTTAAACAAGCTCAGCAGAAATTTTCCGATGGGAGCTTGCCTCGCGCAACCGGGCTTCTCAAGAAGTCCCCCCAGAATCTCTCCTCAATGCCTTCGCGAGAAAATCCCTCTCTTCGGGGCGGCCACCTTGGAGCCCTCCAACTCGGCCAAATGCCTCAGTATCTCTTCTTGTTCTTTGCTAATTTTTTTAGGGGTTTCGATGTACGCAACGACGATCAGGTCTCCGCGACCTCGGCCCCGGAGGTGCGGGACACCTTTGCCGTGGAGGCGGAAGTCCTGGCCGGACTGGGTACCGGCGGGAATGTCCAGGTGATCGGAGCCTTCAAGGGTGGGTACTTCAATCTCACCCCCCAGTACCGCAAGGCTGTATGTAATCGGAATAGCTACAACTATGTTGTCGCCTTCGCGTCGGAAGACCTCATGCTCTTCGACTCGGATGTAGACGTAGAGGTCTCCACGAGGCGCACCCGGATCGCCGGGTTCACCTTCATTTTGCAGCCGGAGGCGAGATCCTGTTTCGACTCCGTGAGGAATCTTGAGAGACAATTTCTTACTGGTCCGGACGCGTCCGCCTCCACGACACTTGCGACAAGGGTCGGTAATAACCGTGCCCCTACCCTGACAGGTGGGACACGTAGTGCTTATCGAGAAGAAACCCTGCGAGCGCGTCACCTGCCCGCGACCGCCGCACATTGAACAGACTGAAGGCGCAGCTCCACCCTTGGTACCGGTCCCATGACACTCATCGCACATCTCATGCCTGGGAATCTCTATTTCGGTTTCCGTGCCAAAGACCGAGTCCATAAATTTAACAGTGAGATCGTAATGGAGGTCTGCGCCTCTGCGCGCCCGGGCTTGCTGTCCACGCCTGGCGCCGAACCCGAAGAACTCCTCAAATATGTCGCCGAAACTCGAAAATATGTCGCTGAAATCCCTGAATCCGGTAAAGCCGGTTTGTTGAAGCCCGGCATGGCCGAATTGATCATACAAGCGGCGCTTCTCCATATCGCTGAGTACTTCGTACGCCTCAGCCGCCTCTTTGAACCTCTCCTCAGCCTGTTTGTCACCCGGATTTCGATCAGGGTGGTATTGCAGGGCGAGTTTTCGATAGGCCTTTTTGATCTCGTCGTTGGCTGCCGCCTTGGTCACACCAAGGATCTCGTAATAATCGCGTTTGGTCATTATGAAGAAACCTGAATAGCTTAATGGCGACGGGCGCTACTCTATCATCGAGGTAATATAAACACTGACCGTTGTTTTGTCACCCCATGACAGGCAGATTTTTGAGAATGTGCCGGTCGCAAGTGGGACAGAAGGAGTATGGATTTGAGCAAGCTCTGATGTGCCTCAAACGACGGGATGGTATGGTTCGATACTAAACGTCCGAAAGTTCGTGCAACTCAGGCTGTTCATTGATTTTCTCACTGCAACCTGCAAGCTCCCCCTTCTTGGTGAAAACATTTATCAGGCATTGTGTCCGAAACTGGCAGTATACTCGGGGGCTATGGCAGCAAGCACATTGCTGACACATGTAGTTTCCGTCTTTCTGACAATAAAATTCCCCGGACCTGTCCGGGTGACGATAACAAACTCTGCTCATTGCACTTCCTTTATGCCCCGCCGAAAGGATTCTCCGGATCGTTTGCCCATCGCTGCGGATTGGCTTCAATGTACCCGCGGATGGCGTTCAAAGTTCTTTCATTGCGAATGATATGTTCGTAGTAGTTGCGTTGCCATAATTTCCGTCCTTGCTTACTTTGACAACATTCTTTGGCGCGCCGAAAATATTCATTCGTCGTCATGGTTTTGAACCATTGTACTACACTCGGTAGGGGCGCACCCGCGTGTGCGCCCCAATCCGGGCAGACACGCGGGTCTGCCCCTACCATCATGATGATCCCATGCAAATGGTTGGGCATCACCATGTAAGCATCCGTTTCCACCGACGTGAACTTGGCCGACAGTTTCAACCACCACTTTTCCACCATTAACCCAAGATCGTTCAATCGCATTTCGCAGGTTGCAATCTCTCCAAAGAGACATTCTCGATTCCAGGCACAAATCGTGACGAAGTATGCCCCATTCAGAGAATAATCATGACCCTGAAGGCGAATTGAACGCCTGTGATATTTTTGCCGGTAGCTCTCCACGTCTCCTCAGCATCACGTGGTTTCCGGTAGGTTCAAGGCGACGAGTTGATTCCTGTATCTCGCACAGACTTCAAATGAGTCGTCAGAGGTAAGATGTAATCAATTACGGACCAGGAGCTTGAAAGCGCTGATCCCTTCCTTGATCTTGAGGCGTTTTACCAGATCGTCAGCCTCTTTTTCGGAGGTGAAATTCCCTAAATAGAGCCGGTAAATCACTCCGGTCTTGGGCTCTGCCATAGGCTTGAGCACCACATCATATCCTCGCGACTTCCACTTCATCGCCCAGTGCTGAGCAATCTGCGGTTGTGTAAACGCGCCGACCTGCACCGTATATGTCTTTGAGCCCGCCTCGTGCTTGACCAAACCAGCCTTCCGTGGGCCGAGTTCTTCGCGTCTTTTATCTCCGGCCTTCCGATCACTCGGGTTCGTTGCCTCTTGTTGTGGATCGGATTTCGAGTCCCACGAATCCAAACTTTTTTTTGAGGCCCTGTTTTTCGTCACTGTTTTGTTGGATGGGCCGGCGGCTTCGTCGTCTAGCTCAGAATCCTGCTCTTCCTGTGAACTCAGTTTACTGTAAAACGTCACCTCAGGTGAATCAGTACAAATCGGACTATTGGAAACCGTCGAAGCCGAATTCGCCCGTGCGGCTTGATTGAATTCTGCGCGCGACGGCGCTGAGGGAGCAGGTGCTTTGCCCGCAACTGACGGTGAACGTAACAATCGGAAATTCACTCCTGCAAGGAGAACCATCAGGGCAAATGCGCCGACTAATGCAACGATGAGCCGGGCATTCTTAGGTCGGCTTTCTTTGTCTGCCGGCCTATCGGCAGGTCTCCTCTTTAAGGAAGCGTATCTTCTGCGAAAACGATCTAGAATTCCCACTCGAGTTCTCACATTCTGTCGGGAGCGGTCACTCCCAAGATATTTAGACCGTTCGCCACCACCTGGCGAACCGCCTCGACAAGATATAGCCGGGCTTTCTTGACCCGTGAATCTTCAGTCAGAACTCTGTTGTCGTGATAGTAGGCATGGAAGAGTTCGGCCAGGTCCATCAGATAAAAGGTTATCCTGTGCGGCTCGAGTGTCTCGGCGGCCTCCCAGAGCACGTCGGGAAAGTCTGCCAAGTGCCTTATTATTTGAAGCTCTTCGGGTAGCGAAAGGGCCGAGAGGTCAGGGTCGTTCATCGCGGCATCTACGCCTCTTTCCGCAGCGATTCGGAATATGCTGGCCACACGAGCGTGGGCATATTGCACGTAATAAACCGGATTGTCCCGGGACTGCTTTTTGGCAAGGTCCAAATCAAAATCCAGGTGGCTGTCGCAACGTTTCGTAAGGAAAAAGAAACGAGCCGCGTCCGGTCCCACTTCATCGAGGACTTCGCTTAGAGTCACGAATTCACCCGAGCGGGTTGACATTGAGACCTTTTGACCCTCCCTGACGAGAGTCACAAACTGGACCAATAGCACTCGCAACACATCGGGCGAATGCCCGAACGCCTCTATCCCGGCCCGAACCCGCGGCACATATCCGTGATGATCTGAACCCCAGATGTCAATGAGCATCCCGTAGCCGCGAAGCAACTTGTTCTCGTGGTAAGCCACGTCCGCGGCGAAATAGGTGGGCTCGCCGGTCGCCCGCACTAACACTCGATCCTTTTCATCGGATCGATCATCCATCACGAACCATAGTGCGCCCTCTTTCAGCTCGGTTTTTCCTCGGCGACGTAATTCATCGAGCGCCGAGAAAACCGCGGCGCTTTCGTGCAGTTCTTTTTCTCGGAAATAATTGTCGTATTTCACCCCAAATCGGGAGAGATCCTCTTGGATACCCGTCAATATGCGATCGCAGGCGTACTGTGCAGCCAGTTGAATAGCCTGATTCTCAGGCAAATCCGAGAGCTTTTCTCCAAGGGACGTCCCTAGCAATTCCGCTGCAAGATCACGTATATAGTCTCCGCGATAGTGATTCTCCGGAAACTCAACCCCATCGCCCAACAGCTCTCGATAGCGCACAAGGACCGAACGACCGAGTATGTTCATCTGATTACCGGAATCATTGACATAGTATTCCGTGTCCACATTGTAGCCGCAGGTCCTGAGTAATCGGGCCAAGGTGTCTCCGACGGCCGCGCCGCGGCCGTGGCCTACATGAAGAGGTCCGGTCGGGTTCGCGCTCACGAATTCGAGAAGAATGCTCGGATTGCCAATTTGAGCGCCACGGCCATAGTCATTTTTCGCATCATGAATCTTATGTAGAACGCCATGCCATACGTTGGGCGCGAGAAAAAAATTTATGAAACCGGGACCGGCGATCTCGGTTTTCACAAAAAAGTCCGATTCAATCTCCAAGTTATCGGTGATGATCGCTGCCAGTTCCCTGGGTTTCAGCTTGGCTTGTCCTGCTAATACCAGAGCCACGTTGCTCGCGTAATCACCGAATCGAGGATCTTTGCTACGAGAGACCTCGATTCTCAGAGCCTCGGGCCGATGCAGACCGTGCAACGGACCGTCCGCAGCACGTTCGATGGCGTTACGGATATGTGTTCTTATGGCTTCCTTCATCTGAATGTTGACCTCAGGCAAAAAGTATTCTTTTACACCATCGGACGTCCCATCGAAATATCGTGAACAATATTTTTCGTATCTGAAAGACCTTCTTGTTTCAGCGACCTGTCCGTCATGGCAGGCATAGGTGGCTTCAGGCTGAAAACCGGATTATAGAGACGTCTACTCCGTTCCCCTGTTTTCCTTCGTTTCCCGGTCCTCCTGTTTTAAGGTGATGTCCCTTGTATACTCGGGACATCGTTTTGTGGTGGAACCGTCCATAGAGAATTTCTTGTTACATGTTTGTCTCCACGCACACATGACGCATATTGTCTTGCTGTCTTCCATCTTTTATTTCCCTTGCGCGAGAATTTATTTATCAAATCTGTGTGTTATAATCAAGTCATTAAACTATACTTCATAAATGTCGTTAAGGATCCTCTGTTGCAAAATGTAAGACAACCACGGATTGCCCAGGTTGCTCTGTCGGAGATGAGACAAAAACTTCGGGCGTGATAATGATCTTGAACCAATGCTCTTCAGAATGGTCTTAGTTACGGAGATTGTCCATCCTCCGTGAAGAGTGGCACGAAACCATGGCGTCGCCGGCCTTCCAGGAGATATCGGCGTCCTCGCTTTCTCCATGGGCGAGACTTGTTGCGTAGGGTGACGAGGGAAGTCGGTTGATCATCTGTTTACTCGGTAATTACCCCTGGACCGCTCGTTACGTTTTTGGTAAAAATGAAATCGAGGAGTTAAGTCATGGACCTAGTCAATCCGGAGCTTCTTAGATTAGTTCCCGGAGAGAGCATCGAAGCAATGTTTTCCAAGAATCCGAATGACCAGAGAGAAGTTGGATTTTTTGTCCGATCCGTCTCGGGCGGAAATCGTCACAACGGCGATCTGGTCATACGACAGCGGGGTGGTCTGATTAAATATGAGGGAGTTTTCCTGGTGCTGACCATGATCGGCGTCGAAGGAGAAACTACCGAATTCTTCGATATATGGTGGAATTTCCACGCTCCGGGTGTGGCAGAACACTTCAAGAAAATGTCTGAGCAGAAACGGCTCTCTGTCCACTTCTACACCGAGAGCGGAAAAGAGTTCTCCGTTGTGACCGACAACTCTTTCCGGAAGTTCTTTTCTTACCTACCTGGACTTATTGGCCAATCTGAACCATGGACAGAGGTGGATTTTGATCGGGCCTTGAGAGGATTTTGCGCACAATCTTACCCCAAAGAGAACCTCTGGGAACTGATAGTTCACAAATCCGAGATGGTTCAGGTCGAAGATCAACCGGCAGAAGGAATAGACAGCTATCCTGGTGTTATTCCAGAGGAATTGAAGCCATTTTACGACTACCTGCCCAACCAGGGACATTCAATCAAGATAATTCCGTCCACGTTTGAAGAAAAAGCCATGGACGGAGATCCGGAAGAATTCCTTTTTCCCGCGCCTGTCAAAACGGTGCTGCGATGCGGCATAAGGTGGGCCAAAGGATATCCTGTGGCTCCCATTCCCTTTATTCCGGGACATGGTCTCGCTGTGCCCCCGGACGATACGGAATACTAATACCGGCAAAAGTTCCGCATCACTTATCAGACTTCTTCAACAATTTCAGCTCATTATTGCATCGCAAGAGATCTCTGTACAGAGCGTCAACCTTTTCGATCTGTTCCCTGGACTGGGATTCATCCTCCGTCTTGAGGATTTCCTCCCTGATTTTGGCGCATTCGGCGGTTTTGACCACATCGGGCCTGCAAGCGTCCTTGCACTTGTCATCGTTGGCTCTTAATTCGTTTAATTGTTTTCGCATCTCAGTTACGCGATTTCTTATATCTCGGACTTTCTGGAATTCCTTTTTTTCAAACGCGGTCTTCAAGTCCTGGTCCTTCGCGGTGATTTCCTGTTGAATCCGCACTTTGTTTTTTTCCGTCTCCCGACATTCGTCACACGTTATGGCATTGACCCGGCCTTCAAGCAGGACCATCATTGCCCCAAGCATTATCCACGCGGCTTTGCTTCGTATCAATTGCACACTCCGTTAGCTGAGCGTCGAGAGTCTTACCGGTTTACGCGGCTCGTCAGGATCGCTCTCATGGGGATTGATCGAGAACCTACCGCGCGCTACGCCTGTTTTCAATTAATTTGAGCAGAAATTATTTTGTATCAGAACCGCCGCAGGATTGTTGCCAATCCTTGGACCATGTCCGTTCCGGAGTTGGAATTGTGAAGCTCGTCCCCTTTGCCCCACATATTGCCGTTGGAAAGATGCCGCCACTGAACTCCCAGGGAAATACTTCCACAACCGCCCATGCATTTCTCAAAGCCAAAACCGCCCAGCAAAGACCAGTTCCACCTGGAGCCTGAATTTCTAAAGGTTTCAGAAACATAGCTCAGGCCGGCACCGCTTTCGAGATAAGTGTCCCATCCCCTCAGTCCGCCGGGGAACGTGAACCGGCCTTTGGGAAGCCATCCAAGCTCGTATCCGTCATGGAAATCGAGTTTTTTGAGGCGTTCTATGTTCCCCTCGTAATAAAAAACGTACGAACCCAGCAAGGCAACCTGGACCTCACCAAATGCGGGTCCGCAAACCGTCATCGCCGGGTATCTCTTCACTCGTTTGCTGATCTCGAGAGTCGCGTAATCCAGTTCGGTCGAAGTCCCGAAAGTTCGGCCGTAAGCCAGCTTGACAAGGTAATCGCACCGGTTGTCTATGCAGGATTGGCCAAGCAAGAGAGCCGGATCGAGCGATGCCGGCGGGACCTGCTGGAATGCCCTTATTGAGCCCATGTCCGCATATCCGCCCGGAAGTGAGGCGAAACAGCCGTCCCAGGCGGTCGCCGGCCAGGAGTTCAGGAAAACGAATAAAGCCGCCAATACGCCAATAAACCTATACAGGCGCCAAACCAGCCCCACCAGGGTCCTCCATACATCAAAAATGACAGATGAACACACCAAACAATGCCGGGCTCGGTACCATGGACCGCGCGCGCTGTCAAGAAAGAAAGAGACCGTCGGAAATCTCCCCGACATCCCACATAACACCACGGACTGGAACGAGGGCTACATGAACGCTGTTAATATCTTGACAGCTTACCTTGTCGTTGCTATTTCAGGTGTAACAATCACCTCTTGCTACCGAATGTTGATCTCATATCATTAGCCGGAACAATACGCCGGGGTGACAAGAGGTAGGGGGTGCGTGCTTCTTTGGACGAGTCACAACCTGAGAAATCACAAACTTTTGTTCGCTGGCTGGCGCACAAACTAGGGCTGGAGCGTGGCCCTACCGAAATTCAGCAGGTAATCGACGAAAGCGAAGAACGCGGGCTGATCACCCATGACGAAGGGGAGATGATCGAAGGGATATTCGATCTCAAACAGACCGTGGCCCGTGAGATAATGATTCCTCGCACGCATGTGGTTGCGGTGCCAAAACAGTGCAGCAGAGAACATCTTCTAGAAACCATCATTCAATCCGGTCATTCGCGCATTCCCGTATACAGTGAAAATGTGGATCATATCGTCGGGATTCTCAACGCCAAGGACCTTCTTCCGCTGTGGCTGAACGACGAAAAGGAGTTCGACCTCCAAAGTATTTCCAGAGAGCCCTTCTTTGTACCTGAAACGAAGCGTATCAAAGATCTTCTAAATGAGCTGCGAAATAAGAAATACCATATGGCCGTCATTGTGGACGAATACGGCGGGACAGCCGGAATTGTGACGATAGAAGATATCATCGAAGAGATCATCGGTGAAATACGCGATGAACATGACATGGAAGAAGAGCCGTTCTCCACTCAGCAGGACGGATCTATCCTGGTGAATGCAAGGGTGAGTCTGGACGACTTTGATGAGAGGTTTGGAGTTTCTCTTCCGAGAAACGGTTACGACTCGTTAGGCGGGTTTATAATCCACTTCCTGGGCAGGGTCCCGAAAAAAGGCGAAGAGATTTCTCATCAGGGGCTTCGCATGCGCATCCATGGAGGCGACCAGAAAAGGATAACAAGAGTGCTCGTGGTACCATTGGACAACAATGAACTCGAAAGCACGTCCACTCATCCAGAACCCAGCCTATGACTGCATTTCTGTCCGCGTTGGCAGGCGGCTTCTTGTTGTCGCTAACCTTCCCGCCTGTAGGCTTTAATTTCCTAGCGTGGGTTGCTTTCATTCCTTTATTTTGGTCCTTGAGCATGACGGGGCATCCCGGCAGGTCCTTCTTATGCGGGTTCCTGTTCGGATTCGGGTTTTTCCTGGCGGACTTGAGCTGGATTTATAATACTCTGATCACTCACGGTCATTTTTCACCAGTCGCAGGGGTAGCCGTATTTCTTGGGATGATCGGTTTCCTGTCATTATACCCTGGGGTTTTCGGCTTTGTGATGGGTTTCTTTTCCGGCAAAGGCATCAGTTCAGTGCAAGCCGCGCCATTTATATGGATTGCTCAGGAATACATGCGGTCCGAGTTGTTTACCGGGTTCCCGTGGGACTTGGTGGGCTATTCCCAGGCAGGGCGGCTCATTGTGGTTCAGGCGGCTGATTTAACGGGAGTTTACGGGATATCATTTCTGGTGCTGCTGGTTAATGCAGCCTTGTGGGAATTGCTGAGACCAAAAATCGAAGAGGACCGAATCTCATGGAAACTCATCGCGGCCGCCGGTCTTGCCGTGGTATTGGTGCTTTCGTATGGAAATGCAAGATTGAAGCAATTCTCTTCCACTCACGCCGGCCTTGATAATTTCACCACGGGTGTTTTGCAGGGAAACATACCTCAAGAGGTAAAGTGGGAAGATGCAAGCAGACAACAAACTTTTGCCGTTTACGAAAAACTTGGCCGCGAGGCCGTCGAACAAGGAGCAGAACTGCTAATTTGGCCGGAAACATCCGTACCTGTCGTTTTTGGAGGAAGGGACCAGGATTGGATGCTTCCTGGTCTGATTTCAGAAAGACTTGGTGTTCCTATGCTCGTAGGCGCACCTTCAAAGAGGAAAGTCAATAATGAAATCTCTTATTATAACAGCGCCTTTCTAATCGATTCCCGAATGCTCCGTTTTCGGTACGATAAGATGCACTTGGTCCCATTCGGGGAATACATGCCGTGGTCATGGATACTCCCACTGGGTCCGGGACTTGCCGCACGTGAAGCTGATTATTCAGCCGGAAAAACAATGACGGTAATGCACTGGAAGGACTGTCCACCTTTCAGCGTATTAATCTGTTATGAGGCTATATTTCCCGAACTAGCGCGGCTAGGTATTCAAGATGGGGCCAAATGGCTGGTCAACATTACCAATGACGGATGGTTTGGTGATACCGCAGCGCCGTATCAGCACATGGCCATGGCAGGGCTGCGTAGCGTCGAGAACCGAGTGTGGCTGTTGCGGGCCGCCAACACAGGAATCAGTGCGGCCTTTGATCCCTCGGGGAGGTCGCTGAGAAGCATACCTCTTCAACAAGAAGGTTTTTTCACAGTGAAAGTAGGTGAAACAGCAGCACAGAAGTCTTTCTACAGCCGGTTCGGCGACGTGTTTGCCTGGGGTTGTGTCGGTATAACTCTGTTCTTGGGGTTCTCCACGATGGGGTTCCGAAGGAGGGGGAGGCTATGGAAGCGCAATTGAAGCGAACAACTATCCGAGTTGCGGCTGGAATTCTTGCCGGTGTGATTTTGATATGGCTGATGACCGTTTTGCGCTCTGTGACCACCATATTGATGGTGACATTCATTGTGGCCTACCTGTTGGACCCGCCTGTGCGACGGCTGGCTTCCTGGGGCTTGGGCCGCCCTCTATCCGCCCTTCTCATGCTGATCATCGGCTTTTCAGTCATACTGGCTCTGTTGCTGGTTATTATTCCAAAAGCCTTCGAAGAGATCTCCGCATTTTCCGCTAAAGTACCTCATTATATGTCGGGCCTTCAGGGTCTTGTCGTTCAGGCGGCTGACAGTCTGGGCATTACTTTACCTCGGGATTGGCCGGATTTTCTCAATTTGATCGCAGAGCGCGGAAAGCAGTACCTGCCCCGCATGGCGGAGATCACGAGCAGGGTCATCTCAATTTTCTTCAAATCTACAATTCAAATTATATCGACAATATTCTTCATTTTGCTCATACCTGTTATTACCTACTACTTGCTTGTTTCTTTCGATAGGATAAAGAAGGGAATTGTAGACCTTATCCCTCCGTACGTCAGAGAGCCCGTCGTGGCAAAGTTGCGCGAGATAGACCTGGTCATTTCAGGATTTGTCCGGGGACAATTGACTATAGCGTTGATTCTCGGACTCCTCTACACGCTCGGTTTTTTGCTTATAGGAATAGACCTACCGGTGGTGCTGGGAGTCATTTCGGGTATTCTTTGGATAGTTCCTTACGTCGGAACGCTGTTTGGCCTTATAAGCGGATCGCTGATGGCTCTGGCCAAATACGGAGACCTGCTTCATGTGCTTTACATAATTGGCTGGATCGCGGCAGTCCAGTTGGTGGAAGGCTACTTCTTGACTCCCAGAATAGTTGGGCACGCTGTCGGTTTACATCCTGTTGTTTATATCATGGCTCTTATAGTGGGCGCGAACCTATTCGGGTTCGCAGGATTGCTGGTGGCTATACCGGTCACTGCGGCGCTCAAAGTGCTGCTGATGACGGGGATCGCGGCATATCGCCGCTCCTATCTCTACAATGATAATGTAACGGAGAGATCGGGAGAGTGAAACAAGGAACATTGTACGTCGTGGCCACGCCCATAGGCAATCTGGACGACATTACCGCACGTGCTGTGGACATTCTGAGAAAGGTGGACCTGATAGCATGCGAGGATACCAGGAAAAGCCGCGTGCTGCTCCAACGCTGGGATATCTCCACACATCTGATCAGTTTGCACCGTTTCAGTGAAACGCGGCGGACCCGGACAATTCTTGAGCGTTTAGGCCGAGGAGACAATGTGGCCATTATCTCCGACGCCGGTACCCCAGCCATTTCGGACCCTGGGAGCAGGTTAGTCAAGTCAGCCATTGAAGCGGGATTCCTGGTAGCCCCCATTCCTGGGGCATCTTCCATTATTGCGGCATTGTCCGTATCCGGTATGGATTGCTCCTCCTTTTCATATCTGGGATTTGTGCCCAAAAAAAGGGAGCAGAAAAAGACGTTCTTTGAGAATCTCCGCGATGAAGAGCGGACTGCGATATTCTTTGAAACAGCCAAGCGTATCCAAACCAGCCTGAAAGTTGCCGCAGAAATACTCGGATCGAGGAGACTGGTGATACTCAGAGAACTGACGAAATTACATGAGGAGATGCTTTGGGGAACAGCCACG
>Ga0335071_10005850_pt1 | contig 12750 bp, 13 predicted proteins | sample Lox_Sample_15_FD_206724 | JGI IMG/M metagenome (GOLD analysis project Ga0335071, IMG submission 206724) | Soil microbial communities from Loxahatchee National Wildlife Refuge, Florida, United States - Lox_Sample_1.5 | ecosystem: Environmental > Terrestrial > Soil > Wetlands | place: USA...
GCCAATTATACAATCGACAGCAGCTCGTCCCAGTTCCTGCCCCAGCGGGCTTCCGTGCTCAATGGGATGCTGATCGGATAAACGTCCTCCATCACCTTGCGGACGCATTTCGCCGTCGCAGCCAGTTCGCTCTCCGGGCATTCCACCACCAGTTCGTCGTGCACCTGCAGGAGCATCCTGCCATGCAGGCCGGCCTGCGCCAGGGCAGTCGGGATCCGGATCATGGCCATTTTCATTATATCAGCAGCCGTGCCCTGGATGGGCGCATTAATGGCTTCCCGTTCCTCGCGGTTGCGCATGGCCACGTTCAACTGTCCCTTGAGGGCCGGGAAATAACGCCGGCGGCCTAGCAGGGTCTCGACGTAGCCGGTCTCCCTGGCCTCCTTACGGATGCCGTCCAGGTAACGCTTGACGCCTGGGAATTGCTTGAAATAAGCATCGACGAAATCCTGCGACTCGGCCAGGGTCAACTCGGTGGTACGGGTCAGACCAAAGGCCGACATACCGTAGATCAACCCGAAGTTGATCGCCTTGGCATGCCGGCGCTGTTCCTTCGTCACCGCTTCGAGCGGGATCCCGTAGATCGCCGCCGCGGTGGTGGCATGGATGTCCTGGCCGGCCCGGAAGGCGTTCAGCATGGCCTCGTCCCCAGCCATGTGCGCCACGATGCGCAGCTCGATCTGCGAGTAGTCCACCGAGAGCAGCACGCTGCCCAGGCCGGCGACGAAGCCGCGCCGGACGCGCCGCCCAAGCTCGGTGCGGATCGGGATGTTTTGCAGGTTGGGCTCCGAGGATGCCAACCGCCCGGTCACCGCGCCGGTCTGGCTGAAGGAGGTGTGGACACGTCCGTCCTCCGGGTGAATTTCCGTCGGCAGGGCGTCCACGTAGGTGGATTTGAGCTTGGCCAGTTCGCGGTATTCCAGGACCAGGTCCACCACCGGATGCTGCCCGCTCATCTCTTCCAGGACGCCCGCGGCGGTGGAGTAATGGCCCGAAGCGGTCTTCTTGCCGCGGTCCGGCGGGGCCAGGTGGAGCGTTCCGAAAAGCACATCCGAGAGTTGTTGGGTGGAATTGAGATTGAAAACCTTCCCGGCCTTTTCATAAACCTGCTTCTCGAGCCCGTTCAGGCGTCCGTTCAGCTCGGTCGCAAAAGCCGAGAAGAAATCCCGATCGAGGGAGATCCCGGCCATTTCCATATCGGCCAGGACCGCCACCAACGGCACCTCGACCTTGACAAACAGGTCCCACAACTTGGGAAGGCGGCGAAGCTCGGCTTCCAGGATCGGTTTCAGGCGCAGAGTGACTTCGGCATCCGCAGCGGCATAGGGGGCGGCAGCGGCAATGGCCACCTGGTCCATCGAGATTTGGTTCTTGCCCGTGCCGATCAATTCTTCGATGTGGGTCATGCTCTCGCCCAGCCGCACCTCGGCCAGGACCTTCAGACCAAGGTTGCGTGTGCCCGGATCGAGCATCCATTCGGCGATCATGGTGTCGAAACCCAGCGGCTCCGCCCGCAAGCCCAGGCGGGCCAGCATGATGAAATCGTATTTCAGGTTATGGCCGATCTTGGGGATGCGGGCGTCGGTCATCGGCCCGCGCAGGGTCGCCAGGACCTGTTCGAGCGGCAGTTGCGCCCCTGCTGTGTGCCCAACCGGGATGTAGTAGGCCTCGCCGGGAGTCACTGCCAGGGAGATGCCCACCAGGCTGGCGGTCATCTCATCCGTGGAGGTGGTTTCGGTATCGAACGATATGAGTGCAGCCTTGGACAACGTCGCCGAAAGTGCGTTCAGGGCTTTGGCGGAATCCACCACCACGACCTTCCGGTCGCTCGGGGCGGCGAATTTTGCGACGGCGGGGGCAACCGGCGCGGCAGGAGCCCGGGCGGGTTCCCCGAACAGGCTGAGCTGCTGCGTCCCGGCCGGTGCAGCGGACCCGGTCCCAGTAAGCTTATGAAGCCGGTCCACCAGCGTGCGGAATTCCAGCTCGCGGAAGAATGCCTCCACTGCGGCCGGATCGAAAACGCCGGTGCGGGCCTGTTCGAGATCGAGCGTGACCGGCAGGTCGGTCCGGATGGCCGCCAGTTTCTGGCTCATATAGGCGGATTCCTTCCCGGCCTCCAGCTTGGAACGCCAGCGCGGCTCGACCTCATCGAGGTGAGCATAGACCGCATCCAGGGTGCCGTATTTCGCCAGCAGATTTTCGGTGGTCTTTTCGCCCACGCCCGGAACGCCGGGGATATTGTCGGACTTATCGCCGACCAGGGCCTTGTAATCCACCACCTGCTCAGGGCGAACGTGCAGCTTGGCAAGCACGTCTTCTGGGGTGATGTAATTCTGGTCGTCGCCGGCCAGGTAGACGATAACGCGCTCATCCACAAGCTGCAACAGGTCGCGGTCGCCGGTGATGATCTTGACTCCCAATCCCTGCCTGGCGGCCCAGTGGGCCGCCGAACCGAGCACATCGTCAGCTTCGAAACCTTCCTTCTCCAGGCGGGGAATGTTGAAGGCATCCACCATCTTGCGGATGCGCTCGATCTGGGGACGCAAGTCGTCGGGCATTTTAGCCCGCGTGCCTTTATAGGCCGGGAAGATTTCGTCGCGGAAAGTCTTGCCGGTATCGAAAGCCACGGCCAGGTAATCGGGTTTTTCCTGCTCGAGGATGCGCAGCAACTCCCGGGCAAAGCCGTAAATGCCGGCAGTCGGCTCGCCGGAGGAGGTCTGCCAATGTTGGCTGGATCCACCGGCCGTCAACGCAAAATACATCCGGTAGGCCAAGGCATGGCCGTCAATTAAATAAAGAGTGGGGGGCATGGAGAACCGCGGGAAAAAGGACTAGCGGAGAGGCCGGGAGATTCCCTGCCGCTGGCGCGTCTGGGAGATGAAATCTTTGATCAGGTGAGCCGGGGGTGGTTGCGATCCGCCCATCATCAAATATCCGGGTGCCCAGAAATCGCCGGAGGGATTTTCCTTCTTGAAGCGGGTAAACTCGGCAAAGATTTTCTCCGAGGTGTGCTGACGCATGATGCGCATCAGGTAGCCTGGCGAGGTAACAGGCGGCACGTTGGCGATCCACAGAATGTATTCCGGTCGCACGGAGATGTATTCCAAGCGCCAGCCGAAAGCGATGCAGGTTTCGTGGACCCATTCCGAGAGCTTGTCCGACAGATCCCCGGTCAGGTGGTGATGGGCGAAGCGCGGCACCAGCAGGCAGGCATAATCCAGGTTATAGACGGACGGCGAGACCGGCTCGAGGACGATCTTGCGTCCGATTTCCCCGATCGATGTGGGTCGGGTGATGCTCGGATCGTCTTCGTAGGCTTCGTGTTTCTTGGGCTTGCTTTTGCGGGTGACGGCCGCCGACTCGAGGGTCTTTTCCAGGTCGGGCAGTGGTTCTTCCACTTCCGGTCGGGATTGCTCCAGGTCGACGGGCGGCCGCTCCACCTGCTCGATCTCGGTGAGGCGATTGAGCGGCATGGCCGGAGAGGATTCACGGCTGAAAAGCGGGGTTCGGACTGGCTGAAGGGGGACGGCCGGACTGGATTCTTTGATACTCTTCGGAGAAGACTTGGGAGCCGAATCCGTAACACTCCTGACCGGGTTCGGGGATGGAATATCCGAGAGGATTGTTCCGATCTGGATGCTGGGCCCATCGTCATCGGTCTGGTCGTCAGACGGAATGTCGGCAGACAATTGCATGGACGGCTGATTGGACGGCTGGTCCGAGAGGGAGTGAACGAGTTGATTCGCCTGGGTGCGGATGGTGCTGAATGGGGTCTCGGCGTCAAAGATCAAGGCCAGGACCATGTCCGTATCCAAGCGGGTGGCATACAGCATGTGGTCGGCCTCGGTGGATGCCAGGCGGACGAAGCGCACCAGGTCGTTTTCTTCCTTGCGATCCCAGTAACGGCTGACCGTTTCGGCAAGTTCCTTGGTGGCGGATTGAGGCAACTGGCCGGCATACGCCCAAAGCTGGTCGCTCTTCGTGATCAAGGCAGCCTGGGCGGATGATTCCAGAGTCAGACGGGTAAGGTGCTGGGCCGCCTTGGTGACATCTGAAAGCCAGGTTCCTCCGACTTCATCCTCCCCGGCAGGGGCAATATAGACGGGTTCGGCAGGTTTCGGAAGCGAAACCGGGATGGCTTCCTCGGTCGGGGCTGGGGGTTCGGGCAATTCCTCGACCAATTCCATCAAGTCAGGAAGGTAGAATGGCTTGGATAGATAACCGTCGGGTGAAAGCTGGTCCAGCCAGGGTCGCTGACCGGAATCCGAGACGACCACCAGGCTCAGGTCCGGGTTGGCATCGCGCAACAAGGTGCCCGCAGTGAGCACCTTTTTCTCGATCAGGCCGCCGTCCAGAAAAGCCAGCGGGCATTTGGTTTGTTTGACGTAATCGACTGCAGTTTGGTTATCGCCAGTGACGCGGACGGTGAACCGCCCTGTTCCTTCCAGGCTCTGGCGGATGAGTTCCCCGAAGGGGGTGTCGGAAGTGACCACCACGATTGATATCATCATCCTGTAGTGTATCACGGGCTGCGCATAGTGGCAAGTCGTTTTCACGATTCTAACCGCTATATCTGGGGGGATCTGCGCCATGACCGCCAAATATTCATATTAATATCATTGCTGACACCCAAATATGGCGGTGCTTCTCCCGGCAGGACTAAATCCGGCGTTTGGCCTTATCCATTTCCTTAAATTTTTTTTCGACATGTTTTTCCCGCCCCGGATCGGGCTGCCCGACTCAGTGACAAAATCACCCAAACCAAAGACATTCGTCATTTGACGAAACTTCGCCGATAAAGTAATTTTAAGGACGTTTCTTTCATAAACTTTCACCAAGGAGTGATAACCTATGGCAATGAAGATTACCGATGAATGTATTGCTTGTGGCGCCTGCGTACCGGAATGCCCGACCAACTCGATCACCGAAGGGACCCCCTACGTAATCGATCCCGCCACTTGTGTCGAATGCGAAGGTCACTTCGATTCCCCCCAGTGCGTGGCTGTCTGCCCGGTTGCCGATACAGCCATCCTCAAGGCCTGAGCACGAAAAGATTGAATTGAGGACCCCCTCTTCCGGGGGGTCCTTTGATTATTTAACCGGGCAGGGATAATTTGACTTCCCGCCGCGATGCCGGTATAATCTTTCCCAGTTGAATATAGACCTTCGGGGCAGGGTGAAACTCCCGACCGGTGGTAAAGCCCACGAGCCAGGCTTTTCCTTCCTTACAGGAGGACGGGCAGGCATGATACGGTGAAACTCCGTAGCCGACGGCAATAGTCCGGATGGAAGAAGGTGCTGACAAGACCCAAAAGGGTCTGGTTTGGTTCGAATGCCCCGGAAACGAATTCGTTTTCGGGGTTGTTTTTCGGCGGACCGGTCCAGGCCAAGGGTCTGTCTATTTGCCCCGCGGGTGATTCCCTGCGAGGCTTTTTTGTCTTCGAAGACCATGGATACCCCAAATTTGCGTAAGCCCTCCCGGACAGCGCGCCGCGCCGTCCCCTGGACCGCACTGCTCTCCCTCCTGGTCGCCCTGCTGGCTTGGTGGATCGTGGCGCGGGTCGCCGGCCTGCCGGCCTTCATCCTGCCTTCCCCGCTGCAAGTGCTGGAACGTTTCTGGAAGGCGCTGGCGGACAGCAGTCTGCTGGTCAATACCGGGGTGACCCTGCTGGAGGTGCTGCTTGGCTTGCTGACCGGGACGGCCACGGCGGTGGTGCTCGGTTACGCCATCGCCAAATCCCGGCAGTTCGAGCGGCTGGCAGCCCCCTACCTGGTGGCTACCCAGGCCATCCCGATCGTCGCGATCGCCCCGCTGCTGGTCATCTGGTTCGGGCCGGGGATGTTCTCGAAGGTGTTGATCTGCGCCCTGATCGTTTTCTTCCCTGTTCTGGTCAACACGGTCGTCGGCCTGCGGGCCGTCCCCCGGCCCCTGCATGACCTGATGGGATCGCTGCACGCCAGCCGCCTGCAGAACCTGCGCTACCTGGAGCTCCCGGCCGCCCTGCCGGTGCTGCTGGGAGGGCTGCGCATCGGTGCGACCCTCTCGGTCATCGGTGCGGTGGTCGGCGAGTTGGTCGGGTCCAACAAGGGTCTGGGTTTCCTCATCAACGTGGCACGCGGCCAGTACGATACCGCCCTGGTCTTCGTAGCCGTCTTCACCCTGATCGCACTGGCGTTGACCCTCTACGGTATCGTCGCCCTTCTCGAAAATCGCCTGCTGATCTGGCAGGAAAACTCGCAACGTTAATTCGGAGCATCCTATGAAAAAAACAGCCCCTTTGATTCTGATCGTCCTTGTTCTTCTCACCGCCTGTGGCGGGAAATCTTCGACCGGCGCCTTGCAGCAGGTTCGTCTGCCACTTGGCTACATTCCCGATGTCCAGTTCGCCCCCTTATATGTGGCCGTGGAAAAAGGATATTTCCGCGCCGAAGGCATCCAGGTGAATTTCGACTATTCCATGGAGACCGACATCACCGCCCTGGTTGGAGCGAACCAGATCCAGTTCGGGGTGGTCTCGGGCGACCAGGTCCTGCTGGCGCGGGCGAAAGGCCTGCCGGTGGTCTACGTGACCGCCTGGTACCAGCAATATCCCGTCTCGGTGGTCGCAAAGTCCAGCCTGGGCATCCATACCCCGGCCGACTTGCGCGGCAAGACGATTGGCCTGCCGGGAACCTACGGCGCCATTTACATCGGGCTGCGTGCCCTCTTGAACGCCGGGGGGCTGCAAGAGTCGGACGTGAAACTCGACTCGATCGGTTATACCCAGGTGGAATCCCTGGCCACCGACCGTGACCAGGCCGTCTCGGTCTACACCGGCAACGAACCTCTCCAGCTGCGCGCCCAGGGCTACGACCTGACTGAGCTGCGCGTGGCCGATTACGTCAAACTTGCCTCCAACGGGCTGATCACCAACGAAAAGACGATCGCCGGAGATCCCGACCTGGTCCGCCGGATGGTCAAGGCCTTCCTGCACGGGCTGTCCGACACGATCTCCGATCCGGAAACTGCCTACCAGATTTCCCTGAAATACGTGGCCAACTTGGCTCAGGCGGATACGGCCGTACAAAAACAAAAGCTGGCCGCCTCGATCGAGATGTGGAAAGCCGACCGGCTGGGATATTCCGATCCAAAATCCTGGGACAGCATGCAGTCGGTCCTGCTGGACATGGGCCTGCTGACCCAGCCGCTCGACCTGACGAAAGCCTTCACCAACCAGTTCATCCCGTAAACTGCTTCCAGAGGATCCATGATCGACCCAATCCTGACGGTCCACGACCTGAGCGTCACCTTCACCGACGGCAACGGCGACCTGGACGCGCTGGACACGGCCTCCTTCACCGTCCAGCCGCAGGAATTCGTCTGCGTGCTGGGACCTTCCGGGTCGGGGAAGAGCACCCTGCTGCGCATCCTGGCCGGACTGCTCCGGCCCACTTCCGGGACGTTCACCTATTCGACCGGCGCCCCGCGCATCGGCATGGTTTTCCAGCAGGCCAATCTGATGCCTTGGCGGACGGCCATCGAAAACATCACTCTGCCGCTCGAGATGCAGGGCATCCGGCCGGACGAAGCCTGCGCCCGGGCCCAGGAATTGATCGACCTGGTCGGCCTGCAGGGCTTCGAAGCCTCCTGGCCGCGCGACCTTTCGGGAGGGATGGCCCAACGGGTCGCCATCGCCCGAGCCCTGGTCCACGACCCGGATATCCTCCTCTTGGACGAGCCCTTCGGCTCCCTGGACGCCCTGACGCGCGAACGGATGTGGAGCGAGCTCTCGCACATCTGGCAGGCCCGTCAGAAGACCGTCCTGATGGTGACGCATTCGATCAACGAGGCCCTCTTCCTGGCTGACCGCGTCCTGGTGCTGACGCAGCGCCCCGGCAGGATCAAGCTGGACCTGACGGTGGACCTGCCCCGGCCGCGGCCGGATGAGATCCGCTATACCTCCCATTTTGGCAAGCTGGCCCGCCAATTGAAAGAAGCGATTGGGTAAACGAACAGGACGCACTGCAAAAGTGCGTCCTTATTTTGGGGGCATCAAGAGGGAAAGATTTCGATCAGCGATATTTCACAAAATAATAGATCAGCTTGATGTACTCATTATTCAGCGTGATCAAGCCGGTCTCGTTCTTCCACCAGTTGGTCTGGTCGAATCCTTGATACGGCACAGCCACCATTTTCAGTTCGATCGGGGTCCCGGCCAGCTCCCGCTTAAAGATCCAACGGGCGCGGCGGGTGTGGAAAGCGGAAGTGACCAGCAGTACGGTGTGTACCGGATGGGATTGGATATATCGATGGAGGGCGCTGGCTTCATCGAAAGTACTGGTGACCCCGCCCGGAAATGCCAGGACCAGGATCTTGTCGGGCGGCACGCCCAACTTTTGCATGACCTCGACCGAGATATCCGTATCGTTCGGAACCAGGCCCAGATCGACCGCCGGTGTGTTCTCGGAGCGGGCAATGACGATCAAGGGGGCCAGCCCCTGCCGGTAAAGCTCGGCGGCCCGCTGTGGACGGGTATTGTAATCGCCGTTGAGCAGGAAGATGATATCGGCAGCCCTGGGGGTATCACTGACGACCAGGCCGTCTGCAATGCCGGTCAGGATCGGAGCCCGCAGGGCATACGCCAAAACAGCCATCGCCAGCAGTACGACGCCGGCGATGAGCAGGTTCCTGGCCAAGTGTCTTTTGGGAGGCGATTTCGGGTTTGCTTCTTTCGGCGCCACGGCTATTTCACGATCCAGAACCAGCCCAGTACTGTCAGGGGGATGAAGAACAACAGGACCGCCACCGTTCCGGCCAGTGCGCCGTGGCCTTCCCGTTCATCGACCAGCTTGGGGGCGGAATAGAGCCCCTCCAGCTTCCAGCGCGGCCCGCCGAACCAGGTGAACAGGCTCCCACCGATGATCCCGCCCAGGTGGCCGAAATTGTCGATCCCGGGGCTGCTGAAACCGATCAGCAGGTTCAGGGCGGCGATGGTCAGGACATTTACCAAAGCCCGGGTCGCCCGATTGCCAAGCAGGGCCCGGTTCTGAAAGATGAACATTCCCTCCGCTGCCAGCAGGCCGAAAATCGCCGTGGACGCCCCGAGAGAGGGGTTGGGAGTGATCAGGAAGGAGAGCACATTCCCGGCATAGGCAGACAGGAAGTACAAAAGGAAAAACCGCCAGTGGCCGAAGCGGGCCTCCAGGCCGCGCCCGTACAGGTACAGGGCGTACATATTGAAACCGATATGCAGGATCCCATAGGGCAGCGTCGAATCGTGCAGGAAGACCGGGGTGATCAGCCGCCAGAGCTGGCCGGCGCGGATGAAAATATTGACCTTTTCGCCCAGGATGGCCACCAGGTCGGAGGTGCCGTACGTATTGAGCAGGGGATTCGCAAGCGACGGAGGCAGCAGATACTGTCCGGCAAGCTGCAGAAGATAGACGAGGAACGTCACACCCATGATGGAGTACATGACATAGGGTTTGGCGTTCGGCACGGCCACCTGGACGGGGCGCGGCTGCTGTGGTTGCGGGTACTGCTCAGGGGACTGATTTTCATTCATAACGAACCATTAAACCTCATGAATGCAGGATTAGAGACTGACTTTGCGAGGATGGACGCGCTGGTGCTCCGCCCGGATGATGGCGATGACGGCATCCACGGTGTCGTCCAGGCGACCCTCGGCATTGACGATGACGTAATCGAACTCCGCGACGCGCTTCAACTCCTGGCGGGCGGTGGCGATCCGCAGGGACAGCTCCTCCGGCTTTTCGGTCTTGCGCGCCTTCAGCCTTTTGACCAGCGCCTGTTCGCTTTCGGTCGTCAGGAAGACCAGCACCGCCTCAGGCGCCAGCTTGCGGATGCTGGCTGCCCCCTGGACGTCCACGCGCATGACCACGTCCTGGCCAGAGGCCAACGCCTCCCGGACTTGCTGTTTGGGGATGCCTTTATAATCGTTGTAGACGATTGCGTACTCGATCAATTCGTCCTGCTCGATCATGCGGGCAAACTCGTCGTTCGAAAGGAAGAAATAGTCCCGGCCGTGGACTTCGCTCTCGCGCCGCGGGCGGGTGGTGGCGGTGACGACGAAATGCATCGGCAGGCCGCGCTCCTTGAGGAGCTGGACGACGCTGTCCTTGCCGACGCCGGACGGCCCGGAGATGACGACCAGCAAGGGCTGGGGGTTATGGACGTTAAAGTCGGAATCACACATGGCCTTATTGTAACCGATAGACCGGCGGCCGGTCGCCGGTGAAAAAGCGGTAAAATCGCTCCATGCCGTTATACGATTATCTTTGCCAGGCTTGCCAGTACCGATTCGACGTCCTCATGACGTACGCCGAGTATGGGTCCAAGCCGGTCGTCTGTCCGCACTGCGGGAGCGGGAACGTCCGCCGGCGCGTGCCCCGCGTCCGGGTCGCCAAGTCCGAGGGCAGCCGCGCGGACGCCCTAGCCGGGGATTTTTCCGACCCGGCCGCCCTGGCAGGGCTGGAGAACGATCCCCAGTCGATGGGCCGGGTGATGCGTAAAATGGGCCGCGAACTGGGCGAGGAGATGCCCCCGGAGTTCAACGAGGTCGTCGACCGGCTGGAGAAGGGCCAGAGCCCTGAGGAGATCGAAAAGGAATTGCCCGACCTGGGGGCTGAAACCGGGGGCGAAGACGCTGACTTTTGAAAAACGACAGGGCGGCCGGATGGCCGCCCTGTCCGTCTGAATCGACCGGCATTATTTTGCCGGCAGGATATCCAAAATCATGCTGGCTTGGGTCCGCTTGAGGGTGAATTGCAGGTTGCTGATCGTGGTCTGCTCCTGGCCGCCGACAGGAACCTTGCTGTACTTCTGGGTCAGCCAGGTGGTGAAAGCCACCTGCACATCCGGAGGCAAAATCGCCGCAAACAGGATGTTCGCCACCCCGATGCCCTGATCGATCGTGGCCTGATCCACCCGCGGCATCGTGACGGTGACCTCGCTCAAATTACACGGGTCGCCGATGAACTGGGCGGAGAAACCATTGGCGAGCGACGAAAAGGTTCCCGCGCTCCCCGACGCCAGCGTGGCAGTCGAGGCAGGCTGGCCGTTCACGGTGCCGTCTGTAAAGGTGAACTGCTGGGTCATCGTCAGGACCGCCTTGGCATTGGCCAGGCCAAAACCCAGGCCGCCGGACGTCGGCGTTGCGGGACAATTACCGGAAGATTGGGCGCCCGCCGCGGAGGTCTCCATGGCGCCCATGGCGGTCGGCATGCTGGTCAACATCCCGGGGAGCTGGGTGACCGCCTGCTGCATCTGCTGGATGCCGTTGGTCAATCCGCAGGCCAAGACAAACAACATGACAAGGGGAACGAACAATAAACGAGGGTGGCGCATATTTAAACTCTCCTATTTCGATGAAGTTTATCATGATAATTTGGCCCGGCAATACCACCGCGGTACTGGAAAACAAAATGCCTTTCCCAGGCCGGAAAGGCATTTTCCCGAACGAAATCCGAACGGTCAGGCTGAACCCTTACAGGGCGATCGGGCTCCCGGGAGTCAGTTTCTCCTTCTCCTGTCCGTGACGCCAGATCCAGGCTGGACCCCACTCCAGGGTCGTCTTCCGTCCTTCGACTTTCACGTATGCCCCGTCTTCCAGGAGCAGGATTGGGTTATCGTGGAAGACGAAATACTCCGCCAGCCATTCGTCCCGACCGGCCCGGCGGAAATCGTCCTCCGGATAGTGGACGTTGAAGTTGAACAGCGTCGCCTCCAGCCCCTTGAAATAAGATGTCGGGACGATGTTGAGGTCGTTGGTGGTCAGGATGTTCGGGCCGCACAGGACCGTCCCCGCGCTGAAAGCCACCACAGGCAGGCCGGCGGCTACTTTCCTGCGCAGGTATTCGATGATCTTGCAAAGGTGCAGCCGGTGGTTGAGCAGGAAGGTATTTCCCCCGGGGATGTAGACCAGGCTGGCATCCCGCAGGATGGCTTCCATTTCCGGCAGGGTCTGCAGCTCGGTGTTGATGGTCGCCAGCCGCGCCAGGCCGCGGAAAGAACGTTCGGTCAGCTCCTGAAAATGCTGGTCGAGGGAGGCTGCCGGTAGATACGCAACGACCGCTTCGTCCCTGCCTTCCAGGTAGGGACGGCAAGCGTCGAGGATGTAACGAATGTCGTCCTTGCCGGGGGTGGAGAAAAGGTGCAAATTCATTTTTTCAGGGCCCTTTCGATGTAGGAACGGTGCTCGGCAAAATGCTCCGAGGTGTTGCCCAGGATCCATCCCAACAGGGGACGTTTTTCGGGATCGTCCGGGTCGCGCGGCTGCATGACCTCTTCGAAAGGCATCGACTTGAGCCTGGCGACCACGCCGGCATAGACGCGTTCGAGTTCATCCATAACATCCCGACTGGACCGATCACGGTTGCGCTCGAAGAACAGCCGGTTGACGACGTCGAAATTCCACTCCTGCGTAACGGCCAGGGGCAGGCCGGTTACCTCGGGTGAAGGACGCCGGTCCATGTGGTAGCCCACCAGGATCTTCATCCATTCGGTCAGGTGGGCCAGGTTATCCTTGGGCGACCAGCCACCGGAGTCTGCTGTAGTCAACTGGGCCGGGGACAGCTTTTCCACCGCGACCCGCAGGGCAGACCATTCCCGGTCGATATCGTCCAACAGCTCGGCCGTGTTTTTAGGAAGTTTCGGTTCAGCCATTGGTTGACCTCACGAAATCGGATTTTTCAGGCGGGTGGAGATTTCCATGCGGTGTTCCCAGGCATGCTCGAGCATGCGTCGCAACG
>Ga0335071_10005851_pt1 | contig 12750 bp, 12 predicted proteins | sample Lox_Sample_15_FD_206724 | JGI IMG/M metagenome (GOLD analysis project Ga0335071, IMG submission 206724) | Soil microbial communities from Loxahatchee National Wildlife Refuge, Florida, United States - Lox_Sample_1.5 | ecosystem: Environmental > Terrestrial > Soil > Wetlands | place: USA...
GAGCAGGCTCTTATCGATGCCGAGGCCGGTGAGGTAGTTCTTGGCTGAGTCGGCACGCTTCTGGCCGAGGGCAAGGTTATACTCCACGGTACCCCGCTCGTCGCAGTTGCCTTCTATTCTCACCTTCTTGCCGGGGTTGGCCTTGAACCAGTCGACGTTCTTCTTCAGGATCTCTGCGTCGGCAGGCCTGATGGCGTACTTGTCGAAGTCAAAATGGGTGTCCTGGAGCATGGGCGCAGGTGGCGGTGGCGCAGGCGGAGGCGGAGGCGGTGGAGCAGGCGGAGTCGGTGGTGGAGGTGTGGGTGCCGGTGCTACGGCCGGTGGTGGAGGCGGTGGAGGGGCCTCACCCTTTTGCGCCTGGATGAAACAGCCGCAGCCAGCGAGACTAGTGAGTACTATGCCGATACAGAGAAGCAAACAACCGATCTTGAGTTTCATATGTACCTCCTTATTGGATTTGTTCTGTTATTCAATTTAAGAACTGCCGACGGGCTTCGCAAGGTCTAGCCTCTAAGGTGGAATTCGTCTCCGGACAATCGATTTCATCGCGCAATCGGATTGTAATCCATGGGATCTTCTTTTGCGTCAGGATAGATAACGGTTGGTGGAGCGCTGTTGGTGCTGGCACACGCGCCCAAGACAAGAACACATGCTATCAAAGACAGGATCAATCTTTTCATGTAACCCCCTTCTCTCGTCTCACGTTATTATTTTCAAATTTATTAACTGCGCACATCTTAACCGCGTACATCCCTCACAAATATCAGCCGCCTCCCAGTGCATTGAGCCTGGCCTGCGCATTGGCATTTCCATAGATCACCGCGCTGCGGTAGTCTGCCCTGGCATTATCGATTTTGCCAAGTCTTTCCCAGTCCATGCCGCGGTAATAGTATGCGTCGGCGAAACCTGGCTTGAGCTCGATGGCCACGGTGTAGTCCTGAATGGCTTTGTCAGTTTCACCCAGGTAGTCGTAGAGGAGACCACGGACGAAGCGGGCCTGCGGGTCATCAGGTTTGCGCTGAACTACCTGAGTGTAGTCGCTAAGCGCCTTGTCGTACTCACCCAGTTTCTCGTAAGCGTAGCCCCTGCCAAGGTACGCATCCACATTATATGGATCAAGGTTGATGCTCCGCGAGTACATGTCGACCGCCTGCTGGTACTGGCCACTATCGGAGAGGTACTGAGCATTGTCAGCCTCGTGAAAGGGCACCGTGGAACATGACACCAGCAGCGAAGAGACTATCACGCTCAGTGAAATTATTATTCCTTCCAGCTTGCCAGACCGTGTTCTCACACCATCCCTCCCACCCGATAGTCGATTTTGCCACCCGCTTTTCACTAATAACTATCCGCTGTCAGCCATTCACTAAACACTAATCACTATTCACTGCACTTTCTCAGTGGTCACTTGCTGATAAGCGGGATATTGTTGGCCGCGTCGTAGGCTATCGCGGCCTGGATCTTATTCTCAAGCTGATAATAGCGTGCCGCCTTTATGTCGCCTAATGCGCCGCTAACCTGGGGCAGGTATTTTTCCTTCAGATTATGGAAATCAGCCTCGATTGCCAGAAGCTCCACGGTCAGTCTTTTCGCAATTTCATTAGTCATGGACTGATGATTATCGGCATAATCCCTGATCATCAGCATAGTGCGGTCGTAGATCTTTGTCAGATCCTTCTGGTAGTTGTCGTAGATCGGCCAGAAAGCTTTAGCTTCCGATTCCGTAAACTGCATTACCTGGGCAACAAAAAGCTTCTTATCTGCCTTCACGGCATCACGGATAAGCGGCATGGTGTCTGCTGGCTTGTCCTGGGCCACTGCGGTCAAACAAGGCAGAAACAACAGCAGGGCCAATGCTGCAACGATAAAAGTTCTTCCGTATTCCTTTTTCACGCTCTTTCTCCTTTTTACTCTATATTTAATTCGTTTAGCTGCCGAACGTTTGTGCTCCAACCATTTCAGCCCGCCGATTGGGTCTTGTTATTTCATGCCTCGAGTATTGTCAATGAATGCCACGATATGCTCTGCCCAATGCTTAAAGGCTTCTTCTGCCGATTCCCACTTGGAGAAACGATCAGTGAAGCTGGCAGATTGCTCGTCAACTGCAGCAGCGATCGGCTGGTTGGTCGTTGTGTCGAGTATCTCCAGTTCAGCACTCGTGGTGCCGGACCCGGAATAGGAACCTGTGGCTCCTTTCTTGACGAGACTGAAGGCCAAGCCTATGGGAAGGATCGAACTCACCGCGCTCACGCCGGGTTTGCTTCCCGTGATGCCGGTAATGGCGATGCGGATCCGGGCGACGTCAGGACCGGGCTCGGCCACGATCGGGTACTTGTCTTTGAAAGCCGCAACTATCGCTGCATTGAACTTGTCGGCCAACTCCTTCATCTCGTTCGGATCGATACCCTTGTACGCCGAATCATCCGCAAAGAAGAAGATGACGCTGTCCACCATGAACTTGTCATACTTGCCGAACATGACGCCCGCCTTCATCCAGCGCATCTTGGCTCCATCGTCTGGTCCCGGCTCCAGATTTTTGTAAAGATTCCCGAGGAAACCCGAATATTTCGGCTCCCCCGCAAAGGCTGTTGCCGACACCACTGTCAATACGATTATTCCTGCTAAAACCATTTTCAAGGTTTTCATTTCTGCCTCCTCAGGTTGTCGCCGCCGTTGTCAACTTATCGCAGCTCTGATTATATACTTGTTCGGCAACGCTTAGCTACAGTTAGTGACAGTCTCACGTTGATTTCTCGACACTCGTCGCTGGTCACTTTTTAGAACGTGTACGAAATACCTCCAATCGGGCCGTAGAAGGTCTCCTCATACCTTACGGCACTCGTTGATTTCTCGTAATCAACGTACATGGCGCGGTAGCCGAGCATGCCGGTGAGAGCGGGCGTGAAGCGGTAGCCGAATCCCGCAACAGTATTCCATGAGAACTTAGAACCCACCCCGAAGCCGCCTACATCTCCCCTGAGGTTGAACCAGAGTTTAGGGGTCAAATCTATCTGGGCGCGGGCACCGATGAACGGATCAACCCAGTAGTCGTGGCCTGAAGAGTTCACGGGAGTGGTCGTATCGAGGTTCACCGCCATATACCAGTAGCGCGCCCCACCGAGCGCATCGACTGTTACGGGCTTGCCCGCAAGAGACCACGTGCCAAGGCGGTAAAAGGCGCCACCCTCAACGATCCAAGATTCGGTCGTGAGCGTCACGTCATGGAATGGCGGCGAGGCAGCGGGGGCATTGCGGCCAGCCGGAATATCGCCGTCGCCGCGGAGTTTGAGATAGATCGCGTCGAGAAAAAAGCCCCACTTGCCGCCCTTGGCAGCCTCAAAGTGGCCGAGGAACCCGCCATTCAGGTGATCCACGATATCGGAGAAGTAGGTGGTCTGGTCAGCGCTGCGGTTGTTCACCGTCACCTTACTGTTAATCTGCACGGCCCAGATATAGGGCGCTACCATGAATTCCCACTTGTTCTGTTGCGCAGGAGCAGCGTTCGCGCCCGTTGCGGGCTGCGGACCACCGGGTGCCGTGGTCTGCCCATAGCCTGACGAAACAACAACTAGCAGAAGCGCAACGGACAAAACAAGCACCATCCTTTTTCTCTTCTTCATCTCACTTTCTCCTCATGTATTTGCGGCGAATTTTTGCCTTATTCATAACATTTTATTATCAGTTCCAAAAATTCTTTTCTTTTCACATTTGGTTCGATTGTTTGACCACATCGGAACCTCAACCTGAACCGGCTTTATTCGGACCTTGCCCTGCAAGGCCATTATCCGCGGGCGGCACGACGGGCTTTGCAGCAGGATCGTGCAGTATACGCACTTCCCGCTGTGGAAAGGGAAAGGACATTCCCGCCGCATGCGCAGCATCATAGAGGGCCACTGCCAGATCGCTTTTTATCCTGGGCCAATCCATAAATTTATCGGTCCAGGCCCGAAGCTGAAAGTTGATCGTACTGTCACCGTAAGCAACGAAGAGAGCCTTAGGGGCAGGATAGTGCAGAATGTCAGGATGCTTGCGAGCCACGCCCTCGAGCACGGCAATGACATCTTCCGGACGGGCAGTGTAATTCACTCCCACATCCAGATCGATACGACGCAGGCTGTCTCCAAGGGTCCAGTTGGTCACCTGCTTACTGATAAAATCGGCATTGGGCACGATAATGTCTGCGCCCTGCCACGTACGCACCACGCTCGACCGTATGCCTATCCTGCGTATCTCTCCGAGGAGATCATCTATTTCGACCGTATCACCTACGTGGATCGGCCGCTCAAAGAGGAGGATCAATCCTGAAACAAAGTTGTTTACCACACTCTGGAGCCCGAAGCCGATACCCACGCCGAACGCTCCCGCAAGGACCGTCACCTTTGTGAGGTCTACGCCAAGGACACCGAGCGCGATCACAAACCCGAGGGCGAGGATGATATAGTTGAGAAGGCTCGATAACGCATACGATGCGCCGCGCTGGATCCCCGTCCGGGCATAGACGTCCTCCCTGAGTACAAAGCGGAGAAAAGCGGAGAACAAATACGATATCCATACCGTAAGAAGGAATGCGATGATGTCGCCAATAGAGACACTGATCGACCCACGCTCCAGTTTCGTGTCCAGAATGGCACTCCCCAGGGCGAGGGTCGGCTGCAGCAGGCCCATATAAAAAAGCAGACGGCCTGCACATGAAATAGCCGCAGCCCAGATCAGGAGACTGTGCGCCCGTCGTTCCAGAAGGTCGCGATGGTGCGCTACCATGTGCAGGAGGCGCAGCGGCCGTACGCGAAAAGCAAAGGCCACGACGCCACTGGCCACGCGCACCCCGGCGTAGAGCGCGAGAGCCGTTATGCCTCCCGCGAGAATTTCAGATGTAAGAATCCTCGATAGGCGTAGATAACCCGCAACACCGGCTATCATAGCGGCAGCAAGAGTGAAAAAAGCAAGAACTACAATTACCCGCAGCGCGCGCATCTGAGCCGATCCCGCTGCCCTGACGGTGCTGGCCCTGAATTGTCCGAAAAGAAGACTCCAGCCAAACACCAGCATCCCAGCTGCTGTTTCAAAAATGAGAATAATCTGACCGATCAGCGGCGTACCGGCAAAAGCCTGTCGGGCCACGTCAATAGCGAAAAGGGCCCAGAGGGCAAAGAGTTCGGGGACCACACGGGGATCAATGACAGGCCTGACAAGCCTGATCATAGGCGCCACCGCCATGATCCCGAATAACTCTTTTACTGTCGCTGGTGCCGCAGAATACGGCCCGCCGATAAAAAGAAAGAACGTAAGAAAGGCTGCGGCGTAAGGGTGGTCAAGAACTGCGATGGCGGAAGATCCCTCTTCGTCGTGCGTTTTCCACCGGTGCAGGTGGGTTCGCATTCCGCAGAAAAGTAGGAGCAGCCCCACCAGGATCAACAAGTGACGTAACGCTATTCCGGAAAAACTCCTCGCATAGTCAGCAGCTTCGCGACAAAAGTTGGGAGCACCCTGACGCGCTGCGATGGGCAATCTGTCTTGTGCACGAGCCCATAGGGCAGCGTTCCAGATGGGCAGCCCGTCCCGCCTCAAGAGGCCTCCAACGGCCAGCTCCTGGGCTTCGGCTATCTGCGCCAGCACTGTATTGCACTTGCTCAACTCCTGAGCGACCTGGCTCTGGAGATTGAGCACAGTGGCGCGCTGTGTTTCTATGGGCGTCTGAGCGTTGTTAATGGCAACGAGTACCTCGCGAGCCTGCTGGAGCACCGGTCCCGGAGCCTTCGAAGCCTGAGCCGCGTCGAGGGTTGTGGCCCATGTCTCTTTGAGGTTGGAGAGTTGGTTCAATGCAGTCCTGAGCGCCACAGCCCGCTCCGTGAGCACCCTTAGCCAGCCTGACGTTTCAAGCTCTAGCTGTTGCCATGCTTGATGCTGGGCCTGGAGTGCTTCAAGAGTTGGCTGCTCTTCCAGGAGCCGTGTTGTGTCCAGGAGTTTCGAGTCAATCTGCCCGCTGACCCTGGGAAGGAAGTACTGTATCTTCTCGATTTCCAAACTGGGTGCGAGTTTGGAGAGCAGTGTGCGCAGAAGGTCGGAGACCTCTGTCGCCTGTGTGGCAATCTCAGGAACCGGGATTGCTTCAGGTGATGGGGGTGCCGGCACCTTCTGCGGTGCAGGGACGTTTTGATTCTGGCCACTGGTCTGAGCGCAGAGGGTCAACGAGCAGAAGAAAGCACCAGGCAGCACAAAGACAAGCACAAGCGAAAATAGACGTACTATGGTTCGGGCGTTCATCGCAGTTTTTATTTGTCTGGTAGCCAAGGGTCTAGGGTCAGTGACCAGTTCACTTCACTGTCTCTGAGACGGATATCTCTATCGGGAAATCTACGTGCAAATTACGACGAGCCTTTCTATTACCATTATCATTTCATCCTCATGAACTCGACCTTGTAGGTTTCGCCCTGCACCGCCTGAAAGTAGGTTCCGCTAAGACGATCTGTTTTCGGATCGTAGTGCAGGTTATATTTTGATCCCGGGTAGTTCACATCACGTAGCTCGACAAATATCGTCAGTGTGCCGTCCTTGCGGCTGTACTTTGCCTCGGCAACATTGATCGGCCGCGGATTGAAATAGAACGCCTTCAGACTACCATCCGTGCCGATCTCTTTAAGCTCGAGGATATAACCACCGTCGAGCCGCAGCCAGCGCCCGGTCAACTGCTGCTCATTTATTCTTCCTTCGGATTGCGGCTTGTCAGCCGCATTAGCCGGGAAAAGTGGATGGAACGTCATCGTGACCGTTATCAGCAACAGCCACACAGCACATGCAAGAAGCATTTTCTTTTTCGAATTCGCTCTCATTGAGTTCTCCCTTGCCCGCCAACCCTCTTTATCGCTGAGCTTGGGTTAGTGTCTCTATTAGAAAAGACTCGTCGGCAAGAGGAGCGCTATCTGTCCCCGCGCGGACCAGTCGGGCCCGAAGGTTGAAAATTGTTGACAATCTGCGATTTATCCCGACTCGGGACCATAGTTGAAATTGAAGTTGCTCTGAATGGGGATGTTGACCAGATCAGCGACCGGGTTCTGCGTCTCCTTTGCCAGTTTGGTGTCGTTATCTTCCGCTGCGTACAGAGCAGCAGAGAAAAGCATCATTACGATAGCAGACACTAGAGTGGTTACCATACTTCTCTTCATTGCTTTCCTTTCTGAACAATCTTCATCCACGCCAATTTGTTAAACTACCCATTTTCATCGCAGATAAATAGGGATAAAGGCTGTGATAAGAGCGGATATCTCTCTTTACTTTTGTCTGCGTTCATCTGCGACAGCATTTTAAATCAGCGCGCCGGTATCGTCACCATCGGCACGCCCGGCTTCCCTCCTGTTTCAGTAAGAGCAAACATGAACATCTGGAAGGAAAAAACCTGCTTGGAAGGCAAGTCTTTGTTGTCAATCCAGAACCAGTAACCCTGATATGGAATAGATGCGAACGCATCGTTTGGCTTTTCGCGGGAGCTGTGCACGCGGATAAGAGGAGTGATGGAATTTTCGGCCGCGGCCTGATCCTTAAACGCGGGAGCCACTCGCTTATCGAACACATGAGCTTCAGGCACTTCGATGTAAGAAGCTAGATCTATCATGATCTGCAGCATTGACCTGCCCAGAATCGCCACTTCTTTATTACCGAGCGCCACAGCACCATAGACCACCATAAATTCTCTTTCCTGGGGATCAAGGCCGAGCATCTTTTTCAAATCACCAATATCTGATGAGGTATCATCGCTCACGTTCTTTTTGAAGGTAATGGTGAGGGCGTCCTCACCTTTTATCTTCTGAACTCTGTATGCAATGGCCCCTGAAGCCTGGAGTTTGGTCCACTTCTCAAGCAACGGGTAGAACTGCGGATCGGCAGAGTGTCCTCGTGCGGCCCCGCCAAACCTGTTCTGCATGCCATTGACCGACTGAACAGCGAGACGAAAGACCAGGTCGACTGGAAAGCCGGCCTGAATCAGGAGAAGGATGGAGTTTGGCGGGATCGGGCTCATCAGACTCGTTGCAAACTTATCTCCAGACAGCGGAGTGTACGTGATAGTCGGACGGTCGGTGTACTTCTCAGAGCCTCCCAGACTCAAGGTATTTGCGTTGATGTTGTTATTATTTTCACCTGGGACCCTGAGCGGCGATTGCCATGACGCAGACGCGCTTCCCTGAGTTTCCAGCTCGTATTGGTTTATCACCGAGGAGACATCCATGAAAATAGGGGCTTCGCCGTACCGGATCCCCACCAGGTTGACAAGCATCTGACTCTTCCACGAATCGGAGATAGCCCTCGTATAGTTGAATCGATCGCGCACAACCGATCCCGGCCCAATCCCGCAACCCGCAAGGAACACAACTGTGATCAGCATTACTATTTTTCTTGTTCCCTTCATACGAACATTCCTCTCGGTTAAGAGTTTCCCTGCATTCTTACTGCTCACCGCTCACTGCTTACTTTCATCCAGCGTTATCACCAGCGGTCCCTTCACGGCATCCATAACACGCGACACAGGGAGACCATGCTCAAGTAACGTGCCCATTACGCGAAGGTACTTGCGGATATGCATGAAAAATTTCTTGTATCCTTCGCAGAGATATTGAAGCCCGGGCTCGTCACGGTACGTTCTCTCAAAGCGATGTTTGGGGCACCCGCCCTGACATGCCGCGAGAACCTCGCATTCCTTACACCAGTCTGGAAGCGCCGTCTCCTTCGCCTCGCCGAATCCTGACTGCAACGATCGTTCCACCATGCTTGAAAACCTGAGCGTCTTTACATTTCCCAGCCGATACTCAGGATAGACGCAGTGATCGCATGCGTACACATCCCCGTTGTGCTCCACCACAAGGGAACGGCCGCATTTTTTCGCATAAACACAGACCGGCGAAGCATTGCCTATCCACGCATTAAGCACCCATTCGAAATTCATCACGAAGGTGGTGCCCACGTCACGGCGCACCCAGTCCTCATAGATTGCTATCAGAAAATCGCCGTACTCCTCAGGGATCACTGACCAGAGTGTCACTTCATTCTGCTGCTCCACTTTGTCGAGTACTGCAGGACCGGCGAGACGGAGGCCGTGGTTCGAGGCGTCATCACTGGCTATGCGTTCAACAACAGGCGCGAATTGGATGAACTCGATTCCCTCTTTTTTGAAAAAGCGGTAAACGTCGAGCGGCTTGAGTGCTGTCTCTCGTGCCACGCTTGCGAGCACGTTGTATTCCACCTTATGCTTCTGCAAGCGCCGAAGGCCCTGCATAACTTTGTCGAATGTGCCAGCGCCTTTGCGGTCACGGCGATAACGATCGTGGATCTCTTTGGGACCGTCAAGGCTTATACCCACCATAAAATTCTGTTTTTTGAGGAAACGGCACCACTCGTCATCCAGCAGCGTCCCGTTTGTCTGGAGCGAGTTGGTAATCGTCTTCGTTCCCGAGAACTGTTTCTGGAGCTGCACAACTCGCCTGAAGAAATCTATTCCCAGGAGGGTCGGCTCTCCCCCCTGCCAGACAAAGTCCACGAGCGGTGTGGGCTGCGATCTGACGTAGTTCTCAATGAACGCAGAGAGAACATCGTCAGGCATCCGGTAATCCTCGTTGGGCCCAAACAACGCCTGTTTCTCAAGATAAAAGCAGTATTCGCAACTCAGGTTGCACAAAGGGCCGATCGGCTTTGCCACCACATGGATACCTTGCGGCTCTCCTGTCACATCTCTATTTTCTGGTTGTCCGGTCATGGTGAATAGTGAAGGAATGACATTCTCTATCTCATCTTGCCCTGATCGTACAAAGCCCAGAACTGCGTCGGCGTCATTTTTGTCTCGAGGGTAGTGCCTATTTCCGTAAGCGTCTTCATGCTTCGCGCCACATCCATGCCTTTCTTGATCTTTGAAGGCGTGAAGATCAGCCGTGTAAGTTTAAGGTTCTGGAGCGGGGTGAGATCGCTCACAGGTGTCTGTCCTATGTGCAGCCGCTTTAGGGTCACCATCCCGGAGAGAGGGCCCAGATCACTCACCTTCGTTCCCTGCAGAGTCAGAGAGATGAGAGGGCATCCGGCGAGAGGCGATATGTCGGTGACAGGCGCGCCGTTAAGCCAAAGCGCTTGCAGCGACGCGCCCTTCAATGGGCCAAGGTCTTGAACCTTTGTCCCGACCAGCATCAATTCCTGCAAAGGCATGCCGGCGAGAGGCATCAGGCTACTGACGGAAGTGTTGCTCAGATAGAGCTTCTCGATTTTCATCCCTGCTAAGGGTTTGAGGTCGACAACCTTTGTTTCTTCCAGGCCCAGGAGTTTCAGGGGCATGCCTCGCAAAGGTTCCAGGTTCGAAACCTGCAATCCTCTCAGGTCGAGTCCGCCGAAAGGTACGCCTTTGAGCGGCAACAGATCCGTGATGCCGGTGCCGCTCAGGTCACCAACAAGCCCGATCTCCGGCTGCGTCGCGAACTGCGCCTGGCCGTTGTACCCGGGGTTCTTGGCCTTCAGTCTCTGGTGAATCGTCTCCGGATTAGCAACTGGCTGGTCCGAGACCGATGCAGCCATTCCTTCCGGAACCAAAAGAAACCACGCGAGCAAAATAACTGCGCATGCTTTACGTGCTGATGACAAAATCTCCCCTCCGCGTTTCTCTATCGATGCTAGGACCATGTCTGGTCTGAATCGTCTTTGCACGTGCAGACTTGCTAACCCCCTCTTGTCCATCCCCACTGCTGCAATTCGCTTTCGTATCTGGCCATCTCGTTATTAATCAAGGTCTCAAGGGTCGGCAGCACGATATTCTTCGACTGATACATGCGCTCAACATCGTAGTACGTGTGGTCGGGGTAGCTGAAGCGGTAGACCCGCACGTACTCTCCCAGTGCAGCCATGCCTTCCTGCTGCTGGTTGCCCCTGAAAGCGATGAGAGCCTGGTAGCCTTTTACAATGAGGTAAGCAGCGTCCGGACCCTTGACGAGAGCCTCCGCCTGGGCCAGGTATTGGCTCGCTTGCGCATAGTTACCCATCTGGTAGGCCGCCTGGCCTGCCAGTGCGAGCGGAATGGCTTTGGTCGGGTCCCCCTGGCTGGCCTGCTGGAACTGCTGTATAGCCTGCTGATAATCTCCATTCTGTAGAGATGTGTACCCATGGAAGAGACCATCGCGGTAAGCCACCCATCCTGTGTTACTTGCACACGATGCCAACAGTAAAATAAGTAGCACAATTACAGCTCCACCCGCTTCTCTTTTTCGGTTCATGACATCTTCCTCCGGGTCGTCACTCGATTCTTCTGGCTTTTTCCTTTTACCCCTCACCAAAAGCCTCTTTCAGCTTCTGCTCCTGTTCTTTGGAAAGGTTGGTCTGAATGACCTCGAACTTGATCCCTTTTGCCTTGACCGCATCACCCACTTTGTCGATCGCCTGAGAATCCTCCAGGATAAACAGCCCTGATGTGCCCGGCGTTACCTTGCTTCGGAGTTGCTTTATGAACTCGTCATCGATGCCGTAATCCGAGAAGTGGCCCATGAGGGCACCCATGGCAGCACCAAATGCAGCTCCCAGGAAGGGCACAAGGAAAATAAATCCGAACAGTAGTCCCCAGAAGGTTCCATTGAGCGCTCCGGCAGCCGTGAGGTTCACCAGTTGTTTTGTCTGGGGTTTCTTTTTCTCCGGTGGCCAAGTTACCACAGCAGCGTCCATAATGGTGATGAGGTGCTGCTTCTGAAGGTCAGCCAGTGTAGCGAGCAAATCGTTTGCGCCGTGCGGTGTGTCAAACTTCAAGACTGCCAGTGTAGCCATACGCTGATTCCTCCTTTTATTTTTATATTGTCATTGCTTCAGTGTTGCCTGATTCGCAGCTTCCCAGGCGCAATCGCGTAGCGGCCTGAGCCCTTTAAGGCGAACAGCCGCGAGTTCGCCCTTCGCAGCTTCCAGGTCGGCAAGAAACGCCTTGTCAGCATGCAGCCGCGCGACTGTGCCCGCTCCGATAAAAGCGGCCTCAGTCACATCGCTCTGCCAATGCTCGTTACAGACTACCCGGCTCTCACCGTATGTCCGGCCTCGTGCAAGGATTGCATCGGTCTGCCCGGGTGAAATCTCTGCCAGGATAAGCGCCCAGGCCCAGCCAACCGCGGCGTGGCTGGAAGGATACGAACCGCTCTCCGCCATCTCTTTCTCCTCATCCGGTGCGCAGATGGGTCGCTTGTTGATGACGAAGGGACGCACACGTTTGTAGCGATCCTTGGCCACATGAGTGGCACGGGCAACGTCGGAAAGGCTCCGACGCAGCAGCACGTAGAGGCGCGGTGTATCCTGCTCTGTGACCGGAGCGTCCAAGGCGCAGGAGAATATGCCGGCAGCCTGCGGAAAGGTGAGGTCAGCATCTTCCTTCGCTAACGTCCAGCGGCCTGTGCCGTGCAGCGCTAAGCATTGCTTGCTGATCTCCTCGTCGAGCGCGAATGCGGCTGAGCCTGGCGCCGGAGGCTGGGGAAGCAGGGCGACGCTGTTGGGAAGCGCATCCGGCGGCAGGTAGCCTGGCGGGCTACTCGCACGAATCTCGCGCATGGGTGGATACTGACTCAACCCGCCCGAGATCCCGCATCCGGCGATGAAAGCAGCACATGCCAGCAGGAGTGCGATTCTTAATCGCCCTCTACCTCGAACGCTCGACATGGTACTCATGCTTTCTGTTATGCCGGGAGAAGACCTGCGGCCCAGTTCACTTCTTGTTGTTTTTCTTTTCTCCCTTCTTCTCTTTCTTATCGACGTCCA
>Ga0335071_10005852_pt1 | contig 12750 bp, 7 predicted proteins | sample Lox_Sample_15_FD_206724 | JGI IMG/M metagenome (GOLD analysis project Ga0335071, IMG submission 206724) | Soil microbial communities from Loxahatchee National Wildlife Refuge, Florida, United States - Lox_Sample_1.5 | ecosystem: Environmental > Terrestrial > Soil > Wetlands | place: USA: Florida...
CGCAAGTATCCCAAGGTTGCCGGCCGCCTGCAACTGGAAGCGGACCGCTGCGACGATCCACATGTTGAGCGGCTGCTGCAGGGGTTTGCCTTTCTGGCGGCGCGGGTTCACCGCCGGCTCGACGACGACTTTCCTGAGATCTGCGAATCGCTGATTCAAATCGTCCACCCCGGGTACCTCAACCCCCTCCCCGCAATGACGATCGTTGAATGCCAGCCTGATCCCGCGCAGGGAAAGAAGACGGCGGGAACGCGGATTCCGCGCGGAACCACGCTGACAAGCAAGGCGACTGTCAAGGAGATGCCCTGCCGCTTTGTTACGGCCTACGACGTTGATCTCTGGCCCTTCACCGTAGCCGTTGCGGAGTGGCGCAAGCCGGACCGCATGCAGCGGCCGCCTCGCGCCTCGCTGGGAAAACAGGCCGCGGCTGTGGCGCGCCTGCTGTTGCGCTGCCAGCGCGATGTTTCGTTTCAGGGAATGCCCGTCTCGCGCCTGCGCTTCCACCTGGCGGGCGACGCGGCAGTCGTATTCCCGCTCTATGAATTGCTGGCCCGCAACTGCATCGAAATCCAGATCAGGGATCCCAGGGACGAAAGCCGGCTGATTGTCCTCGATCCGGCGCAGTTGCGCATGGTCGGTTTCGATGCCAATGAGTGCCTGCTGCCCTATGAACGGCGCTCCCTGGACGGGCACCGGCTGTTGCAGGAGTATTTTGCGTTTCCCGAGAAATTTCTGTTTTTCGAAATCTCCGGATTGGAGCCGCTGGCCGAAGCCGGCTTTCAGGAGGAAGCGGAGATCCTTCTTCTGATGGCTCCGTTTGAACGCAACGAAAGACAGCAGGTTCTCGAACTGGGGGTGAACGAGCGAACCTTCCGGCTCAGTTGTTCGCCGGCCATCAACCTTTTTCCGCAGACGTGCGAACCGATTCTTTTGAACCAGACGCGGCATGAGTATCCGATCATGCCCGACCAGCGGCATGCGGGTATGGTCGAGATCTATGGCATTGAAGAAGTGCTGGCGACAAACCCGCGGCTGCGACAGTCTGTGGCTCTGGAACCGCTGCTGGCCTACCGCTACGAAACGCGCAAGCGCGACAACATGGTCTATTGGGTGGCGCGGCGGCGCACAAGCGATCTCGGCGAGCGCGAGCCGTCGACCATGAGCATTTCGATTGTGGACCTTGCCGGCAGCTTTGTGGAGCCGGAAGCCGATGTGTTGATGGTCAAGGCGCTCTGCTCCAACTTTGACTTGCCCTCCAATCCCAGCTTTCCGTTCGGATCGGAATCGGGCGATTTCGACGCCGTTGGTTTTGCCGTGGCCAGGACGGTCACGGCGCTGCGCCGGCCAACGCCGACCGTGCAACCGACGGGTGGAAGGGGCTATCTGTGGCGGCTGATTTCCCTGCTCTCGCTGAACTATCTCTCGCTTGTGGAGGGTGGGCGCCCGGCGCTGCAGGAGATCCTGCGGTTGCATAACATAGCCGGTTCCACTCCCAATGACAACCAGGTGGGAGCGATCATAGATTTGAAATCGCGCCCCGGCTTCACGCTGGTGGATTCGGCCTACGGGCATATTCCGGCGCGCGGCACAGAGGTCGAGATCACACTGGACGAGCAGCAGTTCGCGGGCGGGGGCCTGTATCTCTTCGCTTCCGTTCTGGATCGTTTCCTAGGCAGCTATGTTGGGATGAACAGCTTCTCTCGCCTGACCGCCCACAGCACATTACGAAAGGAGCCGCTGGGAACATGGCCTCCGAGATCCGGGACCCAAGATCTGCTGTAGACGAGCGCCTGACCCGAGCCGAAACTGCCGGGGCGTTCGCGCATTTGCGCGCCATGCTCGAAGAGGAGCCCTTCCGTTTTCATTTTTTCCAGGCCGTCCGCATACTGCAAAAGCTGGAACGCGAGCGCAAGCCTGTGGGCTATTTTGTCTCTCCCCGCGACGAAGTTATCCGTTTCACCGCGCGGCCTTCGCTGACCTTTCCACCCAGCGAGTTGCACGAGTTGAAGCGGACAGAGGACGGGCAGATGGAGATGAGCGTGGAGTTCATGGGCCTGTGCGCCTCCATCTCCCCGCTGCCCGCCGTATACACCGAGTACCTCCTTGAACGCATCCGCGAGAAGGACTACGCGATGCGCGACTTCTTCAACATCTTCAATCACCGCCTGATCTCGTTGTTCTATCGGGGGTGGGAGAAGTACCGCGTGTTTGTGGAGTACGAGAGGAACGGCCAGGACCGCCTCATGGAGTGCGTCTACGACCTGTTGGGGTTGGGCTCGGAAGGCATGCGCAACCGGAGCGGAATTCCAGACGAGGTCTTTCTGCACTACGTGGGAAATCTGGCCCGCAATGTGCGCTCGGCGGAATCGCTGGAAAAGATCCTGATTGAGTATTTCGAGGTGCCCGTCAAGGTCGAGCAATTTGCGGGAACCTGGCGAAGCCTGGCGCCGGAGAACCAGACGCGCCTTACCGGCCGCGGCGACGCCAGCGAGCGGCTGGGAGCGGGCGTTGTGGCGGGCGACGAAGTGTGGGACCACCATGGACGCATCCGCATCTGGCTGGGACCGATGCCGCTGGAGAAATACCTCGAGTTCCTTCCCGGCCACGATGCCCACCGCGAGCTTGTGGCCTGGGTACGGTTCTATTCGAATGGAAACTACGAAGCGGAAGTCAAACTGATGCTCGAGCCCGGCGACGTTCCGCCGTGCGCGCTCGGGGCCGAAGGCAAGACGAGCCCGCAACTTGGCTTTGTGAGTTGGCTGAAGACCCGTCCGATGGAGAGGAATCCGTCGGATGCAACTTACCTGATTCAATAAAAAATTCGAAAGTCACACGACGAAGGCGGAAACTATGAGCACGAATCTGAAGGCGCTGATTGGCAAGCTAAACGATACAACCAGGCGTGCGCTGGAGTCGGCGGCAGGATTGTGCGTGGCCCGGACTCACTACGACGTTGAGATCGAGCATTTTTTGCTGAAGGCTCTCGACGGCAGCGACAACGACGTGGCAGCGATCCTGCGCCATTTCGGATGTGATAAGTCGCGTCTGACCAAGGAACTGGAGCGCAGCCTCGATCAATTGAAGAGCGGGAATGCGCGTTCGCCGGCCTTCAGTCCAGCGCTGGTAAAGATGGTCGCGGAAGCCTGGACGGTGGCCAGCATCGATTTCGGCGCGGGCAACATTCGGACCGGATTCATGATGCTGGCGCTGCTGGGCAATGAAGAGCTGGCGCGGATGGCCAAGGAGATCAGCAAGGAATTCCAGCTCATCTCGCCGGATTCGCTTCGCAGCGGCTTCTACGACATCGTGGCCCCGTCGCGGGAGGAGCAGATAAGCCTCGGCGACGGTGGAGCGCGGGCCGCCGAGACCGGTCCCGGCAGGGACGCCGCGCCGGCACGCGGCGGCAAGACGCCGCACCTCGATCAGTACACTGTGGACTTGACGGCCAACGCCAAGGCCGGCAAGATCGACCCCGTCCTCGGCCGCGATCATGAGATCCGGCAGATGATCGATATTCTGACCCGCCGGCGGCAGAACAACCCGATCCTGACCGGCGAAGCGGGCGTGGGCAAGACCGCCGTAGTGGAAGGCTTCGCCAACCGCGTGGCCAACGGCGACGTTCCACCCGCCTTGCAGGGCGTGCGGGTTCTCAGCCTGGATCTGGCTCTGCTGCAGGCCGGCGCCGGGGTCAAAGGCGAATTCGAGAATCGCCTCAAGGGGCTGATCAACGAGGTCAAGTCGTCGACCGAGAAGATTATCCTCTTCATCGACGAGGCGCACACCATGATCGGCGCCGGCGGGCAGGCGGGGCAGAACGATGCCGCCAACCTGCTCAAACCCGCCCTGGCGCGCGGCGAACTGAGAACCATCGCGGCCACAACCTGGTCAGAGTACAAGAAATACTTTGAAAAAGATCCGGCGCTGGCGCGGCGTTTCCAAGTGGTAAAAGTGGAAGAGCCAGACGAAGATGCGGCCTGCATCATGCTGCGTGGCATTGTTTCCTCGCTCGAAAAACACCATAATCTGCGCATTCTCGATGAAGCGGTCACGGCCACCGTCAAGCTTTCCCATCGCTATATCGCCGGCCGCCAACTGCCCGACAAGGCGGTCAGCGTTCTCGATACCGCCTGCGCGAGGCTTTCGCTGGGACAGAACTCGACGCCGCCGCGTCTGGAAGACGTGCTGCGGCAGATCGACGCCCTGGAAGTGCAGAAGCGCGTGCTCAACCGCGAAACCAAAATCGGCGCTGACCACGCGGAACGGCTGCAGAAGATCGAGATCGAGATCGCACAGGCCACTGCCGAGCGCGATCGCCTCCGCGTGCAATGGGACAAAGAGCGCGATTTGGTCGGCGCGATTCGCAAATTGCAGGCGGAGCTTGAATCCGAAAAGGCTGCCGGAGACGGCGGCAATGGCGAGACGACCCGCAAGGAACTCGGCCGTCTTGAGACGGAACTTGCCGCCCTGCAGGGCGAACACGGCATGATGCGCGCCTCAGTGGATGGGCAAATTGTGGGCGAGGTGATTTCGGCGTGGACCGGAATTCCGTTGGGCAAGATGGTCCGCAACGAGATTGAAACTGTCCTCAATCTTGCCGAGCATTTGCAGAAGCGTGTTATCGGCCAGGATCACGCGATGGCCGCGATTACACAGCGGATTCTAACCTCGCGCGCCAGTCTCGACGATCCCGGAAAGCCGGTGGGCGTGTTTCTGCTGGTGGGCCCAAGCGGCGTCGGCAAGACTGAGTCGGCGATAGCCCTGTCGGACATTCTGTACGGCGGCGAGCGAAACATGATCACCATCAACATGTCCGAGTTTCAGGAGGCCCACACCGTTTCCACACTCAAGGGGTCGCCCCCGGGGTACGTGGGCTACGGCGAGGGCGGGGTGCTGACGGAAGCTGTGCGCCGGCGACCCTATTCGGTGGTCCTGCTAGACGAGGTTGAGAAGGCGCATCCCGACGTCCTCGAACTCTTCTTCCAGGTCTTCGACAAGGGCCGGATGGAGGACGGCGAAGGCCGCGAGATCGACTTCCGCAACACGATCATCCTGCTCACCAGCAATGCGGCTACAGATACGATGATGAAGCTGTGCGCGGATCCCGAGACCATGCCCGACAGCGCTGCAATGGTGCAGGCGCTGAAGCCCGAGCTGAACAAGATCTTCAAGCCGGCGTTTCTCGGCCGGCTGGTGATTATTCCCTACTACCCCGTCCGCGATGAGGCACTCAAGAAGATCATCCGCCTGAAACTGGGGAAGATCCAGAAGCGCCTGGCAGAGACGCATCGCATTGTGCTCGAGTACGGCGATGTGCTGCTGAACGAGGTGGCGGCGCGATGTACCGAAGTGGAAAGCGGCGCCAGAAACGTCGATAACATTCTCACCAATACCATGCTGCCCGATCTCTCACGCCAGATTCTCTCGCGGCTGGCCGAGGGCACTGCGGTAGAAAAGGTGGAAGTCACGGTAGAGAATGGCGAGTTGACCTACAACTGGCAGATGGCCTCCGCCGTAACGGAGGCCGTTTGCTGAAGGCCGCAGCTGCTATTGCGGACCATCACGAATGCAGGCGGTGCCTCGATGCAAGCTCAACAAGGCCGTTTGATCAAGTTCTCTAGCTCGGCGGGGAAGGATGTCCTGCTGATCGAATCGGTGCGGGGAGAGGAGCGAATCTCGCAGCTGTTCGACTTCCGCGCCGAACTGCTAGCCGAGGCCGGCGCCAGCATCGATCCGGCGTCACTGGTGGGAACGCGGGCCACAATTGAAATCGCCCTGAACGACGTGCAGGGATCGCGCTGGGTCAACGGGATTATCGTCTCTTTCGAACAGAGCGCGGGCGACACTCTCTTCGACGTCTATTCTGCGCGCATTTTGCCGGCAATGTGGCAGATGACGCTGAATTCCAATTGCCGCGTCTTTCAGAACCTGACTGTGCTCGAAATTGCCAAGAAGGTAATCGGCGAATACTCGTTGACCATCTCGGACCAGACCAACGGATCGTACAAAGCTCTGGATTACTGCACGCAATACTCAGAGTCGGATTTCGCGTTTGTCTCGCGGCTGTTGGAAGAGAGCGGCATCTGCTACTGGTTCGAACATTCTGATAAGGACCACAAGATCGTACTCGCCGACAGCCGCAGCGCCTATCAGGACTGTCCGGTTTCCGCGGCTTTCCCGTTTGCATTGAGCGAGCGAGGCGAGGAGGGGTCCTACGCAGCCTTCGTCCGGGAATTGAGAGCCACGGCCACCATGGTCAGCGGCAAGCACTCTACAGCGGATTACAATTATCGCTCCTACAAGCGCGAGGATGAAGAGGCGGCAAGCAGCGCAGGCAAACTGGGCAACAACGGCTTCAACCAGTACCTGTATCCGGCGGGCGTGGAAGGCTACTTCAAATTGAATCAGTCCCAGCATGGGCCTGATACCGAAAAGCTTTTCGTGCAAACGGGAGCGCTGGCTTCCGACGCCGTCTCTGAGGTCTTTGAGGGCCAAGGCAACGCGCGGTCCATGTGCGCAGGCTACACCTTCACGTTGCGCGATCATCCCCGCAGCGCGTTCAATCGCAAGTTTCTGCTTGTTGCAGTGAGCCATACCGCGGGCCAGGCGCCCCCCTACCGCTCATCGCCGGACTCCAGAGAGGGCTACAGCAACCATTTTTCCGCGGTATCGTCAGACATTGTCTACAAACCGCCGAAAACGGTTTTGAAGCCGCGCATCTTCGGGCCCCAGACAGCAAAAGTCGTCGCGCCCAGCGGCGACGAGATGCATATCGACAAGGACGGGCGAGTCTGCATCCAGTTTTTCTGGGACAAGCAGCGCAAGCCCAATACCGTGGACAACACCTGGGTGCGCGTGGCGCAAAGCTGGGCAGGAAACGGATGGGGAACGTACTTCTGGCCCCGCCTAAACGACGAGGTCATCGTGCACTTCCTCGACGGCGATCCAGACAATCCCGTGGTGGTGGGCTCGGTATACAACGAAGTGAACATGCCCAAGTACGCGCTGCCCGACCACAGCACCCGCTCCGGGATCCTGACGCGGAGCAGCAAAGGAGGCGGCGCTTCCAACGCCAACGAGATCCGCTTCGAAGACAAGACGGGCAGCGAACAGATCTTCATCAACGCGGAAAAGGACATGGATCTGCGCGTGGAGCACGACCGGCGGCGCTATGTGGGAAACAACGATTCGCTCGTAGTGAAGGCCAACCGCACCGAGGAGGTCGACGGCAACGATCACCTTTACGTCAAGGGCCATGCGGTTGAAGGCACAGACGGCAATCACGACCTGGGAGTTAAAGGGAATCTGACCGCAAAGACTGACGGCAATCTTTCCGTGAAGGTGGGAATGAACCACGCGGAGATGACGGGCCAGAACTACGCCCTCGACGCCGGCGTGGAGGCGTACATCAAGGGCGGCATGAACGTGGTTATCGAGAGCGGCATGGAATTGACATTGAAGGGCGCCGGCGGCTTTATCAACATTGGCCCCACCGGCATCGCCATATCGGGGACCATGGTGATGATCAATAGTGGAGGGGCGCCCGGCGCCGGCAGTCCCGGCAGCGTAACCGATCCAGCTACGCCTAACAAACCCGACACCGCCGACGATGGCAGCAAAGGCGGAGCCATGTAGAACGTACGCCGCCTTGCGCCGTTCGCGGCTCGTGTTGCCGATGGGACGAAAGAGTGACCTTTGACCACCTCTAACTTCCAACCCGGACCAGTCAGCCAGTTCCCAGCCGTGGGACGCTGGGTGGTGACCGCCATTCCCCAGGGTTGGATGTTTCTTCATGGCTTCGGCATTCGGCAGATGAGCGCCGATCCTCGTGCCATCGTTGCCAGCGTGGGTCTGGGCGAGGATGTGCTCGGAGCGGAGAGTGCGCTGCCCGAGTACATGGAAAAACAGAAGCAGCTCATCGGCCAGGCGCTCAAAGAGCCATTTTTCGCCGGGCCGCAACCCACAGAATTCCGCGGCGCCGACGAGGCGTTTTTGTTCCTCGTGCGGCACGAGGTCGAATCCATGGGCACGATGACCCACGTTCAGACCTACGCGCGCCAGGGTCTGTGGGTGGGCATCTTAACCTTGACAGCGCGCTACTCCGACGTGGCGGAGATCCGTCCCGGCTACGACGCCTTCGTCAAGGGGCTCAACATCGCTCCATCGCAAGCGCCCCAACCCGTGCCCGCTGCTTCGGTCAATGCGAATAGCAGCCAACCGGCGGCCTCATTACCGCCGAAGGAGAACTAGAATGCCGCCGGCAGCACGCGTGACCGATATGCACGCCTGCCCGATGACCTCGGGTCCGGTCCCGCACGTCGGCGGTCCGATTCTACCTCCCGGTGCGCCGACGGTGCTTATCGACTTTCTCCCCGCGGCCACCGTGACCACCATGGCCACCTGCGTGGGACCACCCGACATGATTGTGAGGGGTTCGGCTGGCGTGATGATCAATTTTCTGCCCGCGGCGCGTCTTGGCGATCAGACCGCGCACGGTGGGGTCATCGTTACGGGCGCACCCAACGTCATCATCGGCGAGATCGGCTCGCCCTCGCCCGGCGCCGGCGGCTTAGGTGGCGTCATGGCCGGACTGGCGGCGACGGGTATCCCGGGAGGCCTTCTTCCAAACGCTCCCTGAACTGTCGCAGAACGCCTCATCACAGCGCGGCGCAAGTCAATCATAAGCCGAACAAGTTGCGCTTCAAGACAATGGTCACCTGGGCCGAGGGATCGAGAGTTGCAGACCCCCCGGCTGCTTCTGGCCGAAGCTTGGCTAAGATAGTTGCACGCTTCTTGGCAGCCAGGTCCCCGTTTACGGTGTTTGAGGTCTTTACCACGCCCTGTCCCGTCACAAGAATGCAGAGATCGTGCTTGCCTGCCGGCACGAGCAGGCCCTCGTTAAGTTGCGGATCACCGGCGGAACCGTTCCAGTACACCTTGCCGTCTACCTGCAGCGTCAGCTTGAAGAACGCCGTAAAGCCGTCGAGAGCGATCCTGACGCGGGCGCTCGTCTCGGGGTCGATGGGCATTGAAATGATGCTGCTGGCCCCTGCCGCTGCAGACACAGGAGCTTTGGCTGGAACCAGTTGTTGATTGGCCTTGGTATTCGCCGGTTTCACTGCCGGAGAGGAAGGTGACGGGGTCGGACCGGCGGCCGGCGGCGCGGGCGTGGGAGCCGCTGCAGCCGTCGGAGTTGCCGGCTGCACACTGGTTGCCGCTGGCGGTTGTGATGCGGCCGGCGGCTGCGCTCCTGCCGCAGTCTGCGGAGTGAACGGTTGCTGTGCCGTCTGCGGCGCGCGGCGGGCGAGAAAGAACTTGATTCCGAGCACTGCCACAACAACAACGACAACCACGAACGCGAGCACCGCTACGCCGCGCGTCATGGCCCGGCTCATCGATACAGCAGAAGCGGCAGGCTGAGGAGGTGGCGCCTGGGCTGCTGAAACCACCGAAGGGGCAACAACTGGAGCGGGAGGCGCAATCGCGGCAGACTGCGTCGCTGCTGAAGGTGGCGTTGCCGTCGGCGGCGCCTGCGTGGCAGGTGCGGAGGGCGCGCCTTGGCCCAGAATCTGAGTTGCCGTTGGCGGCGAAGATTGCATGGTGGCGTCTGCCGCGTCGCCGGCTGGTTGCAGGGCCATCTGGCCGATCGTCTGCGCCGTCCCGCTGTTCAGCACCACTGCGGACGGCGGAAAGATCGCGCGCGTGTCTGCCCCCGGCATCCGCGTGCGCACGGCTTCGAGATCGGCGGCCAGTTCCTCTCCGCTCTGATAGCGCAAAGAGGGATTTTTTGCCAGAGACTTGAGGATCACAGCCTCCATCTCTGGCGGAACCGCGGGATTCAGTATCGAGGGCGGGATGGGGTCGGCATGGACAATCTTGTAGGAGATCGCTGTAATCGTCTCGCCGCCGAAAGGCAGCTCCCCCGTGGTCATGCGGTAGAGGACCACGCCCAGGGAAAAGAGGTCGGCCCGCCCGTCAATGTGCGCCCCTGTGAACTGTTCCGGAGCCATAAAGGCGGGCGTGCCCAGAAGCTGCCCGGTGGAGGTCATCTCCCCCCCAACCAGTTTGGCCACACCGAAGTCAGTAATACGCGGTCGCTCGGCTCCATACACTTCGCGGGAGGTCAGGAGGATGTTGGCGGGTTTGATGTCGCGATGAATGATCCCATGGTGATGCGCGAATCCGAGCGCGTCGGCGATCTGCTGGCCGATCTGGCACACACGGTCAAAAGGGTAGCGCTCGTCGTCTTTGAGGACGGATTCGAGGGTGCGCCCCTGCACCAGCTCCATAACGAGGTAGGGCGAACCGTCCTGCTCGCCCACATCGAAGACCGGCACGATGCCAGGGTGGGAGAGAGCACCCGCGGCCCGGGCCTCGCGGTAGAAACGCTGGCGGTATTCCGCAGCCTGATCGCCCACAAGCGAGGCGGCATGGATGAATTTGATGGCCACCATGCGGCCCACAGCGGGGTCGTGCGCCCGCAACACGCTGCCCATGCCTCCGCGGCCAATCTCTTCCAGAATCTCGTATCTTCCGATGGTCTTGCAGTCCATAGCGGGGTCTTTCCGGTGGTTCGTGGTGCAGTGTGATCGATTTCAATCTAGCATGGCGGTGCGGTGGGGAGCTACAGGGGTCACGTTACGACTGGCGCGAAAAAGGGCAAAAGAGTCGATGTCAGGCGATATGGTTAAGATCGTCACCCACTCATTCACTCGTCAGCTGCGTGAGAAACGGAACCGGATTCCCGGCGGCCATTTCTGTGTGGTGCCTGCTCATCTGCCCATAAAGGCTTCCAGATTCTCAATTTCCTTTTCGGCGCGGTCCATGTAATCGCTCGCGCCCGTTGGATCATTTTGACCGAGCGCTTGGTTTGCATTGTGCATGTAACTGTTCATCCGGGCCATCGAAGCTACAATATCTCCCCTTAGGTCCAGACCCTCGGCTTGCTGTTGTCTGCGAAGCTGCGCTACGCTGCTTCCTGCTGCCTGAGCCCGCGCATCGAGGTTGGTAAAGCGGTCACGCGCTTGCCGGATCACATCGGATGATGGCCCAGAAAGCGCTGGGGGCGTCGTCGGCGCTTGAACTGTACTCGATCCCGATGCAGTTCGCTCGGGAGGGATATATTGGCTGCTCGGCACGTCACTCTGTCGCGCCCTGCCCGTTGCAGGCCTTGGATTCGCAGTGTTCGTTGCCGGGCTGGCTGTTGGAGTTGCAGGCGGAGCGCTGGAAACAGTGCCGGCCATCGCACTGCCTGGTTGGACTGCCGCGGGTGCCGAGGCAGCTTGCTGCATAGTGTCGGCCGCCGTTGGAAGATTCGTGCCGGAGTTCGCTGCGCTGGGCTTCTGTCCAGCGTGCATCGAAAAGAATCGAGGCAGCAGGATTCCCGCCGCAGCCAATACCAGAACTGTAGCCGCGGCTCCAAATGTCACCCACAAGGCGCGATGGCTCTTCCCAGGCCGCTGCGCTGCCGGCGCCGCGCCTTGAGCAACCGGAGTAAACGCAGGTTGAGCCATCGGCTGCGCCAGGGATTGCTCCACTGGCTGCGGCATCGGCTGAGCCGCCGGCTGGCAGCCATGCAGCGACTTCAGCGCGTTGCGAAACTCCTCGGCCGTTTGGAATCGCTGGCTGGGGTCCTTGGCCATGGCGCGCATCACAATGTCGCTCAACTGCTGCGGAATTGCCGGGTTCGTCAGTGCCGGGGCCACCGGCATCACATTCAGTTGCGCATGCAGCACACTGTACGACGTCTCCGCCTGGAAGGGCTTCTGGCCGGTGAGCATCTCGTAGAGAGTCACGCCGAAGGAGTAAATATCCGATCGCGCATCGATCTTGTCCCCGCGCACCTGCTCGGGCGACATGTAATAAATCGAGCCCATCGTGGTACCTGGTCTCGTCAGATTCATGTCAACCTTGGACTTGGCGATGCCAAAGTCCATGAGCTTGACCACACCGTGCGAGGTAATCATGATGTTTGCCGGCTTGATGTCCCGGTGGGTTACTCCGCGGCAGTGGGCATAGCTCAACGCCGCCAGCACCTGCATCGAATAGTCCATCAGCGTTTCCAGAGACCCCTGCAACTGTGGAGCCAGTTTGTCCAGCGAAGTGCCTTCCACCAATTCCATCACCATCACAAACTGGTTCTCCACCTGGAAGGCGGTACGCAACTGCGCAATGTTCGGGTGCTCCAGGCCGGCCAGCGTGCGGATCTCGGCCATGAATCGTGCCGCAAGCTCAGGTTCTGCCGCGAAGTCCGGTAGTAGAACTTTCATGGCTTCTTCGCGGTTGGAAACGATGTTGCGGACCTTGTACACGCGCCCCATGCCCCCCGAGCCAATCAGCGACAGAATCTCGTACTCGCCTACGCGTCGAGCATTTTCCGATGACATTCGATGACCTCCTTGCCGCGATCGGCATTGAGATAAGAGAACAGAACTCAGTGCTCCGCAGTGCCGTACCGGATTAGGAATTGATGATGTAGGGAGATGACGTTCTCAAGTGCTGTTTCTTCCCGTGGTCTCCAGGAAGCGAAATTAGGTTACTGGAGTAGAAGAAATCAAATCCCTTACGTGAATTTCTGATCCGGTCTAAAAGTTTACTCCTGACCGACGAGCCGGAACCAGAAAATTCCGGCTGAAGTGGCAGCCATGAACTTTCTTAAATGCCGATCTTCGCTGCTGTGCAAGGGCGCCGACGCTGACAACTGCCTGACCCAACCGCAGATCGACATGCTCATGACGCAGCACAATGGTCTCA
>Ga0335071_10005853_pt1 | contig 12749 bp, 12 predicted proteins | sample Lox_Sample_15_FD_206724 | JGI IMG/M metagenome (GOLD analysis project Ga0335071, IMG submission 206724) | Soil microbial communities from Loxahatchee National Wildlife Refuge, Florida, United States - Lox_Sample_1.5 | ecosystem: Environmental > Terrestrial > Soil > Wetlands | place: USA...
AGCAGACGCGTGTCTTCCCAGACGTTCGTCGACATGTACCAGTAATTCTCCCCCCACAGTCCGCCATAACTGACGATGAGCGTCGGCGTATATCCGCTTTTGCTCTTCGAGAAGAGCGAGATGGCGTCCTTGTACAGCGGCGAGACGGGAAGCGAGTGTTCGATGCCGGTATGGCCGTCCAGGATCATCGACATGTTCCAGAAAAACGTGGATCCGCCCTCCGGCACCACCATCATGTGCAGTGCCCGCGCCGCCTCGATGATCTGCTGGCGCTGGTCGCGCCGCGGCTGGTTGTAGCTTTTTACGCTGAAGGCGCCGACTGCCTTCATCCGCCGGAGGTGCGAGAGGGCGTCGTCGTAGCTGTTGATGACCGCCTTGAAGGGAGCTTCGGCGCCGTACAGAATGGTGCCTGTCGAGTAGACCCGGGGGCCGACGAGGAGGCCCGCCTTCACCAGCTCGGAGTTGGTGAAGACCATCTCGGTATTCGCCGACGGATCGTGCGTTGTCGTTACCCCGAACGCGAGATTAACGTAGTACGGCCAGTGGGTCTGGGGTGTGATCCCCTCGCTCCCGGTCGGAATATGGGCATGAACGTCGACGATGCCGGGCATGATCGTGGTGCCGCTGACGTCAACCCGCTCCGCTCCGGGAGGAATCTTGACCTCGGCTCTCGGACCGACCGCGGTGATGCGGTTCCGTTCGACGATGATCGTGCCGTCCGGGATCACCTCGTCGCCGCGCATCGTGATCACGCGAGCCCCGACCAGAGCGATGGAGCCGGTGGGATTGTCGGTCGGAGCGGAGAAACTGATATACAATCCGCTGGTGTCCGGTTTGTCCTGCACCGTGTCGCCGGCTGTGCCGGCAAAGTCGAACGTTCTGCTCAGATCGCGCGAGTAGAGTTCCGGCCCGAGCGACCAGAACAGCTTCCGGCTGTCGGCGGACCAGTTGAGATAGGTGCCGGCGTCCCGGCTGACCCGCCGGATCGGGTAATCGGAGCTGGCAGGGCCGATGGTGACCGGCTGTCCGGTCTTCGGAAAAACGGCGATGTAGGCGTTGAAACGCTCCACCAGCGCCACCCAGCGGCCGTCGGGGGAGGGAAGAATGTCGTCGGCATTGTCGGAGAGGAAATGGACGCGGCGCTGTTCACCCCGGAGACCGGTGCTGATAAGGGCGGTTTTCTCCCCCTCACCCGAGAGAAGGAATATCCGGTCGTCACCCGGTGCGAACATGGGGCGTGAACCCTCTTCGGTCACGAGCGTCTCCTTCCCGCCCGTGGAGGGGATCAGATAAATACCGCGGTCGCGGCTGTAGGTTTCGCCCCTGAAATTATCGCCGCCGATTCTGTGGTAGACGACCATCGATCCGTCGTGTGAAAATTCCGGTTCCGTATAGTGTCCCGGGCTCCGCGTCAGCTTCATCCGTCCGCTGCCGTCGGGATGAACCTTCATGACGGCCCCCTTTTCTTCGTCGTTCCATGTGGCGTAGACGATCCATTTCCCGTCGGGGGAGAAGGAGGGAAATATCTCGAGGTACCTGTCGTCGCGCGTAATCCGGCGGGGGGTGCCGTCCGGGAGCGTCTTCCGGTAGAGTTTGCCGAGAGCCGTGTAGATCACCGAATTCTGATCCGGGGAGACGGTGACATATCTGAGCAATTTGACATCGAAGGAGGCGGGCGCGACCTCCTGGGGGAATCGCACGGCATCGGTGATGGTTTGTTTCACATGCGCTGTGAACGGAATCTGAGAGGCCGCACCGGTGGCGACGTCGATCTTCCAGAGATGGCCCTTTGCGGAGATCACGATCGACCGTCCGTCGGGGGTCCAGGAGAATCCCGGATGCACGCCGAAGAGCGCCCATGTCTCCTGTGCATCGCGGTTGAGGTTGTCCCAGAGCGGTGTTTCGCGCCCGCTCTCAATATCGCAGAGATAGAGGACGGTCTTCAGCCTGACCCGTTTCACGAAGGCAAGTGTTTTCCCGTCGGGAGAAATCTGAGGCCGGCAGGCGCCCCCCTGGCTGTTGATGAACTGTTCCGTTTTGCCGGTCTGCAGATCGCGCCGCTGGATCGCATATATGACCCCGTTGGGATCCTTGTTGTACTGGAATCCGCCGCCGGGAGAGATGTCTTCGCTGTAGTAGAGATAGCGGCCGTCGGGGGAGAGGCACGGTTCTCCCGCGTCCTGTTCCCAGTTGCGCCGCTTTGTGAGCTGGAGGCCGTCTCCGCCGCCGATGTAGTACATCCACATTTCACCGGCGCCGAGGGAGCGCTCGTTCCGGTAGTGTTTCCGGGCGACGATGAAACTTCCGTCGGGGGACCAGACGGCATTGTTGGTCTGGCGGTCTTTTTCCTTCGTGATCTGGCGTAGATTCTGACCGTTCAGATCCATGGTCCAGATGTTATCGCATCCGTCCCTGTCGCTTGTGAACGAAATCCGTTTCCCGTCGGGGCTGAACCGGGGCTGGACCTCGTAGGCCGGGCCGCCGGCGAGGAGTGTTGCGGTTCCGCCGGTGACGGGCATTTTGTAGATGTCGCCGAGGAGATCGAAGACGAGCGTGGAGCCGTCCGGACTCACATCGACGGCCATCCAGGTTCCCTCATCGGTTTCGAATTCGACGTCGGTGGAAGGGCCGTGTTTTGCCGAAACGTCCCATGCGGCAGAGGCCTTCGAGCTGTCCTTTGAGGGGGATTTCTGGCGCGCGAACCCGGTCAGCGTGCAGAAGAGGAAACAGCAGATGAACATCGATCGCAGGATGGGAAGGGTACGCATGGGCAGGTCTCCGGTGTAGTGGGGGCAGAATGTGTCGTAGAAGATACGGAGCGGGAGGGAAGTATGCAAGCAGAGGAGCGGCGAGGGAACGGCGTCGGTCTGACGATGCGGGGAGCGGCGCATTCCCTGAGCGGCTTTGAATTCAGGCTGCAATGTGCTACATTGCGGCATGTCGAAGGAGACCCGTATCCGCATTCTCATCATTCTGTCGCTCGTGGCTGGGTACATACTCGTGGCTGTGATCCGGTCAGGCACCGCCTGGTAGAAGAGAACTCCGGGACCCGGCTGATCTTCCGCTGGACTCATCCTGCATCCCCGGGAGCGAAATTTGGTGAAACCGGCTGTTTTTGACCAAAAGCGTGAAATCGGCAAATTAAGGTATTGTGATTCCGATACTTGATTCTTCGGGTGCCTTTCCCTATATTTTGACAACCTGAACGGAAGAGTATGACCACGAAAGAGAAAAAGCCGCGAAAAGTGCTTCTCGTCGACGACGAGGCAGGATTTGCGGATCTGATGAAGGACCTTCTCCAGATGGACAACTACGAGGTGGAAGTTGCCCACGACGGTCAGGAAGGTCTGGAAAAAATTCCGACCTTCGGTCCGGATGTCATCATCTCCGATATCGTCATGCCCCGTCTGAGCGGGTTCGAAATGTTCAAACGGGTGAAGGCTTCCCCCGAAACCGCTTCGATTCCGTTCCTCTTCATCACCGGATTTCAGGACGAACGCGTCCTCGCCGAGGCGCGTAAAGTCGGTGTGTTCGGCATCCTCCGCAAACCTGTCGATATCGAACAGATCGAAAGCCGGCTTCGCGAGCTGACAAAAAACCAGCCGTGAAACCGGATTCCTTCCCATTCTGACCGGTCCGCCGCCGCAGACCCGCTCCGTCTCAGTACCGGATGTCCCCGCCCCCGGCAACTGAAGTCTGTTGAATTTTCCCGCCAATCTGGATATATTGCCATTCACCACCATGCGCAGCAGTTATTTCAACAGCCTCCGGTTCAAGGCGCTTTCCGTCTACATCGTCCTGGTGACGATCAACCTTGCGGCTTCCGCCTGGACAATCTATAATTTCGGGCGGCTCACGATGTCGATGAATTCCCTCCTCCATAACAACGTTCCGGACATCATGGCGGCGGAGACGATGGCCGGCACCATCGAACGGCATGAAAGCGCACTCTGGCTTTTCATGAACCGCGACATCAACAACGGCAAGATCAAACTGACCGAAGCAAAAGATGATTTCTTCCAGTCGTACCACATCGCGAACGAGAACCGCACCCCGGGCGACGTCGCCAACGTGCTCGACGACATCCAGTCGACCTACCAGGGCTACCTCATCAACGCCGATTCCCTCATCGCCCTCGTGGAGCAGGGGAAATATGAGCATGCCAAGGCGTATTACGCCAACGACGTCCGGATGTTTTCCCAGCGCCTCCTCGACAACTGTTTCTGGCTCATCGAAATTCAGCAGAAGGAGCTCCAGAAGGTCTCCCAGCAGACCCGTTCCGCGTCGGACGAAGCGATCGTGGCCGCCCTCATCGCCTCGCTCATCGCCGCCGGACTCAGCATCGTGACCATGGTCCAGTTCACGCGCCGGGTGATCCAGCCGGCGGAACGCCTCACCTCCACGGTCAACCGCATCGGACGCGGCAACCTCGATATCAAAATCGACATCGACACCGACGACGAAATCGGCCAGCTGAGCCGCGAATTCAACAAGATGACCGAACGGCTCCGGAAGTACGAGGAAATGAACGTCGACCGGATCCTCGCCGAGAAGCAAAAATCCGAGACCATCGTCGAAAACCTCTCCGATGCGATCCTGGTCTGCGATGCCGAAGGCCGCATCCAGCTCCTCAACAGATCGGCCGAAGAACTCCTCTCCATCAAGGAGACGAACGTCCTGGATAAGCCGATCGACACGATTATCCGCGAACCGCGCATCATCGCCCTCTTTCATCCGGGCGGGCAGGGCGATACCGCGGTACCCTATATCCAGTTTTCGCACAAGGGGCGCCCGGTCTACCTCCGGCCCCGCATCTCCGTCATCCGCTCTTCCGCCGGCGCCGTCCGCGGCACCGTCGTGATCCTCCAGGATGTCACCCAGTTCAAGGAACTCGACAGGATGAAATCCGACTTCATGGCGGCGGTCTCGCACGAGTTCCGGACGCCGCTCACCTCGATCAACATGAGCGTCGATATTCTCCGGCAGAAAATTCTCGGACCGCTCACCGACAAGCAGGAGGAAATGCTCACCGCCTCCAAACAGGACTGCGAACGGCTGACCAAACTTGTCCGGGACCTTCTCCAGCTCTCGAAGCTGGAATCCGGTTCAATGGAGCTGAGGGAGGATCTCCTCGATATCCGGGCCGTGGTCGAATCGGCCATCCATTCCTATACACTGCCGTTCCGCGAAAAGGGGGTCGCCCTTGCCGTGACCGCCCCCGAACGCCTCCCGCGCTTCATCGGGGATGAACAGCAGTTTTCCTGGGTGATCTCCAACCTCGTCGGGAATGCCCTCCGGTACACCGACGCCGGGGGCCGGGTCGATATCATCCTCCGCGGAGACACGGAGAATTTTCTCACCGTCCATGTCCGCGACACCGGCCGGGGAATCGCGCCGGAATACCTCGGCAAAATATTCGACAAGTTCGTCCAGGTCAAGGAAACGTTCGATTCGACGCCGGGAAGCGTCGGCCTCGGACTTTCCATAGCCAAGGAAATCATCGAAATGTACGGCGGCAAGATCTGGGTGGAAAGCACTCCGGGCAAGGGATCGGTATTTTCCTTCCAGCTCCCCGCAGTTCAGGATCAACCGGCATGAACCCCAAAGGCAGATTCCTCGTCATCGACGACGAGCCGAACATTCTCCGCACCCTCAAAATCGGACTCGAGGCGATCGGCATGGAAGTGGAAGCGGCCGGCAACCCGGTCGTTGCCCTCGACCGGATCGAGGAGGGACTCTTCGATGTCGCATTCATCGATCTCAAGATGGAACCGATCGACGGCATGCAGGTCCTCCGGGAGATCCGGAAGCGGGCCCCTTCCACAACCGCCGTCATCCTGACGGCCCACGGTTCCGTCGACAGCGCGGTCGAAGCCATCAAGGCGGGAGCGTTCGACTTTCTCCAGAAACCGTTCGATCTGAAGGAACTCCAGGTCTTTGCCCTGAAAGTGATGGAACATCACGCGCTCCAGCAGGAGGTGGTCAAGCTCCGCCGCGAACAGTCGACGGGAGACGCCGCCCGCGAGATCCTCACCCGCAACCCGGTCATGCGCCAGCAGGTCGACCTCGCCCGGCAGGTGGCCGACAGCCCCCTCACGGTCCTCATCGAGGGAGAGAGCGGGACGGGCAAGGAACTGGTGGCCCATCTCATCCACCGGCTGAGCGGCCGGCACGAGCGGCCGTTCATCAAGGTCAACTGTGCGGCGCTTCCCGAGAACCTCCTCGAGAGCGAACTGTTCGGGCATGTGAAGGGGTCGTTTACCGGCGCCTTCAAGGACCGGGAAGGGCGCTTCGCCCTGGCCGACGGAGGAACCATTTTCCTCGACGAGGTGGGGGAAATTCCCCCTTCCTCCCAGGTGAAACTGCTCCGGTTTCTCCAGCACCGGGAATTCGAACGGCTGGGCGAGAACGTCACACGCAAGGTCGATGTGCGGGTGATCGCGGCAACCAACAGAAACCTTTCGGAGTCGCTGGCGGAGGGGAATTTCCGCGACGACCTCTATTACCGGCTGAATGCGGTGCGGATCCATCTCCCGCCGCTCCGTGAACGGCCGGAGGATGTGCTTCTCCTGATCACCCATTTTCTGAAAAAGTTTTCACCCGCGGAGGAAAAGAACCTCTCGCCGGATGCGCTGAAAACGCTGATGCGATACCGGTGGCCGGGGAATGTGCGGGAGCTGGAGAACGTGCTCGAACGGGCGGTCCTGCTGGCGAAGGCGGGCACGATCGAACTGTCGGTTCTGCCGGAGGAGTTCCAATCGACGGACGCAGGGGTGGCCGGCATCCTTTCGCTCGAACAGATGGAACACCAGCACATCGCGCGGGTGCTCAGGTCTGCGAAAGACCTCGATGAAGCCTCCAAGGTGCTGGGGATTGACCCGGCGACGCTCTGGAGAAAACGGAAAAAGTACGGGTTGTAGTCGTTCTATCCTGCATTTTGCAATCCCCCCAACAGCTTGAAATTCCGAAAGATAGAAAATCTTCTGATAATTGATCTTCTCTGAGTTGCAATTTGCAATAAACCTGTTTTTGCATGTTTGATGAGGAAGCGATGGAACCGGTGAATTCCATCCGGATTTCGTTCCCGGAGGGAGAGATGTTCCGTTGGCATTAAAATTGTGTTATGGAATTGTGAATCCATCCTCACAGGTACAGACCCGGTGACCCGAAGGGGCCCCGCCGGGGAACCTGACAGCAGATTCACAAGGCGCGTTATGAAATTCTGGACGATCGAAAACGGCAGGGTTGCCATCGTCGAACTGCGGGGTACGCTGGTCGGCGATGATTACACCGATGAGTTCCGCGAGGTGGTGGCCGATTTTATCGAACAGGGGAACAAGCGGCTGGTCATCAATCTCCAGAAGGTGAACTACCTCAACAGCTCGGGGATCGGTGCGCTGATCGCGGCGCATGCGAGTTACGCGCGGAACGGGGGGGAAGTGCGTCTGGTGGGTATTCAGAACACCGTCCAGAACCTTCTCGTGATCACCAAGCTGATCGACGTTTTCGAGGTTCACGACACGCTGGAGGAAGCGACGAAGAGTTTTGCAGCAAAGAAATCAACACCGCAGTAACATTCATGTTTCACACAATACAGGAGCAGTACACATGAAGCAGTCAACGTTTGTTGTCGTGCTGGTGGTCGGGGCATTGACCGCCTCCATCCTCATCTACCTGTTCGTGCTCGGGAACCCGGCGAACTTTTCGGACGGCGCCGGGCACGAAAAGCCGGTCAACCTGATGGGGCAGGTGTACACGGGCGGTATCATCGTGCCGATCCTCATCACGCTGTCGATCATGGTGATCACGTTCGTGATCGAGCGGATGCTGTCGCTGAAGAAGGCCTCCGGCCGCGGATCGCTGGCGACCTTCCTGAAGAACGTCCAGAAGAATCTTTCCACGGGCGATATCGAAGCGGCGATCAGCGCGTGCGATCATCAGCGCGGATCGCTGGCGACGATCATCAAGGCCGGTCTGGAGCGCTACAATTCGCTCCAGAAGGAGAGCAAGAACATGGAAGCGGAGAAGCAGATGGCGGAAGTTCAGCGCGCGATCGAGGAAGCGACCGCGCTTGAGATGCCGATCCTGGAAAAGAATCTCATCGCCATGTCGACCATCGCGTCGGTGTCGACGATGTTCGGCCTGCTCGGCACGGTTATCGGCATGATCCGTGCGTTCCGGGCGCTTGCCCAGCAGGGCGGATCCCCGGACGCCATCCAGCTGTCCATCGGTATTTCCGAGGCGCTGATCAACACGGCACTCGGTCTCTTCGCCGGAATCGTCGGCATCGTGGCGTACAACTTCTTCGTCAACAAGGTGGACAACTTCACCTATATGATCGACGAAGCGAGTTATGACGTCGTCCAGACACTGACGACCCGCGGCAAGTAACCGGAAAGGGTTTCCCGATGCCTAAAATCAAAAAAACGCGGGTCAACATCCGGATCGATATGACGCCGATGGTCGATGTCGCGTTTCTTCTTCTGACATTCTTCATGCTGACGACGCAGTTCCGGCCGCCGGAAGAGGTCCAGATCACGCTCCCCTCCTCGCACTCGGCGTTCAAACTGCCCGAGTCGAACGTCATGCTGATCACCCTCAGCAAGGACGGGCGGCTGTTCCTCGGTTTCGATTCGCCGAAGATGATGGCAAAGATTTTCGGTGAGGAGAACAAAAACCGGATCGGCGTGGAGGTCCTGACCAAGGATCTCGGCAATCTTCTTGTCCAGGCCCGTATCGCAAATCCCCGGCTGTACACCGTTGTGAAAGGGGACAAGGATGCGGAATACGGCCTGAGCGAAGATGTCATGAACATTCTTCAGAAGACGAACATCACGCGATTCAATCTGATCACCGACCTGAAAAAATAACTGAAGGAAATTCACCATGGCAGGAATGGATGGCGGTGCAGCCCCCCGAGGGCACGACAAGAAGAAGAAAAAGCATAAAAAAATGCGCCGCCTCGGTGTCCGTATCGATATGACACCGATGGTGGACGTCGCATTTCTCCTGCTGACCTTCTTCATGCTGACCACCTCGATGAAGCGCCCCCAGACGATGGAGATCAACCTCCCTCCCGATGCGAAGACGACCGTCGAGGTCGCCCAGAGCAATCTCATGACGCTGATGATCGCGGAGGACGGCCAGCTCTACTGGCAGATGGGCGTCGACCCTCTCCAGAAGACGGACATGAAAAGTCTCCGCGGACTGATCACGGGGAAGCTCCAGCAGAATCCCAAACTCATTACTCTCATCAAGATCGACCGGAAGGGGAAGTACCACTATATGGTCGATGTGATGGATGAACTCAACCTCGCGAACATGCAGCGGTTCAGCCTGGCGCCGATGGCCGACGCCGACCGGACTGCGATGCAGAAGGTCGCTTCGTAGGGGAGAAAGGAGACAAATCAATGACAGCCAGTTCGTCAGTGATGTACGGCATGCGCGAACTCCGCGGCCTGTATCAGAAGTATGCGTCGATTGCCCTCTCGATCGCGATCGGTCTTCATTGCGTCGTCATCGGCGGATACTACCTCTCGCAGGTCCTCTCGGCCGAGGATGAACCGGTCATGACCGTGCGGATCCTCAAGTACACTGAACTCGGTCCGCCTCCGTCGATCACCAATACGGAAGCGGCCCCACAGGTGCAGGTGAGCGTCCCGGTCGCGAAACCGACCGTCGGTATCCCTGTCCCGGTCCCCGACGCGGAAGTGAATCCCGAACAGACCATCGCGTCTCAGAAGGAACTTTCCGAAGTCGCGGCCCCCGCCATCAGTTCCGGCGAGGGAAGCGGCGGCGTCGCGGTCCAGCAGGATATCAAGATCGACGAAGAAGAACCGCCGGACTTTGTCCCGGTGGAAAAACAGCCGGTGCCGGTCAAAACGGTCCAGCCCACCTATCCCGAAATCGCCCGCCGGGCGAATGTGGAAGGCGTTGTCTGGGTGAAGATCCTCGTCGACAAGGAGGGAAAGGCGAAGAAGGCGGTTATCGCGAAGAGCGATGCCGATATCTTCAACGATCCCGCCCTCGAAGCGGCGAAACAGTGGGTCTTCACACCCGCGATGATGAATAACGGCCCGGTGGCGGTGTGGGCGGTTATTCCGTTCAGATTCAAGCTCAATAAATAGACCGACAGGGCGGCGAACCGCATACCGCGGTTCTCCGCCCGCCGTTCTCCGGCCCGGCCGTGCCCGGCGCCGCTGTTCTTTGAGAAGCTTCCGTTCATCCCGGGCGCAGGCGCCCGGAGAAAGGATGAATGACGATGCTTTCCAGCGCTGTGTTGCAGTCTCCCGCCGGCGGTGCGTACGATCTGCGGCGGATGCAGAACCGGTACGCGGCGGCAGGTCTGACCTCGGCGGTTCTCTTCCATTGCCTGCTGATAGGCGGATACTATCTCGTGAACGCACTCACGCCGGATGAGGAGTATACCGGCGTCATCCATATACCGGTCCGGCTGATGGAACTTGCACCGCCTCCCTCGATCCGAGGTGAGGGCGGAATACCGCAGATTCCGGTGAGTCTGACGGGCTCCAAACCTGTCCTCGGAGTTCCCGTCCCGGTGCCGGACCTGAACGTGAGTCCGGATGCGACGATTCCGACGCAGACCGGGGCGTCACTGGATCACGGGGCAGGCGTCTCCGCGGGGACCGATGTCCAGCCGGAGGTCGGGGTGCCCGAGGCGATCCCGGAAGATCCCGATGCGGCGGCATTCGTCGCCGTCGAGCAGGAACCGGTCCCGGTCCGCATGGTCAGTCCGGTGTATCCGGAAATCGCCCTCCGAGGATCGATCGAGGGGAAGGTGATCGTCCGGATGCTCGTGACGAAGGAGGGCAGGGTGAAGAAGGCGTTTATCCAGCGGAGCGACGCGGATCTGTTCAACGAGGCGGCGCTGGCCGCCGCGGAGCAATGGCTGTTCACGCCGGCGCTGTCCGGCGGCGGACCGGTGACGGTCTGGGTATCGGTCCCCTTCCGGTTTTCCCTGAGGAAGTGACCGGGCGACAGGCCCGCGTGCAGACAACTATTTCCGGAGCCGTTATGAACCCGCAGATCATACTGAACATCGTCGGCGGCATCACCGCCGGTCTGGTGCTGGTTCTCGGCATCATCATCCTCTTCGGGCAGCTGCTGCCCGACTATATTCCCGACAATTACCGTCTGATCCTCGGGATCGTGATGGTCGTCTACGGAACATATCGCTTCATCATGATGTTTATGAAGGAGCGGGCAAGGAAGAGGTTCGAATCGCACCTATGAAACGGACAATTCTGTTCGCCGTCCTCCTGCTGCTGGCCTCGGCCGGATGCCAGGACGACCGGAAAGAGACGCCCACGAAGGGGCGTGTCACCATTGTGACGGCGGAATCGGTCGCTCCGGTGATCACCACGGAAAAAGCGAAATTCGAGGAACTCTATCCCGATGCGCATGTGGACCTCGTGGTCTCGACCACGCGCGAGGCGATCGCCAGGTTCTTCAACGATTCGATCAAGGTGATCGTGACATCGCGTGCGTTCAACGACGAGGAACGCCAGGTGGCGAAGAAGGCGGGCATCGAGGTGGCGGAGTACAAAATCGCCATCGACGGAGTGGCGATGCTGGTGCACGCGGGGAACGGGCTCGGCCGTCTGCGGACGACTCAGCTCGACAGCATTTTTTCCGGTACGATCCGGCGCTGGAGCGAGCTCGGTCCGTCGGCTCTTGACGGGCCGATCCATCTCTATCTCCCCCCGAGGAATTCCGGCACCTACGAGGTGGTCCGAAAGAGGATTCTCGGAGACCGTGATTTCGGCGTCCAGGCGTTCGCCGCGGCCACATCGCAGGACATGATGGCGCGCGTCGCCGCCGATCCGCTCGCGCTCGGCATGTCGGGCATCAACTGGGTCGCCGACAGCGTGAAGGGAGTCGAACCGCTCGCGCTGAACGATCCCTCGGCGCCCGATTCCCTCGGCAGTAAACACGATTATCTCAAACCGTACCAGGCGTACGTGTATCAGCATACCTATCCGATCGTCCGGGAGATCTATATCTACTCGCGGACCGACGCGTACAGCGTCGGCAACGGCTTCACGGCGTTCGTCACCAGCGCGCCGGGACAGTCGATCATTTTAAAAAGCGGACTCGTACCGGCCACGATGCCGGTGCGGCTCGTTTCATTAACCAATAAAGGGCAATAACCGTGAACCATCCAGCACAGCGTCTGCTTCTGACGATCCTGACCTTCCTGGCACTCACCGTGCGCGCGCATGCCGACGATCCGATGAAGACCGGCCTCGACGCGCTCAGCCGGAACGATTACGCAAAGGCCATCGAAGCCTTCCGCGACGCCACCGGCAACGACAAAACCAAGGCGGATGCGTACTATTACCTCGGGCTCACCTATTTCAAAGCCGACTCCTCCGATCAGGCCGTGATCGCGCTGACCCAGGCCAAGGAACTTGCGCCGGGGAATGCGAAGATCTATGAGCTCATCGGGGACGTCTACATGATACAGCACGTCTACGTCGGCGCCATCGACCAGTACCGCAAGGGTGCCGAAATCGACAGTACCAACGTCGGTCTCCTGCTGAAGCTGGCGGAAACGAACAGGAAGGTGCGAAAATATCCCGAAGCCGTCACCGGGTATCTGCAGGTGCTCAGGTACGATTCGCTGAACGGGGTTGCGCTGACCCAGCTCGGGAACATTTATGTCCGCGCCAAGCAGTGGCAGAACGCGCTTCCGGTGTACATACGCCTGGCGAAGCAGGAACCCGATT
>Ga0335071_10005854_pt1 | contig 12749 bp, 7 predicted proteins | sample Lox_Sample_15_FD_206724 | JGI IMG/M metagenome (GOLD analysis project Ga0335071, IMG submission 206724) | Soil microbial communities from Loxahatchee National Wildlife Refuge, Florida, United States - Lox_Sample_1.5 | ecosystem: Environmental > Terrestrial > Soil > Wetlands | place: USA: Florida...
CGGATGGCGCGTATGTCGTGTCGATGTTGAGAGCGGGCAGATAACGCCGTTATTGCCGGAAGGAATACGAGGAGCGATTCCATCGCCCGATGGTGCACTGCTGGTTGCGTACGACAAGGACACTCCGCGCATTTACACGATGGCAGGAAAGGAAGTTCGCGCCTTACCCGAACTGGACCCCCGCGATGCTATGGACAAGTGGACCACCGATGGCAAAGGAATCCTGGTGTGGAATATCGCTGGTGGAACGGCGAGGCTCGATCGCATGGACGCTATCACAGGAAAGCGGACGGAAGTCTATGAGATCCGGCCGCCTGATCCGAGCGGAATCGTAAATATCGCTTTTTGTCGCACCACCCCGGATGCCAGGTTTCATGTGTACAGCGAACACCGCCTGCTGACCGACCTGCAGGTCGCCAGCGGGTTGCAGTAATGGGTAGCGTTGATGTGGGATTAGAATCCAGCAGTCATTAAGGTTGAGAATGGGTTTTCCCCCGGGAACACGACTCGGTCCTTACGAGATTCTTGCCCCCGCCGGCACCGGCGGCATGGGCGAGGTGTATCGCGCGCGTGACACCCGGCTCGACCGCACCGTCGCCATCAAGGTCTTACCGGAAAGCTTTTCAGGAAGCGCGGAATTCAAGCAGCGATTCGAGCGCGAGGCGAAGGCGATTTCGTCGCTCAATCATCCTCACATCTGCACGCTGCACGACGTTGGTTCGCAAAACGGCACAGATTATCTGGTAATGGAGTACCTGGAAGGCCAAACGCTGGCGGAGCGTCTGGAGAAAGGGCCACTCCCCCTCGACCAGGTTCTGAAAGTTGGTGCACAGATCGCCGACGCTCTGGAGAAGGCGCACCGGCAGGGCATCATTCATCGCGATCTGAAGCCAGGCAACATCATGCTGAGCAAGTCGGGCGCGAAGTTAATGGACTTCGGCCTGGCCAAGCCGGTTATGGCACTCTCAGCCAGTGCGACAAGCCCGTTAACACCCGCGACGCCGACCATCGATCTGTCTTCTCTCACTTCGCCCATCTCTCCCCTAACCCAAAAGGGAAGCATCGTCGGCACGTTCCAGTACATGGCGCCGGAAGTTCTGCAAGGCGCGGAAGCGGACGCACGCAGCGACATCTTCAGCCTGGGATGCGTTCTGTACGAAATGGCAACCGGGCGGCGGCCGTTCGAGGGCAAGTCGCAGCTCAGCGTGATGTCGGCGATTTTGGAAAAGGATCCAGAGCCGGTGCGAGCGATTGCGCCAAACCTGCCGCCGGTGCTCGATCGCGTTATCGAAGCTTGCTTGGCGAAGGATCCGGCGCAGCGGTTGCAGTCGGCCCATGATGCCGCGATGCAACTGAGCTGGATCGGCGGAAAAGAGGAGGTGGGTTCCGAAACGAAAACGCCTGCAACGCTGAGTTCTCGCTCGGGCTGGATCGCTGCAGCGGCCGTGCTGGTGATCGGCCTGATTGCCGCCTACCTGATCGCGCGCTCATGGCCGCAAACGACATCGTTACAAGCTTCCATAGAGATTCCCGAGAACGTAACCGAGGAATTGGTCGGCGATGAAAGCGGGCCTCCCACACTTTCGCCCGATGGAACAATGCTGCTGATTCGCGCACACAGCAAGGGGGAATCGAGCACGCTCTGGATTCGCCATCTTGATTCAGGCCAATGGCAGCAACTCGAGGGTACCCAGCAAGCAAACTTTCCGTTCTGGTCTCCCGATTCGAAGCAGGTCGCATTCTTCACCATGGACGGTAAATTGAACCGCGTTCGCCTCGGAGGCGGATCGGTCTCGCAAATCTCGGCCGTCCAAGTCGGACGTGGCGGAACCTGGGGCAAAGACGACACCATCTTATTCACTCCCGACTTCCAAGCCGGGCTCTTTCGGGTCAGCGCCGATGGTGGCACTCCCACGCCTGTCACGACGCTAAATCGATCGGTAGCTACGACGCACCGCTGGCCGCAATTTATGCCCGACGGCAAGCACTTCATTTATTTCGCGGCAAATCACAACGGCAGCCGACGCCAGCAGGACGGGATCTATTTCGGCTCCCTCGACGGCAAGGCAAGCCGACTTGTCATGGCGAGCGACGCCAGCGCCATTTACGCTTCCGGATGCCTGATCTTCCGCGCTGCCGGTGCTTTGCAGGCGCGGCGCTTCGATCCCTCCAGTGGTGAATTCAAGGGCGAGCCGGTCACGTTGAGCAACGACGTGCAATACGATCCGTCGACTTGGCATTTGTCCGTAACCGCATCTGAGTCAGGCTTGATGGTGTTCGCTCGCGGCTCCGGAGAAACAGCTGGTGGGCGACTCGAGTGGATGGATCGCAGCGGCAAGGCGGAGCCACTGAGCAACGTCGCGCCGGCTGATTTCCAGTCACTTCGGTTGTCGCCGGACGGCCGACGCATTGCCGCCGAGATCCGCAGCACTGTTGACGACATTTGGATCATCGATCCCGAACGCGGCGCGCCGACGCGGCTGACGTTCGGCAACAACGACAACTTTTCGCCAGTATGGTCGCCCGACGGCAAACGGATCGCCTACGGTCAGGGTGCCAACACCGGCATTACGGCGGTTCAGGGATTTGGCATGTCCTTGCATATCATGAATGCCGACGGATCGGGCAAAGACGAAGAAGTTCTCCCGGGCGATCTTTCGACGAGTATTAATCTTCTTGATTGGACGAGCGACGGCAAGTATCTGGTTTATCGCCGCGGCACCGGCCCACTTGACGCCGGTATCTGGGCGCTGCCGCTTTTTGGCGATCACAAACCCTTCCCTGTTGTGAGCCCTCCCAGCGGTGCCGTGGACATTGCCCAAGGTCAGGTCTCCTATGACGGGAAATGGCTGGCCTATACTTCGAACGAGACGGGGCGGCTTGAGGTGTACATCACCTCGTTTCCGGTCGCGAGCGGCAAGTTCCCGGTCAGCAGCGGTGGCGGGCTGCGTCCGAGTTGGAGGCGCGACGGAAAGGAGTTGTTCTTCGTCAATCCCAGCACCATGCTCGTGGCAGTGAACGTGAAGATTGAGCCGGACAGAGTGGAAGTCGGTTCGCAGCGCACATTATTCCCGATCTCTGATTCGAGACACGCGGTCGATATCCGCAGTGACGGACAGAAACTCATCGTGGCCGCATCGCCCAGAGGCGAATCGAAACCCATGACCCTGCTGACGAATTGGACAGCGCTCTTGAATAAGAAATGATGCTGAACGCAGGAAGCAAACTCGGTCCCTATGAGATCATCGCCGCCGCCGGTGCCGGCGGTATGGGCGAGGTGTATCGCGCGCGTGACACGCGGCTCGACCGCACGGTCGCGATCAAGATTCTCCCGGAAGCTTTTGCCGCCGATCCCAGCCGCTTGCGCCGTTTCGAACAGGAGTCGCGGAGTGTCGCGGCGCTGAACCATCCCAACATTCTGGCGATTTATGACGTTGGGATGAACGACGCATCGCCCTACCTGGTGATGGAGTACCTGGAAGGGAAGACGCTACGCGAGCGGTTGAACGAGAGCGCACTGCCGGTATCGCGTGCGGTGGATTTGGCCCAGCAGATCGCGCGGGGACTTGCCGCCGCTCACGAACGCGGCATCGTACACCGTGACCTGAAGCCGGAAAACATCTTTCTCACGCGCGACGGGCACGCGAAGCTGCTTGACTTCGGTCTCGCCAAGCCTCTGGCCAATGCAGCCGATGCGACCGTCGGTGGCAGTACGACAACTCCCGGGGTGGTTCTCGGAACTGCCGGTTACATGGCCCCGGAGCAGGTGCGGGGCGAAAATGTCGATCAGCGGGCCGACATCTTCAGCTTCGGCGCTGTCCTGTATGAAATGCTTGGCGGTAAGCGGGCGTTCAACGGCGACAGTTCGGTAGAGATCATGGCGGCGATCCTCAAGGCGGAGCCGCCCGAGTTTGATCCGACCCTCAAAGTTTCGCCGGGACTCGATCGTGTCGTCCGGCACTGCCTCGAGAAGAATCCCTCTGACCGCTTCCAGAGCGCGCGGGACCTGACGTTTGCCCTGGGAGCGCTTTCGGGAAGCGATGTCTCGTCGGCGCAGCGAGCCATCCCTGCGGCTACCTGGCGAAATCGCTGGTTGCCGTGGGCGATTGCCGCCGGACTTGCGTGTGTAACGTTGGCAGCACTCGCGTTTCTTTTTCTGCGTTCCGGCACGGAGCAGAAACGGCGGATGCAATTCGCGATTCCCGTCCAGGGCGAAGTCGCTTACTTCGCGACCTCCGCCGATGGGGAGATGCTCGCCTATGTCTCGCCAGACGAGAAAACGGGAATCGGCGTGCTCTACATCCAGCGTGTCGGCGATGCCAGCGCCACCCGCCTCGACGGGACCGAGGGCGCGACCTATCCGTTCTGGTCGCCGGACCACAAGTTCCTCGCATTCTTTGCCGACAGCCATCTGAAGAAAATACCCGTCACCGGCGGCGTGCCCCAAAGCCTGGCTTCGGCCCCGATGGCTCGCGGCGGAAGCTGGGGAACGAAGGACGTCATCATCTACGCGCCCGATGTCGGCGGCATGCTTTGGCGGGTTAACGCTGACGGTACAGGGAATGCTAACCTTTCGCAGCCCTACTACGACCGCGATCTCGACGCCTCGCACCGCTTTCCGGCATTTCTTCCAGACGGCGAGCACTTCGTCTTCTGGGCCGGCAATTTCAACCAGCTGCCCGACGACAAAGTCACTGGCATCTACATCAGTTCGCTCTCCGCGAAGACCAAGAAACTGGTCGTGCTCTGCCGTTCCAGCGCCGGATATGCCGGCAACTCCCTTTACTACGCTGACGACGAAGGTGTCTTGCGAGCGCAGCCGATCGATCGCGACGGCAACCAGAAAGGCGAGGCCCGCGTAGTGGCCGAGCGCGTGGGGCGCTATCCCTCCACCTATTTATCTGCGTTTTCCGTGTCCACGGCGGGAACGGTGATCTACGGCGTCGGCGCGGGCGCGCCGCTGTCGCAACTCACCTGGTACGACCGCAACGGCAAGCAAGTCGGCGCCGTCGGTGATCCCAGCGTGCAGGCCAATCCCAGCCTCTCTCCCGACAACTCGCAGGTCGCGATCGACATCATCGACGAGAAAACCAATAACGTGGACGTTTGGCTTGAGAACGTCGAGCACGGAACCATGACTCGGTTCACCTATGATCCCGCCGAGGAAACCAATGGGGTCTGGTCGCCAGACGGATCGATGCTGGCCTATCGCAATGCCGGCCAGCGACAACTGGTGATTAAAAAGACCCGCGGTTTTGAACAGGCGCGGCCGCTGATCACAAGGAACATAGAGGCGGTCTCCGACATGGATCCGACCGCGTGGACCGTGGACGGAAAGCAAATCCTTACGACGAGCCAGCCGATCGAAGGTGGGTCGGTGCTTGACCTGGTGACGATGGATGGCAAATATTCGACCATCTTGCCCGGTCCGGCCGAGCGCCAGAACGGGCAGTTCTCGCCCAACGGCAAGTGGCTCGCCTATGCCTCCAACGAGACGGGTGAGTGGGAGATCTACGCGACGCCATTCCCGAACGTTGGCGGCAAGATACAGATTTCGCGCGGCGGCGGAAAAGAACCGCGCTGGAATCGCAATGGCAAAGAGATCTTTTATTTAGGGCCGAAGAACATGCTGACCGCGGTTTCGGTCAGCGACGACGGCGGAACGCTCTCGACTGGCACGCCAGAGACTTTATTCCAGTTGAATGGCCGAGCGCCCGTCTCTTCCACCGACCTTTTTACTTACGATGTGACCAAAGACGGCCAGCGCTTTCTTGTGAACCGTTACCTGAAGCCGGGGACTGTGCCACCGCTCAATATCGTCTTCAATGCGACCGAAGGGGCTCGCTGAACATCCAAGGAATGCGGTAAAATATCAGTCGGAACCGTACCTCATCGTCACAGGGCTGCCGAAGGTGGTTGGCGTTCCGAGCGTAGCGAAACCCGCGGATTTTTCGCTAGAACAAGGTTTCGCGGAAAGGAATTCGTGTTATGAAGGCAGCCATCCATCCGGACTATCATGAGGTTCGCGTGCATTGCGCGTGTGGGAACCAGTTTTCCACCCGCTCAACGCACCGGGGCGACATCAACGTAGAAATTTGCGCTGCTTGCCATCCGTTTTTCACCGGCAAGCAGAAGATGATCGACACCGCCGGACGCATTGAGCGCTTCCGCCGCAAGTACGAAAAAGCCGGCGCGGCGAAAAAGTAAGCGTTTCAGAAACTACAAAGCCTCTGTCCTCGCGGGCAGAGGCTTTTCTGTCTCTATTGGCGTCTGTCAGTGGGCCATCCCACCACCACCTCCATGATGGCTGGGCGGTTTCATAATCAGGATCAACGGCAGCAGCAATAGGAACATGATGGCCAGCAGCCGGAATGTGTAGATAAACGACACCATCGACGCGTGTTGCGCGACCATGCCAAAGATGGAAGCGTAAGCCTGCTTCGACGCGGTCGCGGAGTCCATCCCGCGCGACATAAACCAACCCCTGGCGGCGCTCATCATTTGCGAAGCTGCCGGGTTGGTCCTGGTAACACTGCGGCCGAGTACATTGAAGTTGGTTTGGGTGTGGCGCGCGACAATGGTCGTAACGGCAGCGATACCGATGCTGGCGCCGATGTTGCGCATGAGGTTGAACAAGCTGGTCGCGTTCCCCATGCGTTCTTTGGGAATGCTGTCGTGCGTGACGGTCGTCAGCGGAACGAAAACAAATCCCATCGAGAGTCCCTGAACGAACTGCGGCCAGAAGACATCCCAGTAGCCGGCGCTCAGGTTTACCCTTCCGAGAGCCCACAGCGAGTACGCGCCGCCCAGCAATCCCGCTGCCAGCAACTTACGCGGCTCTATCTTCGACATCAAAAGGCCGACAAACGGCATGGCAATGAATGAGCCGAGCCCCCTCGGCAACATCGCCCAGCCCGCGTTCAGAGCGGGATAGCCCAACAACTGCTGCAGGAAAATTGGGATCAGGACCGTGCTGCCATACAGCACGAAGCCGAGTACAGTCATCAGGAACACGCCGGCGGCGTAGCTTCGGTTCTTGAAGACGCGCAAGTCGACGATGGGCTGATTCTCCAGCAGTTCGTTGATCACGAACCAAGCCAGACCAACGATCGTCATCACCAGCAGCACGCGGATGAAGTTAGCGCCCATCCAATCATCTTCCTGGCCCTTGTCGAGCATGATCTGCAAAGCGCCAATTCCGATGGCGAGCAGACAGATGCCCATGTAGTCCACGCGCGAAGATCTCCGCGAGATGTACTTGGGATCGAAGATGAAGAGATACGACATGATCAGCGCCAGGATGCCGACGGGAAAATTGATGTAGAACACCCAGCGCCAGGTGTAATTGTCGGTGATCCACCCACCCATTACCGGTCCGAGCATCGGGGCGACGACGATGCCCAGTCCCCAGAAGGCCATGGCTTTGCCGCGCCCTTCCGGAGGGAAAGCCTCGAGCATGATGGCTTGCGAGAGTGGCTGCAGTCCGCCGCCGGTCGCCCCTTGAATAATCCGGAAGACGATCAGGAAGGGCAGGCTCGGCGCCAGGCCGCACGCCACCGAAGCGATGGTGAAGCCCGCGATCGACGTCATGAGAATGCGCTTACGCCCGAAATGGTTCGACAGCCATCCAGTCATCGGGAGGATGATGGCGTTCGAAACCAGGTACGACGTGAGCACCCAAGTGGCTTCGTCAACGCTGGCCGAGAGGCTGCCGGCAATGTGCGGCAGGGACACGTTGACGACCGTGGTGTCGAGCACCTCCATGAAGGTGCCCAACATCACAGCGGCGGCGATGATCCAGGGATTGATCTGCCGTTCGGCGGGAACGGCTACGCTTGGGGTTGCCATCAATGAGCTACTTGGTCACAACCGTAACTTCCACCGACATTCCGGGACGCAGGCGATTCTGCGGATCCTCACTCTTATTGAATGCTATTTTAACCGGCACACGCTGCACCACCTTCACGAAATTGCCGGTTGCATTTTCAGGGGGAAGAAGGCTGAAGCGCGCTCCTGTCGCGCCCCCGATGGAAACAACGGTACCGTTAAGGTCGCGATCATAAGCGTCCACGTGGAACGTCGCGGTTTGTCCCGGACGCATATTTTTCAACTGGGTTTCCTTGAAGTTTGCGGTGATCCAGATTTGGCTGACATCCACTACGGAGGTAATGGGCTGCCCGGCCTGGATCGACTGGCCGACCTCCACTGCGCGCTCACCGGCGATTCCGTTGACCGGAGAATAAATTGTCGTATAGCTCAAGTTCAGTTCCGCCTGCGCCAGGGCGGACTCGCGCTGTTTCACCACCGCTTCCGCTGCTCCGGCGCGCGACCGCGTCACCGCGACCTGCTGCGGAGCCGTCAATGCGGCCCGCACGTTGGCCTGGGCCTGCACCACCTGACTCTGCGCCGCGGCGACCTCTGCCTCCGCGGCATCCAGGGTGGCTTTCGAGCCCTGTGCCGCGGCCAGCGCAGCGTCGTATTGCAGTTGCGAGACCTCATCCTTCGCCACCAGTTGCTCGTAGCGCTTCAGGTCCTGCGCGTTTTTGGTAGACACGGCCTGGGCTTCCGCGACACGCGCCTGTGCGGCCACCACGTTCTTCTCGGCAGCGTTGAGGTTGGCGCGCGCCTGCTCGATACTGCTGAACGTCGTCGTGCTGGTAATCGGAACTCCGGTTCCAGCGGCGCGAGCGCTTGCCTCGGCGTCAGCAAGGTCGGCCTGCGCCCGTTGCACCGCAACCTGGTAATCCTTGGGATCGAGTTGCGCCAGCACCTGGCCCTGCGTTACGTGGTCATTAAAATCGAAGTTGAGCGCGATCAACGTTCCGCTTACGCGCGGGCTAATCGAGTAAATGTGCCCATCGACCTCTGCGTCATCGGTGGATTCGCGGATGGAATAATAGCGCCAAAGCCATGCACCGGCGGCAACGAGAATAAGAATGAGGAAGATGAGGACCCATTTTGCGTGAGAATGGGTGCGGAAATACGTCTTCGCCTTCGCACTCTTCGAACGATCCTCGACTTCTTCGGGAAACGGCTCCCGCTGAGAAGTTTCGTGTTCCTCCATTAGAACCGCATTTTTCGACTCTTCATTCGAGCCAGCCACTAGGGAGTTCCTCCAAGGAAATCTTTGGTCGCACGTTCCGCTACGCCAAGGGCACGCGCGAGCGCGAGCTTGGCGAGGTTGAACTGAAGCGTGCTATTGATGAGTTCGTCATTACTGGTGGCAACGGATTCCTGCGCCTGCACCACCTCCAGGTTGTCGGTCACGCCGGCGCGAAAACGGTCCTGAGACTGGACGAGGGCTTGGTTCGCCAGGTCCACCGTACTGGTCGCGACCCGTACCTGCTCGGCGGCCGAGTTCAGGTTGAGGAACGCCGCTCGTACATCGTATTCGATGCGTCCACGCAGATCTTCGGCTTCAGCTTTCCTCTGGCTGAGCGCCGCCTGCGCCAGTTGAATATCGCCCCTGATGCGGCCGCCTTCGAATATTGGTACCGCAACTCCTGCCGTGAACGAGAATGTGCCGTGATTGCTGGTGACGCTTGTCCCCGTGGTACCGTAATTTCCGTTTACCCCAACCGTCGGCAGCCGCTCGCTGGTGGCGGCATGGACCGAATACTCCGCGGCACGAACTCGCAATTGGGCGGCATTGTAGTCAGGACGATCGTGCAGGGCGCGTCCGATGGCTTCATCCACGGTGAGCGGGGGAGCCGGTGCGTAGGGGATCTTCTGTGCCAGACTGTATTGCTGCCCGGTCGGTAATCCAATGATGCGCGCCAGTTGCAGTTTGTCTACATCAAGCTGATTGCGAGCTGCCACCAGCCGCGTTTGCTGCGCCTGCATTTCTACTTGCGCGCGTAGCGCGTCAATCGCGGGGATAACTCCGGCGATCTTCTGATCGCTCGCTTGCTGATACAAAGCCTGGGCGGTTCTCAGTTGCGCCTCGACTGTAGTGACGCGCGCTTCTGCGGTCAGGGCCTGCAGGTAACCGATCCCGACGGCGACTACTACCAACTCCCGGGAATTGCGATAAGCCAACTGAGCGGCGTTCACATTCTGACTGGCGGAGCGCAACTTGTTAATCGATTGAAAATCCAGCACAGGGGCCGTCAGCGATGCCCGCAAATCGACCACGTTAAACGGTCCAACAATCGTTGGGAAGCCGGGAACGGTAATGCCGAAAGTCGCGAGGTTGATTTGTTGTTCTGTCGTGGTGGCTTGCGCGGCGAGGTTGGGAAGCAGATTCGCCAGGGCCTGCAAGCGGGCCGCCTGTACGGACTGTTGCGTGGTCTGCGATGTGTACAGGCCGAGGTTGTACTTGAGCCCGCGGTCGATAGCATCCATCACAGTCAGGGGAATGCTTCCGGGGACTGTCTTCTCATTTGAGAAACTGCCGGTGTAGGGATTCTGGTTGCTGAACTGCGATAAAGCAGTCTGCAGGTCCACACCGGATGACCCTATATCCTGCGCCTTAGAAATAGTGCTAACGGTACAGGCGAACGATACTGCGATGACAGTGAAAAGAAGAATGTTACGGCTACGAACGCGCGACACTCGTTTTCCTCTTTTTGATTAGATGATTGGCTGAGCGCGGCAACACCTACGGATCCGCACCGACCTTTCTTTCAGCCTTGCCTATAAATAAAACAACGTGCAAATAATTGGGCGCCCTAGGCTGACATCTTATAGATGAATCAACTTGCAAATCGGTACATCTTTACGAGTGTATCTCAAACGCCTGCAGCGGAGCTGTGACGAAGGGCGAATGCGCCTCTGCTATAATTGCACCCGGTAGTTGTCCGTGACGCGTCGGCAACGAGCCGTCTTGCGGTTGTCCGCATAACGTCGGGGAGTGGCTCAGCCTGGTAGAGCACCTGGTTCGGGACCAGGGGGTCGGAGGTTCAAATCCTCTCTCCCCGACCAATCCTTTCAAACAGATACCGACCTTTCAGAATCGCCGAAATAGTTGATTCTCGCGGTGAAGTCTTTAACTTCAACAAGCACCGGTGAACATTTGCTCCACCGCCTCACGTCTCTGCCGGCTGCGACCGGAAAAAAGGGCACAGACCCGCATAATCTGGCGAGTTCGTGACGAGGGTGTCCATTCGGTCGCGCTAGCTCTGATCATAAGCTTCCAACGCCAGGAGATCACCTGAAGTAGGCAATGGGGAGAACCCAGACCTTGCCGAAGAGTAGCATCGCTTTCTCGCGCTCCGTGGTCCTCGTGGGAGATGGTAACAAATCGCCCACGGCGCACTTTGGCGCAACCCGAAAAATCAGTCGTGAGCCAAGTCACGGAGTCAAATTACGAGGAGACAATTCCTATGAAATTGACATGGCACGGCAACAACGGGGGCAGCGGCTATCTTGCAGGCGGGGACTCGGCACAGGGAGGTGACCGATGAAGGCGATTGTGGTGACGGATCAAGCTACGGGAACAGCCGGGGCGAAGCTGGTGGAGCGGCCCCAGCCGCAGGCGGCCATAAACGACGTCGTGGTTCAGATTCATGCGTCGGCATTCACCGGAGATGAGCTGACGTGGCCCTCGACCTGGACCGATCGCGGCGGCCGTGACCGGACGCCTTCCATCCCCGGACACGAACTGGCCGGAGTGGTCACTGCTCTCGGCTTTGGCACGACGGGGTTGTCGATTGGACAGCGGGTTTTCGGCCTCACGGACTGGTATCGCGACGGCACTCTGGCGGAGTATGTTGCAGTCGAGGCGCGCAACCTCACACCGCTGCTGGGCGACGTTGACTTCACAGTGGGCGCGGCGCTCGTGATGCCGGGCCTGACCGCGTGGCAGGGGCTGTTCGAGCACGGCCGCCTGGAGGCAGGCCAGAGCGTTCTGGTGCACGGTGCGGCTGGCGTAGTCGGGTCGATGGCGAGCCAATTGGCACGTGAAGCCGGCGCGTACGTGATCGGCACCGGGCGCGCCGCTGGCCGTCAGACGGCACTCGACTTCGGCGCACAGGAGTTCGTCGATCTCGATAACGACGCGCTGGAAGACGTCGGCAAAGTCGATGTGGTTTTCGATGTCATCGGCGGCGAGATCGCGAAGCGGTCTGCGGGCGTGATTCGCCCCGGAGGAACGCTGGTCACCATCACCGGCCCGACCGAGGCGCGGCCCGCCGGCGGCCGGACTGTCGACTTCGTCGTCATACCCGATCGCGCCCAATTGAGTGAGCTCGTGCAGCGGCTCCGGGATGGCCGGCTGAGGACAAACATCGGCAAGATGGCTTCCCTCGACGATGCGGTCGCCGCCTTCAACCCAAAAGAGCGGATCAAGGGAAAGACGATCATCCGCGTTCGTCCGTGAATACTTGGGATTGCCTAACGCCCACGTGAATCGATTACGTAACGGAACGGAAGATCCGATCACGCCGGACGCAATTGTTCGCCCTCGGTCGTGGGACGCCAACGTCAAATCCTCCCCTCCCCACTAGTCCTTTCTCTCCAATTCAATACGCAAGTCCGGAGTGACCTGGAGGACGTGATGATTGCAGAGTCCAAACTGGAGACGAAGGGGTCGCTGCCCGTTCGCTTTACAATTTCGAGTGGCTCGTAGTTATCGACTTGGTCGCAATCAGGCTCCACGCTGCAGCAACATACATGAAGCTGTCACTTGCAGCAGCAACGTAAAATCCGCCTGATGTAACTTTGGATTGCTGACCCATGAACAGGGAAAACGCCAAATCGAAATGGTCGTTACCAGTTCTGCAAGGACTTTTACCGGTCGATAAGGCTTG
>Ga0335071_10005855_pt1 | contig 12747 bp, 8 predicted proteins | sample Lox_Sample_15_FD_206724 | JGI IMG/M metagenome (GOLD analysis project Ga0335071, IMG submission 206724) | Soil microbial communities from Loxahatchee National Wildlife Refuge, Florida, United States - Lox_Sample_1.5 | ecosystem: Environmental > Terrestrial > Soil > Wetlands | place: USA: Florida...
TGGTGCCATCCGCGGAGTTGTGCTCGTCTTCCGGGATGAGACCGCCGAGCGGGCTGCAGAACAGCTGCGGCGGCTCGGAGAGGAGCGCCTGGCGAGCAGCGAACGCCGCTATCGGCTTCTGGCCGATCATGCCCACGACGCGATCTGGACGCTCGAGCTCGCCACAAGCCGCTACGTCTACGTCAGCCCCTCGATCCAGGCGCTCCGGGGCCTCACCGTCGAAGAGGCCCTGGCCGAACCCATCGAGCAGAGCCTGACGCCACAATCGCTGGCCCGCTTCCGGCAGGTCCTGGCACGCATCGGCACCCCAGACGAGGAGGATGTGCACACGGACGTCTATGACGTGCCCTGCAAGGACGGCACCATCAAGCACGTGGAGCTGACGGCCACGCTGGTGCGAGATCTCACCGGCCGACCGGTCGAGGTGGTCGGCGTGTCCCGGGACGCGACCGCCCGGGTCGATGCGCAGCGGGCCCTGGCGGAGAGCGAAGGACTGTACCGGTCGCTGTTCCAGCTCGCCCCGAGCGGTGTCGTCCTCCTCGACGAGGAGGGCGGCATCGTGGCCTTCAACGACCAGGCCTGCCGGCAGCTCGGCCACACGCGCGAGGAGTTCGCCCGGCTGAGCGTCAGCGACATCAACCCCGCAGAGAGCGACCCGGCGGCGGTGGTGGCCCACCTGAGGAAGATCGCGGAGTCGGGGCTCGACCAGTTCGAGGCCAACCACCGGACCAAGAGCGGCGAGATTCGCACCGTGCTGGTAAGCAGCAGGCCCGCCCTGGTCGAAGGTCAGCGCCGTTTCCTCGCCGTCTGGCAGGACATCACCGAGCGCCGCCGGGCAGAAGAGGCCCAGCGGAGGATCGAGGAGCGGTTCCGGGCCCTCATCGAGAGGTCGACGGACCTGATCGTCGTGATCGACGCCAACGGCCATCATCAGTTCTGGAGCCAGGGGGCGGTCGAGATCCTCGGCTGGACGCCGGAAGAGGTGTTGGGCCAACCTGCGATAGACGTCATCCACCCCGAGGACCAAGGTCGGGCCACGGAGGTGCTGAAGCAGCTCCTCGCGGGGCGAGGCCACAGCTCGACGGACCTGCTGCGCCTGCGGCACAAGGACGGCTCCTGGCGCTACATCGAGACCACGGCCCGGGATCTCCTCGGGGACCCGGCTGTCAGAGGCGTCGTGGTGAACGGCCGCGATGTGACGGCACAGCGGCAGCTGGAAGAGCAGTTCCGGCAGGCCCAGAAGCTCGAGAGCGTCGGCCGCCTGGCCGGGGGCGTGGCTCATGACTTCAACAACCTCCTCACGGTCATCTTGAGCTGTGCCTCGTCGCTCAAGGACGCGCTTACGGGCGGCGAGGCGGCCAACGCCGAGGACATTCACGAGATCGACGCCGCTGCACGACGTGCAGCGGAGCTCACCGGTCAGCTGCTGGCCTTCGCCCGCAAGCAGATCGTGAACCCGGTTTCGCTCAATCTGGGAGAGGTGGTGCATGGCAGCGAGAGAATGCTGCGGCGCCTGCTGGGCGAAGACATCGATCTGCGAGTCGAGCGGCAGCCGGGCCTTTGGACCACGATTGCCGACCCGGGCCAGGTGACCCAGGTGATCGTCAATCTGGCGGTGAACGCCCGCGACGCCATGCCCTCCGGTGGGGTCCTCCTCATCCAGACGATGAACGTGGCGGTCTCCGCGGAGGTCGCCGCCAGCCAACCCGAGCGGATGGTGGGAGACTGGGTCCGGCTCGCCATCCGCGACTCGGGTACGGGGATGAGCGCCGAGGTGAAGGCGCACATCTTCGAGCCCTTCTTCACCACCAAGGAGCAAGGAAAGGGCACGGGCCTCGGCCTGGCCACGGTATACGGCATCGTCAAGCAGGCCGGCGGACACATCCACGTCCACAGCGAACCCGGCCAAGGGACGGCCTTCGAGGTCTGCTTCCCGCGGGTCCAGGAGGGCCCGGGCGTCACTGCGCGGCACCCGGAACGAGGGGCGCTCGGAGGAAGCGAGTCGATCCTCGTGGTCGAGGACGATCCCCAGGTGCGCTCGGTGACCGTGCGAGCACTGCGCAGCGCGGGGTATCACGTGGACGCCGTCTCTCACCCCCAGGAAGCGCTGGCGCTGTCCTTGGAGGGCTTGAGCCGCCTGCACCTCCTCATCACCGACGTGGTCATGCCGGGGCTCGACGGGCGCGTCTTGGCACGTGAGCTATGCCGCAGATCCCCCACGCTTCGGGTGCTCTACCTCTCCGGCTACGCCCCGGACAACATCGCGGAGCGCGGTGCAGCCGGGCCGGAAGGCGAGCTACTCACGAAGCCGTATGCCCGGCAAGCTCTCCTCGATAAAGTTCGCGCGATCCTGGATGCTCGCTGAGATGGCGGCCACGACGTGACGCGGTGGTAACGCTCCGGCCGTCGGGATGATGCCTGCGGATCCGTGGAGGGGTGGAGGGGCGAGCGCTGTCGGGCCCAACGCGGCACGGCGCTCGCCCCCATTGGCGCGGCCGCTCCGGAATCAGTTCGGGAACGTGATGCGCACCTGCGAGGTGCCTTCCTTCGTGACCGTCAGAGCTTCCTTGAAATACTTCCCGACGCCCCTTGCCAAGCCGACGTAGACGTCGATGAGGTCGCGGCCCGATTTGTAAGTGACCAGCAAGGTCCGGTCGTTGGCCCATGCGTACTCGAATTGCGGCGGCTTCGCATTCGGGATCATGGCCGTCATCTTGACGTGGACGTCGCCGAGACCGAGAAGGAGCTCGCGAGAGTTCCTGAAACGCCGCACGATGGTCGAGTACATCTTCGGTGCGTACACCACGCACCAGTACGCCCCGAAACCGTCATACACGTCCTGGGGCGTCATGGCGAGCACCTTGCCCGTCGAGGCGAAGACCTTGAGCACGTCTGCATCATCGACATCCGCCCCCGGCATCTTGAGCAGGTGGGAATCGGCGGCGCCTGCCTGCGCCACGATCTCCTTCCACTTCTCGATGCCGAAGGTCGACTCCACCCACTCCGCCGCACACCGCGTGATGGTGCCTTTCATCAGTCGGTCCCCGTTCCTTCGCTAATTCCCAGTCGCTTGCCAGCGAAGCGTCACCGGCCCGACCGGTACCTACGCCCAACGAATGGCGAACCGCTCCGGTGTGGAGCGGCGCCCTCCGCTCGCCCCCCACGCGGTGCATCCCCTGCACCGACCGGACGGTTTCTCGTAAGGCGTCGAAGGGCGGAGGGATTCCGAGGTTCCTGCCTGGGACTTGGATGAGGGAGATTCGTGCGCCGCCACCTTCACCCGTACCTCAAGAGAGCGTAATGGCAAGGGGATAAAGCGTTTTGGGCGCCGTGCGGACCTCTGACCCTGGGTGTCTACAGCTTCGTCGGTAGCTGCGACCGAGCCCCGCCATCGCTCTCTTCGGGCGCGAGGGCGCGCCAGGCAGGGCCCAGCCACGGCGCAGGAAACGTGCGCAGATTCCAGACCCCTTTCCCTTCAAGAAGCAGCGCCCGCTGCTTCAGCCGATCCATCCTTCTTGGAATCCCCGTAGCCCCAACGCCCTCGCCCGGACGCGGGGAACCCCCGACGACGTCGATGCAGGAGATCCAGCTTGGTCGCCGAGCGATCGAGACCCGAGGGGACGGACCTGCGCGTGGCACCATCTCCCATTGGTTCGGGAGATGCGGCGAGGAGGCGAGCCGCCTACCCGGCCGTCAACTCAGGCGGGTTGGCTCGGCCTGTTCCTGGTGCTGGTGGGACTTGCCATGGCGATCTACCTGCTCTCGACCCGCGGCAAAACAAGCCTCGGCTCGGAGGAGGGCGGACAGATGGAAGATAGAGGCATCATCAACCGGCTCAGCAACCACTCGGTCGACGAGACGGTGAAGAGACTCGAGCGACTCCTTCGCGAGCGAGGGGTAACGTTGTTCGCCCTCATCGACCATTCCGGGGAAGCAGAGAAGGTCGAAATGAAGATGCATCCCACCAAATTGCTGGTCTTTGGGAACCCCCGGGCCGGAACACCCCTCATGCTGGCGGCTCCCAGTGTCGCAATAGACCTTCCCCTCAAGATCCTGGTCTGGGAGGACTCCGGCGGGGAGGTCTGGATATCGTACAACGCACCGGAGTTCCTGAAGGAGCGGCACGGCCTACCGGGGGCGCTGTTGGGAAACATCGCGGTGGTGGAGACGCTTGCGATCAAGGCCGCCGGGTAGGGGCACACGAGGCCAAGGAGCAAGACCGCGCTCCGTGCGCCGTCCCGGGTAACGGCCTCGAGTCCCAGGCGATCTCAGGAGCCCGGCTCCGGCATCGGATGGGCATCTGCAGGAAACCCCTCGTGAGTAGCGACCGGACGAGGTGGCGCGGTGCCAGTGCTCCGCCCCGATCAACCGGGCGCCGGGCCGGCCGGCGGGCACGTTCTCCGGCGTCCCGACTGTGAGCGGCGCGCGCGGCTCGAGCAGGGCATGAGGGCCTGGCTTGTGGGAAAGGACGGACCCCATGGCCCAACCGGAGCCAAGGCTCACGAAGCAACAACTAGATACCCTGCGCGGACGGCTCGAGGCGGAGCGCCGCAGGATCCTGGCGGTGCTCCGCGTCCCCACGGCCGCCAGTTACGACGAGCGGAGCGAGCCCGAGGAGGTGGCCCAGCGAACGGCCGAGCAGGACGAGCGCGTCGAGATCGCCGACCGCGAGCGCGCGTTGCTCGACGAGGTCGAGCGCGCCCTGGAGAGGTTCCGGACCGGCAGCTACGGCATCGACGAGAGGACTGGGCAGTCGATCCCTTACGAGCGGCTCACCGCGATTCCCTGGGCCCGTGGTGCCGCCGACGAGGGAGGCGAGCCGCTCGCAAGGTGAATCCGGCCGGTCGACGGGCGGGGCGACGCCGGGTGGGTACGCCTGGCCGGACGAGGCGCCTCGAACACGAACCGGGCAGAGTCTCTCGGGGCCGAGCGGTCTCGGCCTTGGCCAGCAGTGACGCATCGACGTGGAACATCCCGCGCCATTCTGACGCGATCGCCAGCGACTCCAGCTGTGGCAAGGATGCTTGCGCTCTCTGGATTCCCTGGACCATGATCGCGAGCCAGTGGTCTCCCAATCGGACCGACCGGGAGTCGTCCTCGATGCGCGTCGTCCACTCTCCATTGCACGCCCGGCACGACGGTGGCATGGAGCTCTACCGTGCCACGCTGGTGCCGTGCTTCGAGGCGCCGGAGCGCGCCGAGTCCATCCTCCGAGCCGTCCAGGGTGCGGGTCTCGAGGTGAGCGAGCCGCGGGAGTTCCCGACGGAGGTGCTCCACCGGGTCCACGACGTCGCGTTCGTGGAGTTCCTGCGGAGCGCTCACGCCCAGTGGCGGGCCGCCGGCCGGGACGGGTTCATGCTGCCGAGCGCCTTTCCCGCCCGCGGGCTGCGCCGCGATCACGTGCCCTCCGGGATCAACGGGAAGATGGGCTATTACTGCTTCGATCCGGGGACGCCGATCGTGGAGGGCACCTGGGATGCTGCGTTCGCCTCCGCCCGTTGCGCGCTGACCGCGGCCGCGCTCGTGGCCGAAGGGGCGCGGAGTGCGTACGCCCTCTGCCGTCCCCCCGGTCACCACGCTGCCCGCGCCACCTACGGTGGCTACTGCTTTCTCAACAACGCCGCGCTTGCGGCCCAACACCTCCGCGACCGGGGCTTCCGGCGGGTCGCGGTGCTGGACGTGGATGCCCACCACGGGAACGGCACGCAAGAGGTCTTCTGGGATCGTGCTGACGTGCTGTTCGTCTCGATCCACGGCACTCCCGAGACCGACTACCCGTACTTCCTCGGTCACGCCGACGAGCGTGGTTCCGGGGTCGGAGAGGGCTTCACGTGCAACTTCCCCTTGCCCCGCGAGACCGTCTGGGCGGAGTACTCGAAGACTCTCGACGCGGCCTGCGACGTGGTGGCCCGATTTGCCCCCGCCGCGCTGGTCGTGTCGCTCGGGGTGGATACGTTCGAGGGCGATCCCATCAGCCCGTTCGCGCTGCGGGGCGAGCATTTTCCGCTCATGGGCAAGCGGATCGCCGCCCTGCAAGTACCGACCGTACTGGTCCAGGAAGGGGGGTACGCCGTTGCGGAGATCGGGGCGAACGTGGTCGGAGTGCTCGGCGGATTCGACCTGGAGCACCGAGGCTCTCGCTGATCTGTTCTGCTCGCCCGGGAGTTCCAAGGGTGAGCCTCGCCAGCGCAAGGTGAACCCATGGCCATCCCCCAGCGTCCTTCACTCGAGCCGTCGGAGCTCGCCGAGTTGCTGCGCCGAGCGAAGTCCGCAGTAGCGCTCACCGGAGCCGGGATCTCCACGGGCGCCGGCATACCCGACTTCCGGGGCCCGCGCGGCCTGTACGTCACTCGCCGCTACGATCCCGACCTCGTCTTCGAGATCGAGCATTTCCGCTCCGATCCGCGTGCGTTCTATGAGTTCACGCGCGACTTCATGGACCTGTTGCGCACGACAGCGCCCACGCTCGCGCACCGTGCCCTCGCCCGGCTGGAGGCTGCCGGGATGCTGAAGGGGATCGTGACCCAGAACATCGACGCCCTGCACCGGCAGGCCGGTTCCCATAACGTGGTGGAGATTCACGGTTCCTACTGGACGGCCGGTTGCACCTCCTGTGGCCAACCGGAGCCGAGGGCGTCTTCACCGGATTGGTGGGCAGAGGCCGTTCGAGTCGGTCCCCGCCCTCCCGTGGTGCTGTGCGCCCGGTGCGGCGGCGTCCTGAAGCCCGACATCGTGTTCTTTGGCGAGGCCGTGCGCGGGTTGAGCGAGGCCGAGGGCCTGGCTCGTCGAGCTGACCTCTTTCTGGTGCTCGGCTCCTCGCTGGCCGTCTACCCGGCGGCCTCGCTTCCGCTTCACGCGCCCGGGAAGGTGGTCGTGGTGAACAAGGGTCCGGTGGCGCTTCCGCCCGGAAAGGACCGCTATTTCGTGGAGCAGGCGCTGGACCAGTACTTCGAAGAGGTGCTCGAGGCGCTGGGGTTATCGGCCGGGGATGCGTGAGGATTACCGGGGTAGGTCGTGAGAGACTCCCCCGGATCCGGGCGGATCATGACCGCCAGAGGCTCGACCGGACCACGCTCGACCACCGCGCTTCGCGAGCGAGCCGGGTGAGTTCCGGGCACGAGAGGCCTCCCGGGACGGGGTTCGCCACGAGGGGTCCCGGGGCCCGCCTCGGGAGCGGCGGATCAGACGGTCGCGTACACCTTGGCCTCCCAGGGGAAGATGGGCTCGTGACCCGCCCCCGGACCACCACCGGAAGCCGGCACATCCCGATCCTGGGGAATCTCGCGCCAGCGACGCCCAGGGGGGAGCGCCGGCCAGTTCGGGACATCATAGGTGGAGGCGGGGCTCCATGGATCTGCTGTGCCCCAGTCGGAGAAGTTCGCCACCACCACCACCAGATCGCCGGCGAGGGGATCACCTCTCTGCCAGACGAGCACGCGTTTCCCCTCGCTCAAGTCCACGTGGAGGAACGTGGTGTCGTTGACGGCGAGTGCCGGGTGGTTGGTCCTGAGCCGGATGAGACGTGAGACGTAGGTCCTGAGGTCGGCCCGCCAGGGATCCTGGGTTCTTCCAAAGTTGACCGGATCGACCTGCTTACCGCCATCCTGCGTGACGTTGCCGTTGGCATCGAACAGGTCGTGCTGGTCGGCGAACTCATCACCGGCGAGGATCATCGGAATACCTACGGCAGTGAGGAGACAGGCGAAGCCGAGCTTGGCACGCCGGGCGGCATCCGCGACCCCACAGTTCCAGAGGTAGTTGACGAGGCGCTCGTTTCGGAACCCCTCGACGTCGTGGGACCCGAGATAGATGACTGCCTGGGCCATGTCCAGGTAGCCAAAGGAACGGCAATCGATGGCCTTGCGCACGGTGGCCTCGAAGGTCGGCTCGTCGTCGTGCTTGTCTCCGATCAGAGCGCGCCGGATGTAGACCTTGAAGCTCTCGTGCCACAAGCCGTCGAGCCGTGCGCGCGAGGGGTTGCCGGAACCCTCGTCGGAGAGGAGGGCGAGCGGTTCCGTGAGTTCCTCGCCCACGGCGAGGAAGCGGGCATCGACATCGCCGGTGGCGGAAGCGGGGAAGCGAGCCCGGTGCAACGACCGAGCGTAGTTCTTGAAGTCACGGATGAAGTCCCAGTTCTGGACGTTCTCGACACTGTCCAGCCGCAGCCCATCCACCTGGAAGTCGACCATCCAGCGCTCGAGCGTGGAGAGCATCATCTGGCGCGCCGGGTATAGGCTCTGATTCGATCCGGAAACGGGGTCGTACCCCTCGATCAGGCGGGCATAACGGATGGTCGAAGCGCCGAATGGGTCCCGCTTTCCGGTGCCCCGTGAGTTCATGGTGTCCGGATCGGTAGCATTCGCCGGGTCCGAGGTGTCGATGAAGAAGTCGTCCCATGCGGCGGTGCGATAGGGGTGGCACTTCGAGAACGCGAGGACGACGTCCGCGAAGAAGCGTATTCCCTTCCCGTGGCAGGTCCGGACTAGCTCGGCGAGATCCCGGTTGGCGGTGGGAAAAGCATAGGTGGCGGGGAAGCCGAGCTCCATGTCGGGAGCGTTGTAGTTGGTGGTTCCGTACCCCCACTGCCGCGGATAGATACTGTCGGCAGGGGGCAGGAGCTCGAGGGCATTCACGCCCAGATCGGGGAGATACTGCTGGCCGGTGGACAGGAGGTCCAGGTCGGCGAAGTTCGCCCCTTCGACCGAGGCGTCGACGAGGGCCGTCGTGTCGCGGAACGTCCCCACTGCCATGTCGCGTGCGCCGGTCAGGTTGGCACGGGCCCAGGTGGCGGGCAGCTCGTAGATGACGAGGCGGTTGTTCGTTGGCAGGTTGGTAGGATACGGCTCGGCCGCGAGCAGCGGGCAGGGCGCATCACCGAGATCCGCGGTCACGAGCCGCCCGGCGGTCCACCGGACCACGGCGGCTGGGTACCGCTCGTCGTCGGTGAAGGGAGGGGGTGGTCGCGAAGCCAGGACGCGCCAGTCCACCGCGGTTGCGAAGGGATCGGTGATCCGAATCCGAGTCGCCGGGCGACCAGGCTGGCTGGCGGAGACCTCGAACCAGTAGTAGTAGAGGCCACCCTCTTCGAGGGCGCACTCGCTCGCAGCCAGGACGAAGAGGTCGGTGCAACCCGGGACCGGCCGCAGCGTCAGCGGTGGGAGTTCATCTACTACCAGGGGTGATCCTGGCTGCACCCGAGAAAGGACGAGAGTCGGCGGAGGCAGGGCAACAGAGCGCCACAGTACAAATGACGTCGTGCGCAGCGTCGAGAGTGAGCTCGCCATGGTTCCCTCGGATTCACCTCGTCCTTCCTACGCGCACCAACATCCGAAACCGTCGGCGACTTCAAGAGGTCGTGCGGGGCGCGCCTGCATGGGGTTTCTTGCCGGTCGCCATCGAGGCATCGATGGAGGCTCGCGTTGTGGCCGCACAGATCAGAGCGCGCACGCTGCTCCTCGCAGTTGCGGAGTCTTCTCACCGGACCGCCTGAGTCCGGGTCACCCGAGGATCCCATCACCGGCGAAGGTGGCCACCCGGACTGCACGAAGCCCGGGAGGAAATCCGTCCGCCCGGGGGCTCTCGATGCAGCGGCCGACGCTGGGGCCCGGTCCGACGGAGCGATCCTCCTTTGCATGAGGGGCCCCGTCCCCCCACGACGGGAGCAACCGGTGTGGTTGGGGCTGACGCGAGCTGGTGGCTCGCTCCACTACCTCCCCTCAGGTTGGCGGGAACATCAAGCTGCCACGTCGGCCAGGTCCGCCTCGAGCTGTTTGAAGCTGAACCCCTTCGCGAAGTCGGAGTCCTTGGCCGCGGTGGGAAGCAGGGCGTAGGCTTCGTCGACGCACTCGTCCCACCATGCCCAGGTCGCCTTTTGCGTGTTGCCCCACGTGAGCACCGTGAGGCCCTCCTGGTCGTAGGCGACCGCGAGCACGGCGTGGCCGTCGTGGGTCAGGGGCCCGGGGGTCCAGGGCCTCCGAGCTTCGAAGTCCTTGAGGCAGTCCCGCTGCACATGGAACCCGAGGTAGACACCCCCGAACATGGCGATGGCCAGCTGGACATGTTCGTGATGCTTCGGATCGATGCTCACGTAAGCCAGGACCTTCTCGCTCGAGAACGGGTGCTTTCGCCAGTAGTTCAGGACGTCGAGCTCGTTCAGGCCGGAATCCAGGCCGCCGGTGAGGTGCAGGTAGAGCTTCACCACCGACTGTCTCGTGGGGACCACCTCCTTGTCGATCATGCCGTTGAAGGTGGTCACCGCGTGTGCCAGGGCCGCGATGGTGCAGTCTCCGTAGGTGTCGTTTCCGTCGATCGGGAACAAAACGGTCGGATCGGACACCTTGAGGTTCGAGTAGACGCGCCCGAGGACGTCACACGAGGGTAGTGGTGAAACGCCCTGTGCCAGATAGCGCTGGAAGCGAAGGGTTCTGTAGTCGTGCTTCGGGGGGTGTTTCCCAAATCGGCATGTCGGCATGTCGCTCCTCCGTCGGGCCAGGGTCGACTCCAACAGCGACGATGACGGCGATCAGGCATTTGTGACCTGGTCTGGTGGGGCGCATCTCTCGGCTCGGCCGCCGCGGCCGGACTTCTCTCTCCTCACGGGTGCCGCCAGCTGGGACGAACAAGGGCCGGAGGCGATCGCGTCCGGAGGTCGGCACCACCTCGAGCGACGGTGAGGAGCAAATCTCCTCGCTCGGCGGGCTGAAGTTCGGAATTGAGAACCGCGCAACCGATCGTTCTCTCAGTGGAACTGGCCCGGGTCGCCGCCGCGACCGTCCTGTCCACACTGAGAATCCGACGTTTCCAGCGACGCGCTGGGGACAGGCAGCCACGGCGGCCCGGGTGGTGAAGGCGGCCGTTCGTGGCGGGGCGAGGTGATCGGTGGCGCGCTCCTCAAGCAGGGTGTTGACGAAGATGAAGGTGCGCTGGTTCATTACTCCGCGCCGCCCTTGAAGCCACTCCCGTCACTTCAACTCCTGGTTGAGGATTGCCGCGAGGCGTGCGCCGGCCAGAACAACTCGCTCCCGGGCGGCAGCGCGCGCCATCGTGCGATAGGCTTTCGTGACCTTGTACGGGCCCTTGCCACCCAGGATCGGCTTAATGTAGACGCGTGCCAAGGCTATCTGCTCGCTCTCCTCGAGCCAGTTGGCAGTGCTGAGGTCGGGAGCCCCCGCGGGCAAAGAGAGCTTCTTCGCCGAGGCCATGGCCGCTGTGGGACGCTTGCTCGTCCCAAGGATGTCGTCCCAGAAGGCGTGCAGCGTGGGACACCTTCCCTTCATGGTCGGGCCAAGGCAGACGAGGTTACCGCCCTCGTCGCCGTGGGGCGTCGCCTTCGCGAACCTTGAAGCGGCGTGCAGGGGTTGGTGCACGTCACCGACGAGATGAAGGAGCCAGACGAGGTCGAACGACTTCAGGGCGTCGGAGGCGTTGGGATCGGCGAGCACTGCACGGAAGGCGTCGATCTGGGTCTGGGCGTTGGGCTCGGTCGGGTTCTTGGTCGGAGTCCCGTCCTGGGAGAGCGGCAGGTCCTTGTAATGCCAGTAGCGGTGCTGGAGGTGGTCTCCGTAGCCGATGTTCCTCGCTGCATCCGGCCCCGTGGGGTCCTTGTCGTTCTTGTACCCCGGAGCGGTCTTGATGTAGTCAGGCCAGGTTGCAGCCTTCATGAACGCGACCTTGCCCTGGCTAGCCGTTGCGACTCCCCCAGTCCAGGACTGATACTGAGCGTTCATTCTGACGAGTGCATCGGCACGAGCGCGGACGCTGGAGTCGAGCCTGTCGTAGGCGAGGGCGGCGACGATCATGTGCCCCTCGTCGTCCCAGGCTGGCGCAGCACCGGGAAGCACGATAAGCGTGAGCAGCGCCGTGAACGCACAAGAGTTCTTCATTTGTTGGCGCCCCTTCGAGCAAGGGTAGGCTATCCCGTGGTCCTTGAACACGTCGCGGAGAGACACGACGTTCCGCTTCGAGCGACTACTCCACAGCCATTGTCTCCGGCAGGCATGGCCGGGTGGGGTCACTCAACGGGGAGCGACTCCATCGAGTCATGAGCGCCGGCGCGCGGCCCTGGCACGGGTGCCCCGCTGAATCCCCGGGGCAGCGCACGAGCTCGGTCCCGGCGCCAGCCGACCCCCGGCGATCGAGGGCCGGGTGGGGCTCAAGAGGCCTGCCCTCGCGCCGCCGCCAGGAAGAACCGGGGAACGCGAGTGCTCACGGGAGGGTGGGCGACCAACGCACCGCGTAGACGGCGGCTGCGTTGGCGGTATCGAAGGAAAGGAGGTCTGTGCGGCCGGGCACCCCGGCGCGCGCCTGCAGCGCGGAGAGAGAGCTGGCCACCGAGCGCAGCCAGATCGAGTCCTCCATGCAAGTCTTCGGCAGCTGACGTATCTGGAGGCGAACGTCACCTGGATTCTCGGTTTCGATGACCCACTCGCCGACGTCCTTGAACAGGATGTTCCACCCGCGGTGGATCCACTTCGCCCATTTCCCGGGCTCTGGCCCCATGATGGCGAACGCCGCACCGGCCAGCTGGCCGAGCAGGGGTCCGTCGAACGAGTCCAGGATGACCTGGGTCGCGAAGGCGCGGTGCTGGTCGGGGCCGAGCACCTCGTTGAAGACGCGCGCCATGATGACGTCCCACTCGATGGGAAGCCAGCCCATGCCATGCATCTCCTCCACGCCTCGTATCAGTTCCGGCGGAAGGGCAGTGCGGATCGCCTCCCGGTCCGGCCGGGCGTCCACGGCCGCCATCTT
>Ga0335071_10005856_pt1 | contig 12746 bp, 11 predicted proteins | sample Lox_Sample_15_FD_206724 | JGI IMG/M metagenome (GOLD analysis project Ga0335071, IMG submission 206724) | Soil microbial communities from Loxahatchee National Wildlife Refuge, Florida, United States - Lox_Sample_1.5 | ecosystem: Environmental > Terrestrial > Soil > Wetlands | place: USA...
TCCTCGCCGCTGTAATCGGTGAATTTGAAGCCGGTGCCCTTGCGGGAGATTGGGTCCCAGGGCTCGATGGTGTCGTCAAGGCCTCCGGTGGCGCGAACGATGGGGACTGTGCCGTATTTCAGGCTGTAGATCTGGTTCAGACCGCAAGGTTCGTAGCGCGAGGGCATGAGGAACATGTCAGCGCCCGCTTCGATCTTGTGCGCGATGGCATTGTCGTACGCGACCTTTACGGCGATCTTGTTCGGGAACTGTTTGTTGAGGCGCTGGAACATCTCTTCGTAGGCTTTGTCACCGGCACCGAGGGCAACGATGATCATCTCTTCACGCGCGAGGCGGTCGGCGATCTGAGAGATGAGGTCGAAGCCTTTTTGGGCCGCGAAGCGCGAGACGATGCCGATGACGGGAAGCTTGGGATCGGCGTTGGTCACGCCGAAGGCGGCGAGGAGGTCCTGCTTGTCTTTGGCTTTGCCGGAGAGATCCTGCGGTGAATATTTCGCAGTGGCGAACTTGTCAGTCTGGGGGCTCCATTCGTCGTAGTCGACGCCGTTGAGAATGCCGGTGACGCTGGAGGCTCGGTCGCGGAGAACGCCTTCGAGGCCGAATCCGTATTCGGCGGTCTGGATCTCCTGGCTGTATTTCTTGCTAACGGTGGTGACGTAATCGGCGTAGATCAGCGCGCCCTTCAGGAAATTCACCTGGCCGAAAAATTCCATTTTCGACATGGTGAAGAGATCCCACGGGAGCATCAGCAGGGGCAGAGTGTCTGGTGGGAACAGGCCCTGGTATCCCATGTTGTGGATGGTGAATACCGTGCCCACTTCTTTGAAGGCGGGATCATCGGCGTAGATAGTGCGCAGCAGTACGGGAATCAGGGCGGATTGCCAGTCATGGCAGTGGAAAACGTGAGGAGCGCCTACAATCTTGGAGGCCTCGAGCACGGCGCGGGAGAACAGGGCAAAGCGCTCGGCATTGTCGGGGTAGTCGCCGGCGGGCGTGCCGTACAGGGCGTCGCGATCGAAATAGGGGGCATATTCCACGAAATAGAACTTCACTCCGCCTTGCGTGCCTCCGGCGACGACAGCAGGAAAGCGGTATTCGTCATCAAAGGGGACGGTAACGCTGCGGACGACGGTGGCGGGATCGGAAAGCTTGGTCTGGCGATAACGGGGAAGGTAGACGCTGACCTGATGTCCGAGAGCGGCGAGGGCGCGCGGCAGCGCGCCGACGACGTCGGCGAGGCCGCCAGTCTTGGAAAAGGGAACGCCTTCGGAAGCAGCGAATGCGATATTCATGAGTACAGGGCCTCCAGAGCACGCCTTGCGCGCGCCGCGATATGATGGATGTAATTCAACTCGGGCCGGGGTCCGAATCTTCAATGAGAGTCGAGTTTACAAGAACGGTTGTGTTGGTTGCGGTCATTGGCGCTCCGCGGCTAACGCCGCGTGGATGGTCGCTACGGAGTGGCACGGCTGAAGCCGTGCCCTTCCCCAAACGTGTCCGGGCGCAAGGGTTGACGGCGCATGATTCCACGACTGTTCTCAAAACAAGCTCGGGCAACTTTTCAGTCTAATTCCGGCAAAGGGGAGGGTCAACGTGCCAAGGGTCGCGTCCACACGCCGTCCGAAAACTAAGCCCAAATTGGGACAGCATTTTCTGACCAGTGAGGACCTAGCATTGCGCATTGTCGAGGCTGTGGGTGAGGTGTCGGATTCGACCGTGCTGGAAATTGGACCGGGGCGCGGAATTCTGACTTCCCTGCTGGCGAAACGCGCGCGACGGTTGATCGCGGTGGAACTGGACCGGGTGCTGGCGGCGCAGTTGCGGCTGAAATTTGGGATGGCGCGGAACGTCGAGATTCTTGAAGCGGACGTGCTGGCGATCGACTTCGATTCTCTGTTTGGGCTGAAGCCGGGGCTGGGGCGTCCGGGGATGGAGTTCCAGCCGCAGCCGGCGAAGGTCGTGGGCAATCTCCCTTATTACATTACTTCTGACATTCTGTTGCGGCTCTTTGAGTTTTCGAAATATTTCGAGAGCATCGTGATTATGGTGCAGAAGGAAGTGGCCGACCGGATCGCGGCTTCGCCCGGGGGAAGCGAGTATGGGGTGCTCTCGGCTACGGCTCAGCTTTATGCGAGGGTGGAGAAGCTGTTCACGATTCCGCCCGGGGCGTTTTCGCCTCCGCCGAAGGTGTACTCGACAGTGTTACTGTTGACGATTGATCCGCAGCAGGAGAAGTTGGGAGTGACCGGGGATGGGTTTATCGATTTCCTGCGGCTGTCGTTTGGGCAAAAGCGGAAGACTCTGTGGAATAACCTCAAGGATCAGTACGACGCGGGAGGTTTGAAGCAGGCGCTGGCACAGGCTCATGTGAAGCCTACGGCGCGGGCGGAGACGTTAAGTCTGGAAGAGAGTGCGGCGGTTTATCGGGCATTGCGCGATGGGCGGTAGGCTCTTAGGATCATTGCAGCGCTTCGGCTTCAAGGAGTTTTAACCGCTGAGATCGCTGAGAACGGCCGCCGAGGGCGCTGAGAAAGGCCGTTTGGGTTACCCGCGAGATCAGCGAAAGACTTACCGCCAAGATCGCTAAGAACCGCCGCTAAGAACGCTAAGAAAACCTTTGCGACTCGCGGTTCGACGGTGCTCACCTTATAGGAGGGCCCATGAGTACTACCATCCTTCGTCATTCTGCAGTCGCAGGGCGTTTTTATCCTAGAGATGCTGACGAACTGCGCAGTGATGTGCAGGAATATATTGCGCAACCGGGTTCGGTCGATGCAGCTCCTGTGAAAGCGATCGGCTGCATCGCGCCGCATGCTGGATACATGTATTCGGGGCATGTGGCGGGAGCGGTGTTTGCGCGTGTGGAAGTTCCGCGGCTGTGCGTCGTGATGTGTCCCAATCACACGGGCATGGGGCGCGCGCTGGCGGTGATGACGGAGGGGGCGTGGGAGACGCCGTTGGGAGAGGTCCCGATCGATACGGAGTTTGCGCAAGCGCTGCAACAACGCTTCCCTGCTCTGCAGAACGATTCGGCGGCGCATCGGGCGGAGCACGCTGTCGAGGTTGAACTTCCCTTTCTGCAACTGCGGCAACCCGAGTTGCGGTTTGTGCCTGTCGCGCTTGGGACGACTCAGTTCGAATTGCTGGAGCAGCTCGGTCTGGCGCTGGGAGAGGTGATCGCGAGACAGAGCGAGCCGGTTCTGATTGTCGCGTCGAGCGACATGAATCACTACCAGTCAGACGCGGTGACGCGGGCCAAGGATCATCGCGCGATTGAGAGAATCCTTACGCTGGACGCGCGCGGACTGTACGAGGTGGTTACGCAGCAGGACATCAGCATGTGCGGTTTCGGGCCGGCTGTAGCGATGCTAACCGCGGCGCGACGGCTGGGGGCCAGCTCGGCCGAGTTGGTGAAGTATGCGACCTCGGGGGATGTGTCGGGGGATCGGCGGATGGTTGTGGGGTATGCCGGGGTCGTGGTGGTTTAGCACGGGCTGAAGCCCATTCCGATTGCTTCTTTACGCGGCCCTGAAGGGCCGCTCTTCCACGGGGCGCGCTCGACCGATCGGCAACAGTCGCTTGGCTTCGCTCTCGGTACTCTCCAAAATCCCCACTTCTGGCAACAGCGGCCAGAAAGGGGCACCCTCGCCATTCCAGCTCGTTGTTCTTCTTGCGCCAGTACCGCACCAGCCCGCGAAGATCACCGTACAAGCCCAGACGATTGTCACCAGAAATGGCCACTGTTGAGAACGTGCACACCGGCTCACGCTGTTGTTCCTGTTGACCGCGTTGATGATGGCGATTGCGCGAATTGCGTAGAGGGCATTCAATTGGCGCCCAAAGTGGCCTCAGGCGCTGAAGCGCGGGACGCATTTTCAACGGCTTGGCGGCACGAGTGAAACTCGTGCCCTTCCCGTTCTTACTCACCGATTGTTTTGCCGCAGAGTGATGCGGCACGTTGAGGTAGACGCCAGCGTCAGGATCGGTGCAAAAGAAAGAGGGCCTCATTGGCTGAGGCCCTCGTTCGATGTTTGTTGGATGTTCTTTAGTGGTGGACTGGGCCGCCAGCGGGACGACTTGCGGCTGGAGCGCTGTGCCCCATCGCAGGAGCGGCGGGCGCGGAGTTGCTGCGTGCGCCTGCAGAGTTGCCTGCTCCCGCGGAACCAGCGGTAGCGAATCCCGGAGAAGCAGAGCGGGCTGCCGGGGTTGCGGCGAACTGCGGGGCGGGCTGCACTTGCACCGCGCCGGTTTTTATCACCTGATGGTTCAGGTGATTGAGGTTGTTCACGGAGCCGCGGGGAATGCCCATGCCGGCCGATCCGGCATTCACGGTCATGCGTGACGCCATCATCGGCGAAGCTACTCCGACTTTTCCGACCACAACCGTTCTGGCAGGACCGGTTACGGGTGGCGGCGTGAGCGACGTTACGTGCACTGCCGTGGTCGGGGTATACCGCGGAACCGTCACCCAGGTGTTCCACATGCCTGGCTGCCACATCCAGCCGTAGTTCGGAACGAACATCCAGTTACCGTAGCGGTATGGCATCCATCCCCAAGGATAGGCGGAAGCGAACATGTAACCGTATCCGGGATAGAAGCCCCAGGCGCCGTTCATGAATGGATCCCAGCCCACGCCGGTGAAATAAGGCTGCCACATCATGCCGTATCCGGGCACGTTGGTATAGGCACCGTAGTAGTTCAGGTCGCTGAGACCATAGCCATAGGGCGAGTTGTTATTGTTTTTGGCGTATTGATCGTGGTAGGAGATGGCTTCTTTATCCCAGGAGTCCAGCGGCGCTTCGACGACTTTGTTTTCGATCTTCGACTTGTCATTGTCGGCCAGATCGAAGGTAGCGGTCTTCTTCTTTTCGACAGAGAGCTGGCCGCTGGGGCCTTCGACGTTTACGTCGCCTTTGAAGACCGCGACATTGGCAACCTGGCTGGAGGCATCGACGCGGAAATGAGCGCTGCGGTCGAGCGCGAGTTTCTCATGGGAAAAATCGAGCGCGAGGTCGTCTTTGCCGAGCCAGTTCACATAGGCCATGCCCTGGACGAGGCTCACTTCGGAGACGCGCTTACCAGAGTCATTCAGCAAGAGTTTGCTGAACTGGACGGTGGTGTTGGGGGTGAGGCGCATGGAGCTGCCGTCTTCGAATTCGATTTCGGCGCGTCCGCGGTCACCGGTGCGCAGTTGCGTGCCTTGCGTGATGGGCAGATTAACGAAAGCGTTCTCGAAGCCCAGGCCGGTGTTTTTGTCGATCTGAACCGATCCTTGGACGTCGCTGAGGCGAACGATGCGAGCTTGCGAGTCGGCGAGTGCAGGGAGCGCGACGAGAAGGCAAGCAGTGAGGGCAAGTAGAACCAAGCTTAGTCTGGACGGAGTAGGAGATGCCATGGAGACCTCCGGAATGCTGCCTTATTAGAACACGGTTTTGGCCGGGAAGTTGTAAAAAGTAGCCCCTGATCTTGGGGTTAGAGCCACGGACGGCACTTGGTTACCGTCAGCTTAAGTGCACGACTTGTATAAACAGTCGAACTGCATAAGCGCAGGGACCCGACCGGGCGCTAGCTGCGGGGCGGGGGGATGGCACCCATCGCGATGATTCGCTGGGCGCGGGCGCGGACTACGTTCATCACGGAGGTGTCGGCGTAAATACTTTGCAGGACGGGGGTTACGGCCTGCAGCTCGGCCAAGTCTCCGCGTTTGGCCTGGTCTTCCATGCGCTTGAGTTCGTCGTCCAGCGCGAGTTTCTGGTAGCGATGGAAGTAGGTCAGGCGGCGGGCGAATTCCATTGTGGCGGCCACGCTTTGAAACAGGGTGGTCAACTGCTGGATGGGTGGCTGCATGGAGTAGTTGTAATCGGCCGAGGTGCTGTGCTGGCCGTCCTTGTATTCCAGCTTCTTGGATCCAGTAAAGGCGAGCTTCTTGTTGCCGGAGTCGACCTTGCCGGAGAAGAAATGCGATTGGGAAGCGAGTTGGAAGATGCGGGCGCGGGTTGGGGCGGAGAATTTGAAGTCGGTTTCGTAGGTGTCGCGGGCGTCAGAGTCGGCGCTGATTTTGCCGTTGGACTCGTAATGGGCCTGACCGTCGGACTGGACTGCGATGGAGTAGTGCTCGGGGCTGGAGTTGGGGAAATCCAGCGAGAAGGTGATGGTGGCGGGATCGGCGGCTTGGCAGAGGGCGGCTGAGAAAAAGACGAATACGCAAAGCGTTGCGAATGGGAGGAGTTTAAGTTGATTGCGGACGGTCATACGCCAGACACAGAGATTATGCCAAAGAATCCGATCGGTCATTCGGTGGAGCGCGGAAAAAAGATTGCACCGCAAAGGGCGCAAAGGTCGCGAAGGAGATCTCTAGCGGGCTATGGCGCGCTGGCGCTCTAATGTCGCCCTGGTGTGCAGGTGGCAGATTGCGATGGCCAGAGCATCGGAGGCGTCCAGGGGCTCGGGAGGCTCGCGAAGCTCCAGGAGATGCATGACCATTTGCTGGACTTGCTGTTTCTCGGCGCGGCCGTAGCCTACGACTGAGGACTTGATGGTGAGCGGGGAGTATTCGGAGACTTCGAGTCCGGCGGAGGCGGCGGCCAGCATGGCTACGCCGCGGACTTGTCCGAGCTTCAGGGCGGATTTCACGTTGAGGGCGTAGAAAACGTCTTCGATAGCGACTTCGTCGGGCTGGTGCTCGGAGATGATGGCGCCGAGGTGCATGTATATCTTGGAAAGACGGATTGGAAGCTTGTCGCGCGGAGAGAGCTTGATGGCGCCGTGCGTGAGGCAGGAGAGTTTGCCGGTGGGATGGATTTCGACTACACCGTAGCCTGTGTATTCTCCGCCGCAGTCGATACCGAGGACTCGCATGGGGGAAGGATTAGTTTAGCGCGGATGAGGGTGGGCGGCCTAGGGCCTTGGGACTCGGCAGTGGGTTGAGTCAGTCCGTTTATGCGAGGACCCCATGGCAGAGTCAAAAGATTGAACCGCAAAGAGCGCGAAGAAGAGCCGCAGAGAACGCAAAGAGAACCGGCTCTCATTTGCTGGGCGGTAGCTAGATCTGGAGTAGGCGGGCATGTTACAATGTAGTAACGTTGCTACGTAGACTTAATCGGACCGGGAGAGCTGATATGAGTGTTACTAAGCTATCCAGCAGAGAGTTCAACCAGGACACCGGTCGGGCGAAGAGAGCTGCTAAAAAGGGACCGGTTTTCATTACGGACCGGGGACGTCCGTCCCATGTGCTGCTGACGGTTGAGGAATACGCGCGGATCACCGGACGTCAGAGAAATATTGTGGAGCTATTGGCCATGCCCGCCGCGGCTGAGATCGACTTTGAACCGCCGCGGCTGATTGGTGATCTGCATCGAAAGACGGATCTCGGCTGATGTACGTTCTCGATACGAACGTTATTTCGGAACTGAGGAAAGGTGCGAAGGCTGAGCGCAGCGTCAGGATGTGGGCGCAGGCGGTGCCTGCCGTCGATCTGTATCTGTCGGCCGTGTCCGTATTGGAGTTGGAGATAGGAATTCTTCTTGTCGAACGGCGAGACCAGAGGCAAGGTGCGATTCTTCGGGCCTGGATGGCTACGCATGTATTGCCATCATTCTCCGAACGAATTCTGGGGATTGACACGGAGGTTGCCCAGCGATGTGCAACTCTGCATGTTCCAGATCCTCGGTCCGATCGGGATGCTCTGATCGCCGCGACTGCGCTGGTGCATGGCATGAGGGTTGTGACGAGGAACGTTAGCGATTTTCAGGTAATGGGCGTGGAAGTGATCAATCCATGGCAGAGTTGATGGTACGAGGGTTATCGCTGGGCTTGGAGAATCATTACATCCAATTCACGATCTGGATGGAAATTCGTCGACCTCAGCACATATAGTAGGCGAAACCTGCTGGATATTCGTGCCGAAGTTGATCATGTTGATGAGCGTCTGCATGGTGCGCATGGTCGGATCGTCGCCCCTTGCTGCCCAGGATCGCGCAGGGCTCCGCACCTTTTACCGCAAAGAGCGCTAAGGAAAACCGCAAAGAACGCGAAGAAATCTTTTGGTTTTTCCGTGATTTCCGGGTATGGGTATACGCATTCAGTTGTCGACAATACCTGAGTCTCGGGCTTAATGCGTACTGCTCGGCCATTCAAGTACAATTCGACGCTGCACGGAGCGAGGAGCTTGTATGAAGGAATTGTTGCTGTTAGTGGTTTGTCTGATTTCACCGGCAATTGCCCAGACCGTTCCAGAGGGAATTGGACAGGGCTACGATGGCGAGTTGAAGCATGTAACCAGTCAACTGCTAGCTTTGGCGGAGGCAACGCCCACGGATAAGTTTGCTTGGCGGCCCTCGTCCGGGGTGCGCTCTACCAGTGAGGTGTACATGCACATCGCCATCGCCAACTTTTACTTTCTGAGCGTTGTCGGAAAACAGACAATGCCTACTGAGATCAAGCAGGGATTTGAGAAATCGGTAACCGCTAAGGCCGACGTGATCTCATGGCTGAAGCGTTCGTTAGATGCCGCGCGCGACGCAAGGGCCAAGGAGAGCCCCAAAGAACTGGAGCGAAAGGTTGAGTTTCTGAAGCAAGGGACTACAGCAGACGCCGTCTATCTCCGCCTTATCATTCACTGCAACGAGCACATGGGGCAGCTTGTCGCTTATGCGCGCATGACAGGCGTGACCCCGCCGTGGTCGAAGGACTAGGGATGGTCTTGCGGCACTCACCAGGCCCAGGCATATGCATCCACTCTCGGGTCGGCGCCGGCGCTGAACACTCCTGTGTTTGCGTCGATCACAATTGCTCCGTTTGAGCCTAGCGACCAAGGTGGGGCTACTCTTAGCTTGTGGCCTTTGGCAATTAGTGCTTCTCGTGTGGATTCCGGGATGCGCGACTCTACTGCCATGTCTCCGGGATACATTGTGTGCGGGAACGGAGACGCCGGGAAGGCGCGCGAGGACCAGCGTGGGGCTTCGATGGCCTGCTGGATGTTCATGCCGAAATCGATCATGTTGATCAGCGTCTGCATGGTGCGCATCGTCTGATCGTCGCCGCCCGGGCTGCCGAGGATCGCGAACGGTTGGCCATCTTTCATCACGAGCGTGCTTTGCAGCGTGCTGCGCGGACGTTTGCCGGGTTCGAGCGCGTTGGCTTCCCCGCGCTTGAGCGAATAGTAGTCGCCGCGGCAGTTGAAGAGGATGCCGGTATCTCCCATGACTATGCCGGTGCCGAAGAGCTCGTGCAGGCTGGGCTCGAAGCTGACCATGTTGCGGTCTTTGTCGATGACGGCGATGTAGCTGGTGTCGCCTTCGTGCTTGGCGTTGCCATCGAGCACTTCGTGCACGGGACGGTTGAGTTCGGCTGCCGTTGCGCTCGGTGTGCCTGGACGCAACTCGAGGGAGGCTTTCGCGGGATCGATCAGCTTGCGGCGTTGCGCGGCATACTCTTTCGAGAGCAGGCCGGCGTAGGGAATTTTGATGTAATCCATGTCGCCTAGATATTTCTCGCGATCTCCCATTGCCAGCTTGACGGCTTCGACGCTGGTGTGCAGAAATTCGGGGCTGTTGTGGCCCATGGCTTTGAGATCGAATCCTTCGAGCATGTTGAGTGCGATCAGCTCTGTTGGGCCCTGGCTGGCGGAGGGATTCTTGTAGACGTCGTATCCGCGGTAGTTGATGGAGACTGGCGTCTCGACTTCGGCGGTGTATTCGGCGAAATCTTCGTAGCGGAAGAGGCCGCCGTTGGCTTCGGAGAAGGAGGCGAGGTCGTGGGCGATATCGCCTTTGTAGAAGCGGTCGCGAGCTGCTTTGAGGCCTTCGTGGCGGCCTTTGGAGTGAAGTGCCTTCTCTGCTTCGACTAGCTTCTTCAGAGTGCGCGCGAGATCGGGATTCTTGAGGATGTCTCCGGCTTTGGGTGGGTGGCCATCGGGCAAATAAATTTTCACCGTCGTCGGGTATTTCAGAATCTTCTTCGATTCAGCTATGTACGACGCACCTCGTTCGCTCAACGGGAATCCGTTCTCGGCTAGATCGATTGCCGGTTGCAGGACTTGCTCGAAGCTCATCGTGCCCCAGCGGTCGAGGAGGATGTACCAGGCATCGACCACGCCGGGGATGCCACCGGAAAGAAGGCCGTCGCTTTCGGGGATCTTGCCTCCGTTGTTCTTCTCGTACCACTCGATGGTCGCCAGCTTGGGAGCGCGGGGCTCGGCGTTAATGGAGTAGACCTTCTTGTCGCGGGAGTTGTAGACGAGCAGGACGGCGTCGCTGCCTACTCCGTTGAGAGAGAAATCGGTCACACCTAATGCGGCCTGGCCTGCGACGGCGGCGTCGAAGGCGTTTCCTCCGGCGGCGAGAATGCGGCGGGCGGCGTCGGTGGCCTCGGCTTTCATCGAGGCGATGGCGGCGTGGCGTCCGCGGATCACCGGCCGCATGGTCTGGGTGGTCGAATCGTAAGTTTGGGAAAACATAGCGGGGACGAGCAGGAGAAATAGCACGACCGTGAACAGGCGTTGATGCATTGAGTACCCCCGATTGGGCGATTAGAAGTAATAGCACAGATGACTTGCGCACGGTGATCGGGCTACGCGGCCTCCACCCTCCTCTTCCGCAAACGACGCGGAAGAACACTGGGGCAATCTGCTCCCGTTACTGGCGCGCCATCAATCAAAAGACTTACCGCGAAGCTCGCTAAGAACGTCCGCGAAGAACGCGAAGGACAACCGGATGGATGAGACGCCCCGGACGAATGCGTCCGGGGCTACACACGATCAATACTGCCAGGTTACGCCTGGGTAGAGGCTGGGGACACGATAGGCGCGGTAGGCGTTTGTGGGAAGTGGGATGTCCATCTTCCAGAGTAGTTGCGGAGTGGACGTCTGGGTGACTTCCTGCACTTCCGACGCGAGGTTCGGATTCGGCGCCACGAGCGGTGCATTCACGTCGAACTCGATGTTTCCGTTCGCTAACTGACTGATACTGCCGCCCCAGTTCGAAAACAAACCGGGTGCGTAGGACCAAGTGAGGTCCGCGACTTTGGCGGTCTCATCAATGTTCATGATGATCGCTCTGGAGTAACAGTCCGGAGGTCCGGGGACCAGGCAGATCGTGCCGTGAGTGTCGAGAACCCGGTAGTCTCCGTTGTCCCAGATCGCGAGGGTGTTCTGAGCGCCGTTTTGTGAGATCAGGGATGGGTAATGCTGGAAGGAGAACCAGAGGCTGGGATCGTCGGTGGCAGCGCCGGATTGGGTGAGTTGGAAGTCGCCCTGATAGCCGAGCTTCCAGAGAATGTTTCCCGTGCCGGTGCCGTTGTTGTAATCGAGTTTCAGAATCCACGATTGGTGACGCATGGAGACGATCAGATTGCCATCGTCGGGAGATAAGATCACGGCGTTCGTGTGAGTCCAGTCGAGAGTCGTGCCGGTGATCGCGGCCAGGTGGCGATTGACATCGAGGTAGTCGAAACTGTTCCACGACCAAACCGGGTTCCAGTTCTGGTCGAGATCGATTAGCGCGTCACCTTGCACTGTGACCGTTCCGCTAGAGCCTGGGAGATCGGTGAAATCTTTGAAGCAGTTGACGACCACGATTAGATGGCCGTTCGCCAGGGGCAAGAAGTCGTGATGAAAAGCGCCTGGGGAGAAATCGTATCCGGCGGCTTGCGTTTTGGTTTGCAGATCGGTGATGGAAAACTGGCGGATGGTGTTTCCGGCCAGATCGACTTCGCGGATGAGAGATCCGGGAGTCTGCGCGAAGCTGGTCATGCTAAGCAGCATGTGTCCGTTTGGCAGTTGCTGCATGGTGAATGGGAAATAGGTCGGGTCGAGATTGTAATACCAGATGGGATTGGCGTCGCGATCGGTAAAGAAGGCTTGCATGAGGTTGCTGCCGTTCGCGATGAGCGTGAGCTGCTCAATGCCGGAAGCTTCGGGCTGTGCCGCCGAAGGATCCGGACGGCTTACTTGAATGGCGGGAACAGCGATGCTGCTGGGGATGGCTCCGGTGGTGAAAGTGAGATCCTGGCTCGCGTCGGTCGCTCCGCCGCAAGTGCGCTGTGCGCGCATATGGTACATGGACGAGGCGCGCATGCCGGCGACCTGTATATTGACGGCTTGCTTCGGGAGGACAGGGTAGGTGGAAGTCATTCGGCCGTAGGTAGTGTCTGGACCAAACTCAACCGTGACATTGCCGGTGCATCCGCTGGTGACGGTGAACTGGGCAACCAACGGGTGCTGCGTGTTGGCGACGGCAACTTCAAGCGTCCGGTTTCCAGAATCTGCTCCGCATGCGATAAGCATGGAGCTAAGGCTGGCGATTGCCAGAAAAGAAGCGGTGTTGTATCGATTCGAAATGAGTAGAGATGCTTTCCCAGGCACAGACACGACCTCTCTTGATGGAAGTATCAGCTTTCTGACTTTCTGACGTGACTACCCCAAAGTCGAACGTATGGGGATGGTTCCACAGCGAGGGCTTGCGTTCGAGAGCTTACTGGGACGAAGCTCCAAGCCCACGCCTAACAACATCTGGTTCGTCGAGCGACACTCGACTCGCGGTCCCGCCAAAATGCGGCGTACGCAGCCGATGAGGAAGACATTCTGCTTCTCTCGAGAAAGCGTGCATACGCAGCTTCGTCGAAGATCTCGCGCAGAGCGGCGGCGAGAATCCGGACTATTTCTTTAAGTATACTCATGTTCTCTCCTCGGCGAGCCGAGTCATGACAAATGGGGCCTCTTTGACCAGCACCTGTTTACGGCCGGTGAG
>Ga0335071_10005857_pt1 | contig 12746 bp, 8 predicted proteins | sample Lox_Sample_15_FD_206724 | JGI IMG/M metagenome (GOLD analysis project Ga0335071, IMG submission 206724) | Soil microbial communities from Loxahatchee National Wildlife Refuge, Florida, United States - Lox_Sample_1.5 | ecosystem: Environmental > Terrestrial > Soil > Wetlands | place: USA: Florida...
TGAATTCGGCCGGTTCGCCCGCGACACTGTGCTCGTGGGACACAACGCCGCATTCGACATGAAGTTCTTCCAGCTCAAGGAGGCGGCCAGCGGCGTGCACCTCGGGATGCCCGTCCTGGACACGCTGCTGCTGTCGGCGGCTGTCAACCCGCACCACGATGATCACTCGATTGAAGGTATCGCCGCGCGGCTCGGCGTCAACATCGCCGGGCGTCACACGGCACTCGGCGATGCGATCGTGACCGGGGAGATATTCCTCAGGCTCCTCCCCCTGCTGGCCGCGAAAGGGATCACGACGCTCGGCGAAGCGCTCCGGGCCTCGAGGAAGACGTACCTGGCGCGGGTGAAGTACTGATCGTAGGGTACGCCGCGGGAGATTGCTTCGCAGAAGGCGCTCGCAATGACAGGTAGTGCGGTTGCTCCTAACGCGACAGGCTAGCGCAGGCCCAGGGCGTCGAGCTGGTAGCGGACCTGGATCAGTTTCTGCAGGGACGTAACTGCGGGGAGCTGCGACCGGAGACGTTTGAGATCCTGCTTGCCCATGCGGGCGAGATCCAGGAATCGGCCCGCCCCCTCTCCCTTCTCTTTGTACAGCACGCGGTACCGCATGAAGAGTTCGTAGGCCTCCACAACCGCCGGCGTAATTTCCCCGAGCGCGCTGTCGTCCTGCGCGAGGCGCTCGAGACGGTCGAGCGTGCCAGTCAGACCGTGGGCTCCACGATCAAGGGCAACGACACGGGCCGCCTCGGTCACGGGTTTCATCGCGCGGAGCTTCACGTCGAAATGCCCCTTGTGCGATCCCTGCCGCTCGACATTGAGGCGCTCCCAGAGGCCGGTCGCAGGCGGGTTGTGCACCGCGTTTCGTGCTAGGAGAATCAGCCCCGTGCGGCTTGACGCGAGCTCTTCATCGATACACGCCCGCATCGCCGCCGTGAGGTCCTCCGCACCGAACACGCTCCGGAAATCGAACGCTGTTGCGACGTTGAGGAGGGCCGCCCCATCCGGCGTCCGGAGCCACGAGCGGAAATATCCCTTCCACACGCTGAGCGGCTGGCGCCAGTGGGGGTTGTCGGCCATCGTATTGCCCGGGCACCGGTCGAATCCGCAGGCTACGAGTCCCGCCGTGACTTCCGCCGCAAGGCGTTCAAAATAGACCGCGCAGGCCTCCGCCGATTCGGCGGGGGGATCCTCATACACGAGTGCGGTGTCCTGATCCGCCTGCAGCAGCTGTTCACGCCGGCCGTCGCTCCCGAGCGCGAGCCAGGTGAATCGCACCGGGGGCGCTTCGAGCCCCCCGGCCGAGAGCTTTTCCTGCGCCAGGACGATGAGGCGCGATGTGAGCGCGTCGTTCACCTCCGCGATCATGTCGGCCACGAATCGTGCGCCCACGCCCTTCCCGATATATTCCTCGACGAGATCGTTTCCCTTCCCGCGTCCGGCGACCAGCTGCTCCACATCCCGGGCATGGCCGATCTCCCTGGCCAGCGACGCCGGATTGTTGCCGTGCAGGAGGACGACGTCGTGCTCGGAGATGATGCCGATGACGGCAGAACGGGGAGTGCCGTCTTCTGTGATGCAGAGATGGCGTATTCCCCGCCGCATCATCGTGCTGATCGTTCCCGCCGCCGTGGCCCGTACGGGGACGGTGACCACCGGCCTGCTCATGATCGTGCGGACAGCGTCGTCGGCGGAAACGCCGCCCGCGACCACCTTTTTCCGCAAATCGGTGTCAGTCACAATGCCGAGGGGCCGGCGCCGCTCGTCCACGACGACGATCGAGCCGACGTTCCGTTCGGACATCAACGCGGCGGCATCGTGAATCGTGGCGCCGTCGCCGCATGTCACGACGTCCCGGACGGGACGGACCGGAAGAAGACTGTCGTCGCCGGCGGGGGACTTATTGTCGGGGCCGGAGGAGGCCATGGGGGGAATATACTACTTCGGGATGACATGTTCTGAGACAGCGGGATTGCTTCGTCGCTGGTTGCTTCGCGAAGAACGCTCGCAACGCTCCTCGCAATGACAGGATTGGAGCGCTCCTCGCAATGACGATGTCCTGTCATTGCGAGCGCTTTTTGCGAAGCAATCCCGGGGGCGGCCCCCGCGGCGGCGCCCCCTGCAATGACGGCGCCCGACCTCAGTGCGTGTCCGCGCCGAAGTGGACGCGTTCCTCCACAATGGCGAACTTCTCCTCCGCGGACTTCTCCTTCGTCAGGAGCGACGCGACGATGCCGATGACGAACGAGAGCGGAATCGTTACAATGCCCGGGTTCTTCAGCGGGAACGGCGCGGAAGCGTTTTTCAGGATGTCGACCTGGACCGTCGGCGAGAAGTAGATCAGCACGATCGTCGCAATGGTTCCGAAGAGCATGCTCCAGAGCGCCCCGCCGGTGGTGAATTTCTTCCAGAAGATCGACAGGATGAGCGCCGGGAAGTTCGCACTCGCCGCGATGGCGAAGGCGAGCCCCACCATGTACGCGACATTCTGTCCCTTGAATGCGATACCCAGGATCATCGCCACAATCGCCAGGGCGACAGAGGCGACGCGGGCCACCTTGAGCTGTTCCGACTCGGGCACCTCGCCCTTGCGGACGACGTTCACCCAGAGATCGTGCGAGAGCGCAGCGGCCCCGGAGAGCGTCAGTCCCGCCACCACGGCCAGGATCGTCGCGAACGCCACCGCGGCGATAAAGCCGAGGAAGGCCGTCCCCCCGAGCGATTCCGCCAGGAGCGGCGCGGCCATGTTCCCTCCCTTGTCGATGGAGCTGATCACGGACTGGCCGACGTGGACCATGGCGCCGAACCCGAGGATGAATGTCAGGAGATAGAAAAACCCGATGAATCCCGTGGCGTAGAACACGGATGTCCGCGCCGCCTTCGAGTCGGGCACGGTGTAGAACCGCATGAGGATGTGCGGGAGACCGGCGGTCCCGAGCATCAGCGCCAACCCGAGCGAAATCGCGTCCCACGGGTTGGACACGAGTTTCCCCGGGGCGAGCACGTTCTGCGCGGGATATTTGTGCACCGCGGCCTGGAAGAGCGCGATGGGGTTCATCCCGAACGACCAGAGCGTCATGATCGCCAGGATCAGCGCGCCCCCCAGGAGCAGGACGGCCTTGATGATCTGCACCCAGGTGGTCGCCAGCATGCCGCCGAAGAGGACGTACAGGAGCATCACGCAGCCGACGATCACGACGGCGACCTCGTAGGGAAGTCCGAACATCAGCTTGATGAGGTTCCCCGCGCCGACCATCTGGGCGATCAGGTACAGGGAGACGGTGGCCAGCGTGCCGATGGCCGCGGCGATGCGCGCCGGCGTGGCCCTGAGGCGGAACGCCACCACGTCCGCAAACGTGTACTTCCCGAGGTTGCGCAGGGGCTCGGCGATCAGGAACACGATGAGCGGCCACCCGACGAGCCAGCCGGTCGAATAGATGAGTCCGTCGAACCCCGAGAGCGACACAAGCCCGGCGATCCCGAGGAAGCTCGCCGCGCTCATGTAGTCGCCGGAGAGAGCCAGGCCGTTCTGGAAGCCTGTGATGCCGTGGCCCGCGGCGTAGTACTGGACCGTGCTCTTGGTGCGCCGCGCGGCCCAGTACGTGATGCCGAGCGAGATGGCTATGAAGACAAAGAAAAAGACGATCGCCTCCGTGCTGACGTTCCCGAGCGCCGTGGCGGGTGCTGAGGTCTGAACAGGGTTCATGGCTTGCTCCTCAGCTGTGCGATCTTTTCATCATAGACGCGGTTCGCCCACCGGACGTAGACCGTGGTCAGCACCCAGGCCGACAGGATCACCAGGGCCCCGAGCAGGATGCCGAGGCTGAGCCCGTCGGTGATGAGGGATCCCATCAGGGGCTTGTCGAACGCAATCAGCAGGATGAACCCGAAATAGATCACCAGCATGCACACGCTCAGTATGATCGCGATCCGCCATCGCTCGGACGAGATCTTCCTGAGGGTTTCCTTGCGGTCTTCCATTGCCACCTCCGGTGTGTGGTTGGGGGAGTTGGGTGCACCGGGCGAATCCTCCGGCATTAGTCCTCGAGCGTCGAGAGATCCCCCTCGTCCATCCCGAGCGCGCGCGCCTTGAGCACGCGCCGCATGATCTTTCCCGATCGCGTCTTGGGGAGCGAGGGGACGAAGTCGATTGTCTCTGGCTTCGCAATCGGACCCACCTCGTGCGCGATGTGCTGCTTCAGCTCGTCCACGAGCGTGTCCGTCTTTTCCACACCCGCCTTCAGCGTCACGTACGCGTGTATGGCGACCCCTTTGATCTCGTGGGGGAGGCCGATCACGGCCGCTTCCGCGACGGCGTGATGGCTGACGAATGCGGACTCGAGCTCCGCCGTGCCGAGCCGGTATCCGCTCACCTTGATCACGTCGTCCACGCGCCCGATGATCCAGAAGTAGCCGTCCTCATCTTTGCGCGCCGAGTCGCCGGTGGTGTACATCCCGGGATACCTGCTCCAGTACGTCTTCACGTACCTGTCCGGATCCTTGTAGACGGTGCGCAGCATCGCCGGCCAGGGCCTCTTCAGGACGAGGAACCCTTCCTCGCCCGGTTTCACGGACTTCCCGTCTTCGCCGACTACGTCGGCTTCAACCCCCGGATATGGGCGGCTGCCGGATCCGGGTTTCAGGGGCATCGCGGGCATCGGCGTGATCATGAACATCCCCGTTTCCGTCTGCCACCACGTGTCCATGATCGGGCACTTCTCCTTGCCGATGTTCTTGTAGAACCAGCGCCACGCCTCGGGGTTGATAGGCTCGCCGACGGAGCCGAGGAGCCTGAGGGAGGAGAGGTCATGCCGGTTCGGCCATGCAGGACCGAACCGCATGAGTCCGCGAATGGCGGTCGGCGTCGTGTACATCACGGACACGCCGTACTTCTCGACGATCGTCCACCAGCGGTCGGGGAAGGGATACGTGGGCGCGCCCTCGTACATCACCGAAGTCGCGCCGGCGATCAGCGGAGCGTAGACGATATAGGAGTGGCCGGTCACCCACCCGGGGTCGGCGGTGCACCACCAGCGGTCCTCTTCCTTCAGGTCGAACACGTCCTTGAGCGTCGCGTAGACCCCCACCTGGTAGCCGCCGTGCGTGTGGAGAATTGCCTTCGGCTTGCCGGTGGTGCCGGACGTGTACAGGATATAGAGCGGATCCTCAGCGTCCATTTCCTCGGTCTCGCAGCGGTTCGAATTCCGGACCAGCGGCATCGTCATGAGGTCGTGGTACCAGTAATCGCGCCCCGCCTCCATCGCGACTTCCTTCCCGGTGTGCTTCACGACGACGACGTTTTCGGGCGCCGCCGTGCGCTTGAGGGCTTCGTCGACGATCTTCTTCAGCTCGACGGTCTTGCCGTTCATGTAGCCGCCGTCCGCCGTGACGATCACCTTCGACTCGCTGTCCTCGATGCGTCCGTGAAGCGCTTCGACGGAAAATCCGCCGTACACGACGGAGTGGACCGCACCGATCTTCGCCGTCGCCAGCATCGCGATCACCGTTTCCGGGATGCGCGGCATATAAATCGTGACGCGGTCCCCCTTGGTGATACCCATGCTCTTGAGAACGTTGGCGAACTTGCAGACCTCGCGCGCCAGGGCGTGGTAGGAAAACGTGCGGAGGTCTCCCTTCTCGCCTTCCCAGATCAGCGCCAGCTTGTTCCTCCGCCAGGTGCGGACATGCCTGTCGATGGCGTTTGCCACGATGTTGGTCCTGCCGCCGACGAACCACTTGTAGAACGGCTTGTTGGAATCGTCAAGGACCTTGTCCCACTTCTTGTACCAGAAAAGCTCCTCCGCGCGCTTCGCCCAGTATCCTTCCAGATCCCGGGCCGCCGCGCTGCGGGCCGCCTCCGGGTCGTTCACGTTCGCTTGCGCGACGACGTCGTCGGACGGTGTGTAGACTTCACCCTTGAGCGTGGATGTGCTGTTGCCGGCGGACATAGTCCAGCCCTCCCTCTGATTGAATGTTGGCGGTGATGTGATTTCAGCTCAAAGAACGATGCGGTAATCCGTGCGCGGCGCTCGAGATGCGGGACGGGCGTTCATTGGTGCCTGGGAACATGAACAGACTGATACTACGCTATGGTGATTCTGGCCGCTTGATGTGTTCGAAACATGCTGCGCAATTCTGTGAGTGAACCTGAGACTACGGGAGTTCCGGGATACGACGGGAGGATTCCAGGGAAGCCAGTGCCTGATGCGGACTGTTCATAGGAGGTAGATGCTGCCTGCTTTCGGAGGATGTGCTGCCAGTCAGATGCCTGATGCGGAAAAGATAGAGAGGGTGTGAACAAAAAGCAATATTTTGGGGGGGGTGGGCGGGTCTCCTTTCTGTCACTCCCTGCGACCGGTTCGTCACTGCGGGCACCCTTCCGGCACTATTGGATTGATTGAGACGGGTTGATGTCGCTATCCTCCATCCGCATCTCACACTACACACCTCCGGAGGAAGTATGCGACTCGCACGTCCTGTTTCAGGCGTTTTCCCGCTTATTATTGCCCTGGCGGCCCTCACGGCCCAGGCAACGGGAGCGGAGAAGATTCCCGTCACATCCTCTTCACAGAAGGCGCTCAAGCTCTTCCTGGACGGCCGGAAGCTCGTCGATGACCTGCGCCTGACAGACGCCATCCCTTATTTCGACAAGGCGCTCAAGGAAGACGGCAATTTTGCCCTCGCCCACCTGTACAAGGCCCAGTCGGCCGCCACCGCCACGACGTTTTTCGAGGAAATGCGGAAGGCGGACGAGACTTCCGGGCACGCTTCGCACGGAGAGCAGCTCATGATCAGGGGGTTTATCGCGGGGGCAAACGCCAATCCGGGCGTCCAGCTGGAAATGTACCATGAGCTTGCTCAGGAATACCCGGAGGACGAGCGTGCACAACTGCTGGTCGGCACGGCCTACATGGGCCAGCAGGAGTACACGCTGGCGGTCGACCACCTCACAAAGGCTGTCGAGACATCCCCTTCATTCGCGCCGGCCTACAACCAGCTCGGGTACGCGTATCGATTCCTCGAGCGCTACGACGAGGCCGAAGCTACGTTCAGGAAGTACACGGAGCTCCTCCCCACCGACCCGAATCCCTTCGATTCCTACGCGGAGATGCTCCTGAAGATGGGACGCTTTGACGAGTCGATCGTGCAGTACCGGAAGGCGCTCGCCGTCAACCCGCAGTTCGCCAACTCGTTCACGGGGATCGCCGCGTGCCTGATGTATCAGAACAAGCACGATGAAGCCCTCGCCGAGACGCAGAAGGAGATGAATGCGGCGAGGAATCCTGGTGAGACTCGGCTCGCGCTCTTCACGCGCGCGGTCGTATACATGGATGAAGGAAAAAGCGATCTGGCCCTGAAGGAGATCGGCAAAGAGTTCGCGATTGCAGAGAAGCTCAGGGACACGGGGTTGATGTCAGCCGATCGAAACGCGATCGCCAACATTCTGCTGGAGCAGGGAAGGACCGACGAGGCCCTCGCGGAGTTCAGGAAATCGCTTGACCTCATCACACATTCCTCGCTCGGCGCGGACGTCAAGGAAGCGAACGTGCTGTTCCAGCACGCCAACATCGCCAGGGTCATGGTCCGCAAGAGTGATCTTGCGACTGCGAGGACGGAGACGGACGCGCTGCGGCAGGAAGCGGAAAAGCGGCAGAGCAGGAACCAGGTGAGGCTCGCCCACGAGCTGGCGGGACTGATCGCGCTCGAGCAGAAAGACTTCACGGGAGCGATCGCCGAGTTGAAGCAGGCGAACCAGCAAGACCCCCGCGTGCTCTACACCATCGCGCTGGCTCTCCAGGCGTCGGGCAAGGCGGACGAGGCGAAGGGGTTCGCGAAGGCGGCGGCGCGGTTCAACGCGCTCCCCTTCCTGAACTATGCCTTCGTGCGGGTGAAGGCCGAGAAGCTGCTCTCGGCGCTGTAGTGCGACGCGGCTCAGGGGTTGATGAACGCCCGTATGGCGATGATCGCGAGCATGATGAGGAGGAGAGCCCCTATCAGGAGAGGCAGCATCTTCCCGAGGGGCATCCCCTCCTTCTTCCCCTGGAACTTGCGGAAGGGCTGCGTGGCGACCCTGCCGGTGTCGCCCACAGGCCGAGTGAAGACTTTCGAGATCGAAAACGAAGCACGCTTGAGATGGCGGAACTCGTTGAGCATCTCCTCAACGGATTGATACCGGTCTTCGGGCTTCTTCTCCAGCGCCTTTTCAATGATGGAAACAAAGCCGGGCGAGAGATCCGGCCGGTACTGGCGGATGGGAACCGCCTTCTGGTTCTGGACGGCATAGAACATGCCCGCTTCATGGTCCGCCTTGAAGGGAAGCTGGCCGGAGAGCATGTGATACAGGAGCACGCCGAGCGAGAAGACATCGGACCTTGCGTCCAGTGCGACGCCCTCGATCTGCTCGGGTGACAGATAGGCGGCGTCTTCCGGTGTGCCCGTCGTGCGGGTGAGCTTCAGCACGTCTTTCAGCCGCGCCTCTCCGAACCCGATGATCTTCAGGCGTCTCTTCGCGCTCACGATGACGCCCTCGGGACGGAGGTTCAGGTGGAGGATTCCCCTGCTGTGCGCCTCCTGGAACGCCGAGCAGAGGTAGATCGCGTAATTGATCGCGACCTGCTGGCTCTCGATGGGCATCAGCTCCTTGAGCGTCTTTCCCTCCAGGTACTCAAGCACCGCGAAGCACTCGTGCTTCTCGATCTTCAGCGAATAGAACGCGCGGATGTTGGGGTGGAGGAGGAGAGACGCCTGCGTGGCGTCAGCCCTGAGGCGTTGTTTGTCCGACTCCGTGAGCTGGACGCGTGTCGGGAGGAACTTGAGCGCGACATCGCGCTCGCGCTTCGTGTCGCGGGCCCTGTAGACTGTGCCTGTGGGTCCCTCGCCGAGCTTGTCGAGGATTATGTAGTGGGATACGGTTTTCTCGGGCATGGGAACTCCGGATTGTCCCGCCTGTGGCGGGATGCAAAAAACGAACTTCGCAAAGAACGCTCGCGGTGACGGGGACTCAGGGCGTACGGATCGCGGACGGCCAGCCGGTGACGAGCGCGAGATCAGCCGGGCGGGCATCGGAAGGGCTGTAGACGCCAAGCACGCGCTGGTTGTCCGGTGTGACCCCGCGCAGAAAGCGGATGCCCCGGGACCGGGCATTGAGGACCTCCCGCAACCTGCCGACCCTGAGGGACGAACCGGAGTGCGTGACTTCCACTGCCATCACCCTGAAATCCATTGACATATAGTAGATCTCTTTTCCGTCGCGGCGCCAGAATGCTTCGCCGTTGCAGCCGTGCGCGGAAACCTGCACCCTGCTCCCCGGACCCGGGAACGGTCGCGCATACACCTGCTGCTGCCCCTCCTCGTCGGACACGTAGAGCATCCACCTGCCGTCGGGAGAGAATTTCCCGAGCTGGACGTCGGCCGGACTCTTGAACCAGAGGTAGGGCTTCTTGCCTCCGCCGACGGGAAGTATCCAGACGCTCCACTTCTCATCCTTCATCGGCCCCCGCTGCAGCGCGATGTACCTGCCGTCGGCGGACCAGTCCGTGGGAAAGAGGTTGTAGTCTGAAGCCATCAACGGCTCTTCTCCTCCCGTCCCGTCGGCGTTGATTCTGTAGGGGTTCGCGCGTCCGCTCCGGTCGGAGGCAAACGCGATCTGCCTGCCGTCGGGGGACCAGACAGGGTTCGTCTCGTCCCCCGGGTCAGACGTGACCCGCTGCGGTACGCCGTGCGTCCTGTCAAAGATCCAGAGATCGGTCGTCAGGTGCCTGACCGCCCCCTCCTCGTCGTCGTTGGAATAGACCACTTTCTGGCCGTCGGAGGAGAGGCGCGCATCGATGTTTCTCACCGAGCGGGCGACGAAACCTGCAAACGTCCCCAGGCGGTCGAACCACGCGAGCCCGGTGCTTTCAGAGCCTCCTTCCCGGTACACGAGCTCTCCGTGCGCCGATGCCGCGAATTCACCCCGGTCGTATCCCGGGTCGAACCTGACGTCTTCCGCAACCGTGGCCGGGAGCCCTTTGAGCTCGAGCCCGCCGGCGTCGAAAGGCTGTGCGATCAGCCCCCCCTGCTCCATGAACAACAGGCACCCGCTTGCGTAGAGTACGTTGGAGTGCTTGCGGAGAAGCTCCTTCTGCTCTTTTCCGTCGAGCGACGCCGCGTAGACAATATCGGCGGAGGAGGCCCGTGCAAGGTAGAGGAAATGCTTGCCGTCAGGGAGAAACCACGGCCAACGGTGCGATTGTTCGAGCCTGGACGCGTCGAGCTTCGTCACCTGCGACGTCGTTCCCCCGCCGCCGGAAATCCTGCTCAGGCCTTCCGTCGGCGACGGTGCAAAGACGATAATATCGCCCGCTCCCCAGGATCCTCCTCTCCCCGCCGGAGCATCGCAAAGCACCGCAACGGGCCCGCCGGAGGCCTGGATCTTCCTGAGTTTTCCGCCGGCAAAAAAGGCAATGCTCCTGCTGTCCGGCGACCAGAAGGGATAGGCGCCCTCTTCCGTCCCTTCGAGCGGAACGCACCGGAGCGATGAGAGTGAGCGCACCCAGAGTCGCGTGGCGCCGGTGGAGTCCGTCGCCGCGAACGCCAGCTGCGTCCCGTCGGGAGAAAGCGCAAAGTGTCCACCTCCTGATCCGCCCGACATCCCGGCAAACTGGGAATTCTCCGGCGGGCGGACAAACGTGCGCACGATGCGCGGGTCCGTGCCGGCACTCCGCGAGCCGACAAATCCGAACCAGAGCGCCCCGCAGAGACACAGTGCAGCGAGCACCCACGGAGCGTATTTCCACACCGACAGGACGCGGACCGAAGAGTCCTTCGTGCCGGCGGTTTCAGTTGCGGGCGTGTCAGTCCCGCCCGAACCCTCCTTGCCGTACTTGCCAAGCACCACCAGCATGTTGCTCTGAACCGAACCGCGTGCAGCGACATCCTCGCTCTTGACGGCCTGAACTTTGACAAGGCGGGTGGTCGTGGAGCCCGACATTGTCCTGACGTAACGGCGGAGGTCTTTCGCCAGTTCCCGCGCGGACTGGTACCGCTCGGCGGGATCCTTCACGAGGCACTCCATGACAATCGCATCAAGGGCCTCGTCGATCCCCTCTGTGGAGGCTCCCGGGGCCGGAGGATCGGTGTAGAGAATCTCCTGAATTACGGCTGCGTCGTCACTCCCTCTGAAGGGCGCCTGGCCGGCAAGCATTTCATAGAGGACCACGCCGAGCGAGAAGATGTCCGTCCGTTGATCGGAGGCGTGTCCCTGTATCAATTCCGGCGACATGCACGCCGGGTTCCCTGTGGGGATCGCTGCCTTCACGTGCGGGCTGAGCGATCCTCGCCACAGAAGTCCGAGATCCATCACCTGGACGACGCCGTCCTTCCGAATCATCACGTTTTCGGGACGGACGTTCCGGTGAATCATCCCGTGATCGTGCAGTATAGCAAGACCCTCGGCGATCTGCATCCCGATTTCGATCGCCCGCCTGACCTGGACTGGACCCGCTTTCAGCTTCGCGCGGACAGTCTCGCCGTCGACGAAGTCGGAGACCACAAACATCGCCCCTTCGTGCTCCTTGATCGCATGCACCTGGCAGATGTTGGGATGGGAAAGCGTCGCGGCGGCTCTGACCTCGAGTATCGAGCGGGCCCGGTCGACTTCAGAGGTCGAGAGAATCGGAGGGAGGAACCGTATTGCGGCAGTCTGGCCGAGTGCGACGTCCTGAGCTTTGTAGACAATCCCCATGCACCCCTCGCCAAGCTTCTCGAGGATTTTGTAGTTCAGGATCGTCTGCCCCAGCATTGTGCCTCCGGCATGTCACAGCGCTATACCATACCAATAATCTCGGACATTCTCAACGCATGTGACATTCCTGCGAATATTGGGGAAACTTACGGTCGAACTGAGAGAGGTGGGAAAATCGTTCAAAAAGGCCAGATTGCCACGTGGCGCCTGCGGTGGCGCCAAGGCGCCACCTGCGGCGCCACTCGCAATGACAGGCGTTCAGGCGCGGTGACATTCGTTCAGGCGCCCGCGATGACGGGGTAGTCGCTGAGATCGGGAAAACCGTTCCGGATCCCCCGGAGCCAGGACTGCCGGGGAACCCGGACGGCACAGCAACCGCAGATCGGTTGTCGGCTTGCTTCGTGGCGGCGCTTTCAGCGCCACCACTCGCAATGACAAAATCAGTTATTGCGGGCCATGGGAGGCGCAGCAGGCTGGAATTCGAAGCTTCCCTCCTGCACATATGTATTGTAGAACCAGGCAGCGAGCGTGCGGACTTTTTCGCTCCTGTCGAATCGTGCGGCACGCTTGACGGCAAACGTTCCCCGCGCATCGCCGATGCGGCAGAGAGCCAGGGCGGCAACAATGCGTGAAGACTCCTCGGGATCCGAGTGGAGCACGCCCATCAGGGGGATCACCGCCTTTTCCGAGCGCAGCTCGCCGAGGTCGTACATGGCGTTGTCCTTCATATGGCAATCATCACACGAGACGTTGTCGAGGAGCTTTGCCTCGGTGAGCTCCGTCTCGGGAGCCGACCTGTACATCTCCCCCGGGCCAGCGTACGCCAGCGCGGCGACCATCACTGCGGCACCGGCAACAATTATGGATTTCATGGCACCCTCCTTTGATATTGATCCCTTCCCCACGATCTTTAGTCAGAGATACGAAATCGAAGGGACCGGGGATGCAAAAATGTGACGGGAGGGACTTCCGCTGTGACGGAACGTGCGCGCCGCGCGCGGGCGCGGGCAACCGGCGGGAGACT
>Ga0335071_10005858_pt1 | contig 12745 bp, 11 predicted proteins | sample Lox_Sample_15_FD_206724 | JGI IMG/M metagenome (GOLD analysis project Ga0335071, IMG submission 206724) | Soil microbial communities from Loxahatchee National Wildlife Refuge, Florida, United States - Lox_Sample_1.5 | ecosystem: Environmental > Terrestrial > Soil > Wetlands | place: USA...
CAGCAGGCGGCGCGCGTCGCCCTGGGCGCCGCGCAGCAGCAGGTACGAGCAGCACACGTCGATGGCCATCTCCGTGAGCCGCCGTGCGTGGAAGTCACGGAAGCGCACGTCATCCAGCTCGCGCACCCGCGCGATGGACTCGGCCAGCCGCGACCGCGCGGCGCGCACCTTGACGAGCAGCTCCGGCGTGCCGCCGAAGTCCTCGGCGTCGTACTCGTCGAGCCGGCCGGCGAGCGTGCCGCCGAGGACGCCGCCGATGGCGGCGACGACCTGCAGCTGCGTGGTGCCCTCGTAGATGTTGGTGATGCGCGCGTCGCGCGCGTAGCGCTCCACGGCGAAGTCGCGCATGTAGCCGGAGCCGCCGTGCACCTGCAGCGAGTCGTAAGCCACCTGGTTGGCCATCTCCGTCGAGCACGCCTTGGCGAGCGGGGTGAAGAGGGCGGCGAGCCGGGTGTACGTCTTGAGCTCGCCGCGGAGCGCCTTGAGGTCGGCGTCCGGGCCCTCCGGCAGCGGCTCGCCGGCCTTCTCGGCCGCCTGGAGCTGCGCGATGCGGTGCTCGAGCACCTCCTTGGTGTCGACGATGAGCGCCGTCTCGTAGAGCAACGCGCGCGACGCCTCGACGCTCACCTTCATGTCGGCCAGCAGCCCCTTCACGGCGGTGAGGTCGGCGATCGGCGCCCCGAACTGGATGCGCTCGGCGGCGTACTTGGCCGCCGCCCGGTATGCCGCCTCGGCGATGCCCTGCGCCTGCGCCGCGATGGCCAGGCGGGCGCCGTTCATGAGGCTCATGACGTAGGTGGTGAGGCCGCGCCGGCGCTCGCCGACGAGCAGCGCCGGCGCCTCGTCGAACTGCAGCTCGCAGGTCGGCGAGCCGTGGATGCCGAGCTTGTCCTCCAACCGGCGGATGCGCATGTGCTCGTCGCGCTCGTAGAGGAACATGCTCAGGCCGCGCGCGTCCGTGGTGCCCTCCTCCGACCGCGCGAGCACCAGGCTGATCTGGCCGCAGCCGTTGGTGATGAACCGCTTCACTCCGCTGAGCCGCCACGTGCCGTCCGGCTGCTCGGTGGCCTTGAGCTGCACGTTCTGCAGGTCGCTGCCGGCCTCGGGCTCGGTGAGCGCCATGCTGCCGGTGACCTCGCCGCTGGCGAACCGCGGCAGGTAGGCAGCCTTCATCTCGTCGTCGGCGAACTTGTTGACCGTCTCGCTGATGTCCTGGAGGCCGAAGATGTTCATCAGGGCCGGGTCGGCGCGGCTGACCATCTCCACGACCATCACGCTGACGGAGACGGGGAAGTTGAGGCCGCCGTACTTGCGCGGCAGCGTCATGCCCATGAGGTCGGCCTGCTTGAGGCGCTCGAGCCCCTCGGCGATGCCGGGGGCGTAGCACACCTCGCCCTGGACGAGCTCGCTGCCGGCGCGGTCGACGTCCTCGGCGCGCGGCTCGATGTACTCGCCGGCAAGGTCGCCGGCGATCTCGAGGGTGCGCTCGAACGAGTCGAGCGCGTCCTCGAAGTCACGCGGCGCGTAGGCGAAGTCGCGGGCCTGCGCGTAGCCGTCCTCGCGCAGGCGCACCACGCGCGCGAGGTCGAGGCTGTGCAGCGTCTGCCGGAGGTCGGCGTTGTCGGTGAAGAAGTTGCTCACGACGCACCTCCGTCGGACGCGGCGCCTGGGGCAGGCGGCTGCCCGGGCGCGGGAGCGGCTCCGCTGCCCGCGCCCTTCGTCCTGTACGCCTGGATCAGCTGGGGGATGACCTTGTGCAGGTCGCCGACCACTCCGTAGTGGGCGACGCTGAAGATGGGCGCCAGCGGGTCGGTGTTGATGGCGAGGATGCGGGCACTCTGGTCCATGCCGGCGCGGTGCTGCACGCTGCCGCTGATGCCGCAGGCGATGTAGAGCTTGGGCCGGACGGTGGTGCCGGTCTGGCCGACCTGATGCTCGTGGTCGATCCAGCCCGCGTCCACGGCGGCGCGGCTGGCCCCGACCACGCCGCCGACCGTGCGGGCAAGGTCCTCGACGAGCGCGAAGCCCTCGCGCGAGCCGACGCCGACGCCTCCGGCGACGACGATGCGCGCGCCCTTGAGGTCCACGCGCTTCTCCTCCTGCACGCGCTTGACCAGCGTGACCGCGAAGTCCTCGTCGCAGAGCACGACGCCGTCGCGGACCGCGATGCGCTCCGTCGCACGGGTCACAGGGATTGGGACGATGCGCCCGTCGCGGCGCCTGTCCTCGTCGGGCATGACCATGACGCCCTCACGCACCGTGGCCATCTGCGGCCGGTGCAGCGGGCTGATGATGGTGGCGACGATGTTGCCGCCGAACGCCGGGCGGATCTGGTAGAGCAGGTCCCTGTACTCCTCGCCCTTCTGCGCGTGGTCGCCGATCCTGAGGTCGGTGCAGTCGGCGGTGAGGCCGGTGCGCAGGGCGCTGGCCACGCGCGGCGCGAGGTCGCGACCGGTCGTGGTGGCGCCGTAGAGGACGATCTGCGGCTCGTGCTCGCGGATGAGACTGCTGACGACCTGCGCGTACGGCTGCGCCAGGTAGTGCGCCAGGTCGGTGTGGGCGACGAAGAAGACGGTGTCGGCGCCGCGGGCGACGAGGGCCGGCGCCAGGTCCTGCACCGGCCGGCCCGCGCCGATGAGTACGGCGCCGACCTGCACCCCGAGCCTGCCGGCGAGCTCGCGGGCACGGCCGAGCAGCTCGAGGCTGACCTCGGCCGCCACGCCGTCGTGCTGCTCGACGACGACCCACACGTCGTTGCGCTTCATCGAGGCGCCGCCCTTCTGCCTACTGTCGGGTGCCGCTTCGCTGCCCCCGACGATAGGTCCACTACGTTGCCTATGGCGGGGTGACACTTCGCCGCCCCCCGCGCTGTCTCCACTGCGTTCGCTAGCCAAGGATGTGCTCCTCGATCAGCTCGTGCACGAGCCCGCCGATGCCGGCCTCGTCGGGCTCGACCATGCGCGCCTCGCTCTGCGCGAGCACCACGCTCTCGATCTCCTTGACGCGGGTCGGTGAGCCGCGCAGGCCGAGCGCCTCGCGGTCGGCGGCCAGCGCCTCGTGGTCCCACTGGACGACGCGGGCGCGACACACGGGCTTGCCGTCGCGCCCGATCATGCACACCTCGGCCTCGTCGCTCTCCGGGTTGAGGTAGCTGTCGTCGTAGTCGGGCATGGCCTCGGCGTCGATGCCCTTGTAGGTCATCACCAGCTTGACGCTGGCAGGCCGCGGGTCGTTGGCCTCGCCGGTGACGGTGAGCAGGCAGGGCAGGGAGCTCGTGAGGGTCTCGAACCCGCCCTCGATGCTGCGCGTGGCGGTGACGCTGGCGGAGCCAGTCGGGCCGCCGGCCGCGGCGCCGGCCCCGCTGCCCTCCGCCGGCGCCACCAGCCCGTCGATGCGGCTGACGCAGGTGATCTGCGGGTAGCCGAGCTTCTCGGCCGTCTGTGGGCCGACCTGGGCGGTGTCGCCGTCGATGGCCTGGCGGCCGCAGAGCACGAGGTCGGCGCCGCCGAGCTTGCGCACGGCGAGCGACAGGGCGTAGCTCGTCGCCAGCGTGTCGGCGCCGGCGAACGCGCGGTCGGTGAGCAGGATGACCTCGTCGGCGCCGCGGTACAGCGACTCGCGCAGGACCTGCACGGCCGCCGGCGGGCCCATCGTCACCACCGTCACGCGGGCGCCGTGGCGATCCTTGAGCTTGAGCGCCTCTTCCAGCGCGTTCAGGTCTTCGGGGTTGAACACGGCCGGCAGAGCCGCCCGGTTGATGGTGCCGTCCTCTTTCATGGCCTCGCCGGTCACGTTGGCCGTGTCCGGGACCTGTTTGACGAGGACGACGATGCGCAGCTGCGGCATGTCAGGCGTCCAGGGTCGAGGGATCAGGGGTGTGATGAGCCACGTTCACGAAGCCGGAAGGTTACCAGATGGCCCTCGCGCGCGCACGTCGCAGGCGCACCGCGCGCACGCCGGACGGAGGTTCAGGGCCTGATACGCCGGCGAGTCGACCGGGTGTGGGCCCCGTGCGACGATCTCCGTAGGGCACGGGGCCGTCATGGGGTGGGTCTGGTCCTCGCGCTCGCGACGCCGGCGTTCGCCGCCGGCAAGATCGCGGTCGCCGTCGTCTTCCTCGAGAGCGACGGCAGCAAGATGAAGAGCGCCGAAGACTGCGCGCCGGCGCGCACGCATGCGGCGCGGTTCGCCGGCGCCGGCCGGTTCCTCGGCCCCGCGGCGTCGGACCTCGTCACCATCAGGGTCCGCTGAGCCCGTCTTCTCACGGCTGCGCCGTCCCACCGCCGTCGACGGGCGCGTCCCTATCTTCATCATACGTGTTGCTATACGTCTAGATAGCCGAAGTCCTGTTCTGTAGACTGACGCCACTCGCCGCGCCGGGGAGAGGGCTGCAGGCCGCGGCATCGCCAGTGGGCAGTCATGGGAAAGGGGTGCGTCGCGTCATGGCCGATGGAGTCCAACGAGAACACGTCAAGCTCACCAAGACGCTCAGACGCTGGGACCTGATCTTCTTCAGCGTCTGCGCGATCATCAGCCTCGACGCCGTGGCTGGCCTCGCCAGCTGGGGCCTCGGGGCCAGCGTCGTCTGGTTCTTCCTCTTCGTCTTCATCTTCCTGCTGCCCTACGGCCTCGTGACCGCCGAGCTCGGCGCCGCGTTCCCGGCCGAGGGCGGCATTTACACGTGGGTGCGTATGGCGTACGGCAAGCTGCCGGCGTCACTCACGTCCATCCAGTACTGGATCGCCAACCCCTTCTGGATCGGCGGGTCGCTGGCGGCCGTCACCATCGCCAGCGTCAACAGCTTCTTCCTCAAGCCGAACGGCTACGGCGACGTCAACACGCTGTGGTCCATCGTCATCGGGCTCATCTTCGTGTGGGTCAACATCGTCATCGCCGTGGTGGCGCTCAAGTACGGCAAGTGGGCCGCCAACATCGGCGCCTGGGTCAAGGCGATCGCCGTCATCTCGTTCGTCGCCTTGGTCGTCGCCAACCTGGCCAAGCACGGCCTGACCCACGGCATCGCCGCGGGCAGCACCTATATGCCGTCCATCAGCAACTTCCTTGCCGTGATCGGTGGCATCGTCTTCCTGTTCGTCGGCTTCGAGCTCGAGTCGGGCGCCAGCGACGAGATGCTCGACCCACAGCGCGACGTGCCGGCGGGCATCATGCGGTCCGGCATCATCACGGCGATCCTCTATATCTGTATCGTCGGCGGTATTCTGCTGACCCTGCCCGTGGACCGGCTCAGCAACCTCTCCGGCGGTCTCACCGAGGCGTTCTCCTACGTCAACGTGGCCGTCCTGGGCAGCGGCGGCGTCGCCAAGGCCCTCGGCTACTTCTTCGGCGTCATCGTCATCCTCGCGCTCATCAGCTCCGGTTCTGTGTGGATCCTTGGGTCGGGTCGCGTGCAGGCGGTGGCGGCGCTCGACGGCGCGGCGCCGCGTGCGCTCGGCAAGTTCGGCAAAGCCGGTACGCCGACCACCATGGCCTGGCTGTCGGGCATCATCGGTTCGATCTCGGTGATCGGCGTGTTCTGGGTCTCGAGCGGCGGCGGCGACACGCTGAACAACGCGATGGCCGTCTTCCTCGGCATCGCGCTGTCGACGGCGGTGCTGTGCTACATCTTCACGGTGCCGGCGATCGTCACGCTGCGCAAGAAGTTCCCCGACGCGCCGCGGCCGTTCAAGGTGCCGGGCGGCACCGCCGGCCTGTGGATCTGCGTGATCCTCTCCGAGGCCTGCATCATCCTCACCGGCATCACGCTGCTGTGGCCGGGCCTGATCGACAACATCCTGGGGCAGCAGTACTCGATCATGGACAGCTGGGGCGTCTCGCGTGTGTTCTTCGAGGTGACGACCCTGGGGACGTGGATCGCCATCCTGCTGCTCGGCGTGGTCTTCTGGGCGTGGGGCCGCGCCGAGACCAAGGGCGTCGACGTGAGCGCCGAGGACTTCATCGAGGCGGTGCCCGAGGAGGCCTGATCGGCTGACGGGTCTTCGGACTTTCGGCGGCGGGCGCTCGCAACAGCGCCCGCCGCCGCTCTTCTCGTGCCGCCCGCATTGCGGCGTGGCCTCGCGCCGGTCACCTGTCCTCGCTGCCCCGCACGCCTTACATCCGCCTGACACGGAGGCCGAACGCGCCTGACCGCCGGGCGTGAGGATGCTCCCCAGGCACTCTGGGGAGGTCACCATGATCGACGCACCGGCGGCACCGGCCGCCGCCCGGCAGCGGGGGCGGCTTGATAGCATGCGGAGGCGCATGGGCGCCTGCATCCTCATCGTCGAAGACGACCGCAACATCGGCAACCTGGTCCGCCAGTACCTCGAGCGCGACGGCTACCAGGTCGCCTGGGTGCGCAGCGGCGAGGACGGGCTCGCGGCGCTCGAGCGGCAGCGGGCAGATCTCGTGGTGCTCGACGTCGGCCTGCCCGGCATGGACGGGTTCGAGGTCTGCCGGCGCATCGCGGGCGGGACGCCGGTGATCATGCTCACGGCGCGCGACGAGGAGGTCGATCGCGTGCTCGGCCTCGAACTCGGCGCCGACGACTACGTGCCCAAGCCGTTCAGCCCGCGCGAGCTCGTCGCGCGCATCAAGGCGGTGCTGCGCAGGACGCAGCCGAAGCCGCCCGGCGACGTGCTCGCTCTCGGTGGCGTGGAGCTGCGGCGCGGCGCCCGCGAGGCTACGGCCTCGGGCGCCGCGCTCGACCTCACCATGAAGGAGTTCGACCTGCTCGCCTGCTTCCTGGACAACGCAGGGCTCGCGCTCACGCGCGAGCAGCTGCTCGAGCTCGTCTGGGGCCTCGAGTTCCCCGGCGGCACCCGCACCGTCGACCAGCACGTCGCGCAGCTCCGCGCCAAGCTGGACGGCGCCCTGACCATCGAGACGCTCCGGGGCGTCGGCTACAAGCTGGTGCGGCCGTGAATGGCGAAGCTGTCGAGGGGGGCGCCGCAGGCGCACCAGTCGGCACCTGGCTGGAGCAGACCGCGGGACGCGGCGCCGACGGCGCGGCTCTCCCCGCCGTCGCGCCGAGCCGCCCGCGGGCGACGTATGCGCTCTCCGGGGTCGTCGCCGGCGGCGCGTGCCTCGTCTTCCTCGCCGCGGTGTTCATCATCGCGGCGGCGCGGGCCGGCGCCGTCCCCTTCGGGTACAGCGGCGCCGCCAGGTCGCTGTTCCTCGTGGCGGCACTGCTCGCAGCCCTCGGGCTCGTCGCGGCAGCCGGCATCGCCGTGGCGGCGGCCCGCGCGCGGCGACCGCGCTCCGGTCCTGTGCGGACGCAGACGGTAGTGACCGGGGGCTCCACGCGCGCAGGGAACGGTCGCCGCGTGCTGCTGTTCGGCCTCGCGGCCGTGCTCGTCGCCGGGTCCATCCTGCTCTTTCTCGCCTTCGGATGGTTCGGCCTCGGCATGTTCGGCAGGCTCTCCAGCCTCGCGGCTCTCGTCATCGCCGTGATGGGCGCGGTGGTGGCCGGCGTCGTGGTCGTGATCGCGGTGCTGCCCGGCCGCGCGACCTCGCTGCGCACGCGCACGTTCGGCGTGATCGTGATCGTCGTGCTCATCCCGTCGCTCTGCCTTGCCGCGTTCGGCGCTTGGGCCTACATGCGCAGCTGGAACGTCGCCACGTCCATCTCGCGCGACCAGGCGAACTATCGAGCGGAGGAACTCGGCCGCGAGGTCCGGTCGGTCCAGCGTCAGCCTGCAAGGTTCGCTCCGGCCGACCGCGCCATGCTCGCCGACGCGATCGCGCGCATGTACGCCTGGTCTCATCCGGAGGGCGCGCAGCTGGCGACGCTGTCGGAGATCCGCCAGACCAGTACCCTGCCGGTCTGGGCTATCCGTGGTCTGCAGCGGCGTGGGTTCGCCATCGGGGACGAGAGGGGTGCGACCGACCTGAGCCAGGCCGACATCGTCGCGTGGCGTGTGGGACCCGAGGTGGTACGGTACTTCGTCCCCACATCGGGAGGGTACGAACTGTCGACGCCGCCGTTCCCGCTGGACCGGTTGCTCTGGATCGGCGTGTCCGGGGTGGCGCTCATCATCGTTCTCGGTCTGCTCGGCGCCTGGCTCCTCTCTCGCAGCGTGGTGCGGCCTGTGCGCCGGCTGGCGGAGGCGAGCGGCCGGCTCGCCGAAGGAGAAGCCGGCGTCACCGTCACTCCCCAGGGACCCAAGGAGCTCCGTGAGCTGGCTGTCTCCTTCAACGACATGAACGCCAAGCTCACCAGGGCACAAGAGACCGAGCAGGCGTTCCTCCTCTCGGTCAGCCACGAGCTGAAGACGCCGCTGACCTCCATCCGCGGCTATGCCGAAGGCATCGGCGACGGGACGATAGAGTCCGACGAGGGCGCGGCCGTCATCACCGCCGAGTCGACGCGGCTCGAGCGGCTCGTGGGCGACCTGCTCGAGTCGGGGCGCATGCGCAAGAGCGCCTTCACCGTCCGCCGCGAGGCGGTCGATCTGGTCGCCGTCGCGGAGGACGTCGCGCGCCGCTACGAGGCCACGGCCCGCGACGCCGGCCTGACACTGCTCCTCAACACCGAGGCCGGCGGCAGGGCGACGGCGGACCACGATCGCGTCCTGCAGGTGGTGTCCAACCTCGTCGAGAACGCCATCCGCTGCACGCCGGCGCCGGGCTCGGTCACCATCAGCACGTCGCCGTGCGCGATCACCGTGGCCGACACTGGGCGTGGTTTGACCAGCGACGACCTGCCCCGTGCGTTCGAGCGCTTCTACCTGTACAGCCGGTACGGTACGGACAGGCCGGTCGGCACCGGCCTCGGTCTGGCCATCGTCAAGGAGCTCACCGAGGCCATGGGCGGCGTGGTGAGCGTCTCGAGCGCTGTCGGCGTCGGCACCGCTTTCACGGTGAGCCTGCCTGGCTCCGCGGTCTCACCCGGTGTGGCTGCTTCGGCCGGCCCAGGCGCCGCGCCTGCCATGGCCGCTCCGGCCGTGACCGAGCCGGTCGCGCCTCCGCCGCCGGCAGCCGCGACCGCGACCGGCGACACGGCCGTCACGGCGCCGCCGTCCCCGGACGCCGCCGCCGTGGCGGAGTCCGCTCCTCCGGCCGAGTCGTCGGTCACGACCCCGAAGGACGATGTCTCGTGACGTGGGGCGCCGCCGCATCTACCGCTCTCGCGCCGTGCGGCGGCGCCGGTCGGCGCTCGCGGTCGCCGTCGCGGCGGCCCTTGCCCTTATCGTCCTCGTCGGCGCTCAGGGGGCGAAGCCCAAGCCGGTCCGGGTGACGTTCGACCGCCGGGCGGCAGCCGGCTACGCGGACACCTGGGCGCTCGGCGACAACCCCGAGTACTGGTCGTCGCCCGACCGCGACTGCGCCAACTTCGTCTCCCAGTGCCTCGCGGCCGGCGGCCTGCGGCCCACCTACGACGACGGCCACGAGTGGCGCGCCGACGGCACCGCGTTCCCGACGATCGCCTGGGTCAACTGCGCCGCCCAGCTGCGGGCGCTCATCTCGCGCTCGGCGGCGCACACGCGCTACATCGTCGCGGTCACGCGCGCCCAGCCGCGTGACTGGGCGGCCGGCGACATCGTCTACCTGGGCAACGTCGTGGACGGCAAGCTGGAGTGGCAGCACGTGATCATCTGTGCCGGCCGGCAGGAGGGGGAGTGGGTCTACGACAGTCACACCGCCGCGCGCCGGCACGGCACGCTGGCGCACTGGTACCCGGCGCACTTCAGCGCGGTGCGCTTCTGCAGGATCGCCGACTCGGTGGTCTACACGCAGCAGTGACGCGGCGGGCGGAGGCTCGCCGGGAACACTGCGGAGCGGGACTGGGGGTAGCCGGCGGCGCCGGTGGGGCTGCCCCCGCCGGCACTCGCGTCACTCGACCGGCTCGACGGACGTGCCCGGCACCCAGCCGGACGCGCCCGACTCGGTGCGGCAGAGGTACCAGCCGCCGACCTCGTCGAGCACACTGAGGACTTGCTTGCAGCCCACGGTGAGCTCGGTGGAGTCGTAGTCGCGCAGGGCGGTGGCGAAGTCGCCGTCGGGCCCCATCCGCAGGTACTCGTCCGGCACCCAGCCGGAGCGGCCAGCCTGGTCGGTGCCCCACACGTAGTCCTTCCAGACCTGGTCGTGGTGGCCGACACCGAGGGTGTCGCCCGCGCGGAAGCGGATGGGGTTGGGGTCGCTCGTGACGTGCGCCTCGACCACGCGCACACGCTGCGGCAGCTCTGCCTCGCTCATCGCTCCTCCTCCAGCTCCTCCACACATGATGCCGGGACCCACCCGTCCACTCTCGCCGCGTTGCGGCACAGCAGATAGTCGTCGACCCGGTCGAGCACGTCGAGCTCCTCTCCGGTGGCGACCGTGAGGTGCGAAGAATCGTAGTCGCGGAGGGCGACGCCGTTGCGGCCGTCGGTGATGCGGATGTACTCCTCCGGGACCCAGCCGTGGTGACCGTCCTCGGTGGCGCTCCAGACGAACGCGGGGTGCTGCTGGTTGCGATGCCCGACGGCGAGGTCGTCGCCGACTCGGAGGTGGATCTCCTGGACCTGCTCGCGTGCGCACGCGGTGAAGACCCGGACACGCCGGTGTGGCTGAGGTGTCACGACGGACGGGTCAGGAGTCGCCCCCGCCGGCGTCCTCGAGCACCCGCTTGGGGACCCAGCCCTGGGCGCCGGCCGCGTTGCGACAGAGCAGGAACGCGCCCGCCTCGTCGAGCACGTCGAGCGCCTCTCCTTCGACCACGGTGAGCTGCGCGGCGTCGTACTCCTTGAGCGCGACGGCCTCGGTCTCGCTGGTCATCTCGAGGTAAGACTCCGCTACCCAGCCCTGGTGGCCGTCCTCAGACGCGCACCACAGGAACTCCGGGTACTGCTGGTTGCGGTGGCCCACGCCGACGACGTCGCCGGGACCGATGTGGATGGTCACGACGTGGTCGCGCGGGCGCGATTCGATGACGCGGACCTTGTTCACTTCTGTTTCCATTTGGCCATTGTAGTCCTGTGCCACGATATGGAAAGCCCGTCCTGCGTCGGTCGTGGAGACGATGCGGTATCATGGGCGGCCCATGCCCGAGCACGAGCACATCTGCGTCCGTTTCGCGCCCTCGCCCACCGGCTACCTGCACCTGGGCAGCGCACGCACGGGACTCTACAACTACATCTTCGCGCGTCAACGCGAGGGGACGTTCATCCTGCGTATCGAGGACACGGACCTGACCCGCAGCACCGACGAAGCCATCGTGCAGATCGTCGCGTCGATGAAGGAGATGGGCCTGCAGTGGGACGAGGGGCCGGGCGTGCCGGGGCCCCACGGCCCTTACCGGCAGACCGAGCGCGACGGCATCTACCGGGAGTACGTGGACAGGCTGCTCGCGAGCGGCCACCTGTACCCCTGCTTCTGCACGCCGGAGCGGCTCGAGGCCGAGCGCGCGGCGGCGCAGGCCGAAGGCCGCGGCTGGGTGTACCAGGGCACGTGCCGCGGCCTCGGCGCCGACGAGGTGGCACGGCGGCAGGCGGCCGGAGAGCCGTACACGCTGCGCGTGCGTGTGCCCGAAGGCCGCACCGTGTTCCACGACATCCTGCGCGGCGACGTCGCCTTCGAGAACGGCACGATGGGCGACTTCATCGTCGTGCGCTCCGACGGCTCCATCACCTACAACCTCGCCGTGGTCGTCGACGACGTCACCATGGAGATCACCCACGTCATCCGCGGCGACGACCACATCAGCAACACCCCCAAGCAGGTCGTGGTGTACCAGGCGCTGGGCGCCGAGGTGCCGGAGTTCCTGCACATGCCGCTCCTCTTCGGCACCGACAAGAAGAAGCTCAGCAAGCGTCACGGTGCCACCAAGCTCGAGCAGCTCACCGCCGAGGGGTTCCTCGTCGAGGTCGTACGCAACTACCTCTGCTTTCTCAGCGCCGAGTTCGACGAGAGCATGATCACGTGGTCCCTGGACGACCTGGTCCGGGACTTCGACGTCACCAGGCTGGGGACGAGCCCGAGCATCTTCGACCCGGAGAAGCTGCGCTGGATGAACGGCCGGTACCTGCGCGCGATGACCGACGAGTGGCTCGGCGGCCGCCTCGTCGAGTACCTCACGCGCGTGGGGTTCTACGGCGACCCGGCCGGGGTGGGCGAGGTCGCCGCGCAGGGGGCGCAGGCGCTCGCCCACGCCGTCGAGCACGCCGAGACCGGGCACCTGCCGCCGACCTGCCCGGACGAGGAGCAGGATGCGCTCACCCGTGAGATCGCCCCGCTCGTGCACGAGAAGCTCGAGGTGCTCGCCGACTTCATCCCGATGGCGGGGTGGTTCTTCCGGCCGCTCGAGCTCACGCCGGAGGCGCTCGAGCGGCTCCGGGGTACGGTGGGCTCGGCGGCGACGCTGACGGCCGCCGCCGAGGGCCTCCGCGACCTCCCCGAGTGGGACGTCCCGGCCGTCGAGACCCTGGTCCGCGAGTTGCCGCAGACGCTCGAGCTGAAGCCCAAGGCCGTGTTCGCCGCCCTCCGCCTCGGGATGAGCGGCCAGGCCGTGACGCCCGGCCTCTTCGAGAGCCTCTGGGTGCTCGGCCGCGACAACGCCGTCGCGCGCCTCGGGCAGGCCGCCGCGCAGCTCGCCTAGTCGCCCCGGGAAAGCCGCACCGCGTCGCGCGACGGCGCGCCGTCGCCGACGCGCGTCGTCGGCGACGCGTGACAACGCCCGTGCTCATCCACCTTCCGGGAACACTCCGAACAGAGGGGCCTGAACCCGTGAGCAAGGAAGCGGGGTGAGTGAGATGACCACTGCAGA
>Ga0335071_10005859_pt1 | contig 12745 bp, 6 predicted proteins | sample Lox_Sample_15_FD_206724 | JGI IMG/M metagenome (GOLD analysis project Ga0335071, IMG submission 206724) | Soil microbial communities from Loxahatchee National Wildlife Refuge, Florida, United States - Lox_Sample_1.5 | ecosystem: Environmental > Terrestrial > Soil > Wetlands | place: USA: Florida...
CTTAATGTTTAGATTCATGCATCCGGACTCAGAGAGTGGCGATCGCATGGACGACGGAATAATCGACTAGCATTTCCATTTCCTGCAACGTATGATTGGAGTCACGTCTGTCACGGGGCGGGTCGACCTCCCGCCTGAGGGAGTGATCCTGCCGCACGAGCACATCATGTCGATCTTCGGCCGTGAGCGTTCACATCACGTCGAATACGATGAGGAGCGGCTGGTCAAGTCCGTCGTCCCGTACCTCCTCAGGTTGAAATCACTCGGATGCATCGCAATTGCAGACTGTACTGCAGCCTGGATAGGGAGGCGTCCTGATCTCCTCCGGCGTATCTCCGGGGAATCCGGGATTGTCCTCCTGACGAACACAGGGTACTACGGTGCGGCGGGCGGTCGCTATCTTCCGGACGGGATCGAGTCGGCCGGCGCCGTTGAGATTGCCGATCGCTGGGTGGCCGAATGGGAGGAGGGGATCGATGGCACCGGGATCAGGCCCGGGTTCATCAAAACGGGAATCGATAACGACAGGCTTTCAGTCGTAGACCGGAAGCTGATAGAAGCGGCTGCCCGCACCCACCTGAGGACCGGTTTGCTCATACAGACGCACACCGGGAACAATCCTTCGGCTGTCCGCGAGATCCTCTCGATTCTTGAATCACACGGGGTTCCGCCATCAGCCTGGGTGTGGGTCCACGCACACCTCGTCACGGATCGCCGCTCGCTCATTCAGGCTGCCCGGGACGGCGCATGGGTGTCGCTCGACGGAATCCATCCCGAATGCGACGAAGCCATACTCTCGACGCTCCGGCTTCTGAAAGCGGAGGGGCAGCTTGACCGCGTTCTCCTCTCACATGATGGGAACGGGTTCACTGCCGACGGGTCGCGGAGGCCGTTTGAACACCTCCTGACCGGGTTCCGCGGGCGTTTCCTCTCTGAAGGATTCACGCAAGAAGAGTTTTCGCGCCTCACAAATGCAAATCCGCGGCGCGCATTTGCCGTCGGATGAACTGCGCACATGAGGGGGATCTCGGGTACCCGCGAATGATGCCAGCCGGCGCGCGGGCATCGTGATTCCACTGTAGCGTTATCTGACAAACTCTGCATCCAGTTCGTCCTGCGTGTCGGTACAGCTCGAGCTCGTTTCGTTCACCATGATCACTGTGCCGATGTGGCGCGAAGGATATAGTCGCATTTCGCTGTGAAAGCCTCCGCCCCCTCCCTCCTTGTAGTAGTACGGAGTGCCCGAAAGGTCCCCAATATGCCAGCCGAGCGTCATAGGCACCGGCTCGCCGGATATCGTGCGCTGCTGCGCATAAAAGAGCTTCGTCGTGGCGGGAGAAAGCAGAACCGAGTGCTCCCTCAGCTGGTCCCGGAGAAATCGCGCGACGGCGCGTGCAGTGGCAATGAGTCCGCCGAAGGCCGGCCCGTTAAGATAGTGGTCGCGGATGCTCAGCCATGAGCCCTCGTAGTCGCCGATGAGCGATTCGTCCACGAGGAATCCCTTGAAGATGTTCAACCATGAGTACTTCTTGAGATATCCTTTCGCATGGGCCCCGCCGCCAACGATCGTGAATGCGGCCTCCTGCGGGGAAAGACCGAGAGGTCCGAAGATGTTGTCAGCCATGTATGACGGAAACCGCCTTCCCGACACTTTCTCCACGACCTTTCCGAGCAGCCAGTACGAGATATTCGAGTACGCATATCTTGTCCCAGGCGGGAACTTCAGTTCCGGATTCTCGCTGAGCACGCGTCGCAGGGCGGCATCTTCCGAGAAGGAGGCATGGATCTCCGCGGCGTGTGCCCAGCGGAGCGGGATGGGGTTCGGGATGCCCGACATCTGTGCAAGCAGGGAGCGGACGGTCAATGCCCTGCCGTAGGGCACGTAGTCCAGGTACGCCGTGACGCTGTCGTCCAGGTTGACCTGGCCCCGTTCAATGAGCTGGAGCACGGCAACGGCGGTGTATGTCTTGGTCATCGAATAGGCCATCATCGTCGTTCCCGGTGTCATCGGCGCTCCGTGTGCGATGTCGGCCATGCCGCCGTCGTATTCGAATACGACCCCGGCGGAGTCCGTGACGACGTACTGAATCCCCGGGTAGCGCGACGCCCTGATCTGTTCCTCCAGAATCTCCCTGACACTGCTGTTGCGATCATCGATCGCGTTGTTCGTTGTTGCCCCGCTGACAAGGAGGAGGGCCGCCTCAACAATAAGTGTGAGCGCTTGCACCGTTGAAAACCGAAGTGGGTGAAGCTCAATGATCAGTGCGCCCATCGACAATAATACGAACCGTTCCCCGGGTCTTCACAGCCTGAACTGGAGCCCGATCATAACGACGTAGAAGTCGTTGTTGAGTTGCGTGGCCCCCGAGGGCTCGCGAAACCCGTAGTCGAGGAACACATACCTCACGTCACCCACCAGGTGGGTTGCGCGGCTGAGCGGGAGATCAACTCCGCCCCCGAGATGCCAGCCAAAGTCCTGCCGGGTCTCTGAGGAAGTATAATATACTACTCCGGGGTATCCGGCGCGATAGTCGATTGAGGAATTATACCAGCCTACGCCGATGGCGCCGTAAATGACGGGGAGCGGATACAGAAGTGCCGTCACCATTACGGGCCAGCTTCGGACTGTTATATATCCATCCGAGTAGTCCTCCTGGCGATAATCTGCCGATCCCTCGAGGCCGAACGCACGAGAGAATCTCAGGCGAAGGGCCAGCCCCGCCATCAATCTGCTCGCGTCCGCGTTCGTGGCGTTGAAAATGCCGAGCTGAGGGCCGAGGTGGACGGTTTGTGCGCGGGTGGCACCAGGTGCAATAAGCATCAGAACGGCAAGGATTCCGAATCGAATTCGCATACGCCCTCCTCTGCAGTTGAGAACCGGGTGCTATCTTCCTTCCCTCGAAATCGTAAGGTTCGATGACAATTTTCACAATCGGAGACATCGTGTAAATTGCACGCTCGGCAATAATGAGTATCTGGTACCTGCTTTGTCCTACGGGATCCTCCCGAATAACAGAGTTTTGTCGTTATGACTTTCATGTCTCCATTCCTGCCTCCATATCCTGCCTCCATTTCTTCCTCCAATTTGATATTGGTCCGGGAACCTGATACCTTCCCGGCAGAACAGCTCTTTTTATGACACCCCTTTTGCCCTCCGCCACGGAGAGGATGCAGAAGGGGTGTCTCCGTTTTCTGGCCGACTGTATCTCTCACCCCATCCCGGACGACTCGCGATGGTCGGCACGACGGTCTCCCACTACTTGATCCTTGAGCGCCTCGGCGGCGGAGGCATGGGCGTTGTCTACAAGGCAGAAGACACGCAGCTCAAGCGCACCGTTGCTTTGAAGTTCCTCCCCCCGGGCCTCACCGAGGATCCCCGCGCGAAAGAACGCTTTGTCCATGAAGCTCAGGCGGCATCTGCGCTTGAGCATGCCAACATCTGTTCCATTCATGAAATCGGGGAATATGAGGGACAGACCTTCATCGTGATGGGGTACTACGAGGGAGAAACGCTGAAGAAGAAAATCGAATGTGGCCCGTTACCATTCGAACAGGTCATCACTATTGTCCGTCAAATTGCGCATGGGCTTGCCAAGGCCCACGACGCCGGCATCATTCACCGCGATATCAAGCCTGCAAACCTCATCGTCACGCGGGACGGGGAGGTGAAAATCCTCGACTTCGGTCTGGCAAAGGTCTCCGGCCGCACGCTGCTGACAAAATCCGGCACCGCGCTCGGCACCGCGGCGTACATGTCTCCCGAGCAGGCGCGAGGGGAGCCCGCCGACGCGCGCTCAGACATCTGGTCCCTTGGAGTGACGATGTATGAAATGCTCTCAGGACAAAAGCCGTTTGAAAAAGACTACGAAGCGGCCATCGTCTACTCAATACTCAACGATGTGCCGAAGCCGCTGCGAGAGCTGCGACCTGAAGTCCCCGACACGGTGGGGAAGATCTGCCTGCGTGCCATGGAAAAAGATCCCCGGAACCGCTACCAGACGGCGGGGGAACTTCTCAGCGATCTCGAATCGCATGATACAGGAAGCCGCCTTTCCAGGGCAACACGTATCCCCAAGGCCATGAAGCGCCGAAGACGGTACTGGGGGGCCGGCGCAATCGCCGGATGCGCCGTTGCCGTACTCATCTACCTCTTCATGCCGGGCATGAGGAGCCAGCTCCCCCGGGTCAAGATGATTGTCGTCCTCCCGTTTGAAAACCTCGGGCCGCCCGAGGATGAGTACTTCGCTGACGGACTGACCGATGAGATCACTTCACGCCTGAGTGCCCTCAACAGTCTCGGTGTGATCTCCCGGACGAGTGCCATTCAATACAAGAGAACCACGAAGGCTCTCCCCGCCATTGCGAAAGAGCTTGGCGTCGACTACGTCCTGGAGGGGACCATCCAGTGGGTGAAGAAAGGGGGGAGCGAGAGAATCCGTATTACTCCCCAGCTTATCAGGGTGTCGGGCGATACGCACCTCTGGGCGGACAACATCGACCGGACACTCGATGACATATTCACGGTAGAAACGGACATTGCCACGCGCGTGGTGAAATCCCTCAATCTCGCCCTCGCGGAAAATCAGAGGCAGGCTCTCGAGGCGATACCGACGAAGAATCTCGAGGCATATCAGGCGTATCTTCGCGGCCTCTCCTTCCTGAACCGGTACGAGCGGGCGGACAACGAAATGGCGATAGAAATGTTCCAGCGGGCGGTTGGGCTGGACACGACGTTCGCGCTCGCCTATGCCCAGCTTTCGTTTTCCCATCTGAGATACTATTGGATGGGCTTCGGCAAAACAGAGGATCGTCTCGCTGCGGCGAAGAAATCGCTGGACCGGGCATTCGCCCTCCAGAGTGACCTTTCGGATGCGTACGTCGCTCTTGGCTATTACTACTACTGGGGGCAGCGGAATTATGATAAGGCGCTCGAGACTTTCGCAATCGTCGGGCAAAAACTACCAAATGATTGCAGAGTGCCATTTGCGATAGGCACGATCTTCAGGCGGCAGGGGAAGTTTGAGACAGCCATTGAACGCTGGAAAATAGCATTCGAGCTGGATCCTCAAGCGCCATACCCGTCCAACGAAACGGGCATAACGCTGCTCTATCTTGGCAAGTATGCCGAGGCCGAGGAGTACCTCGACCGCTCCATCTCCCTCCTGCCTGACCAGGGTGAAGTATACATTTGGAAGGCTCAAATCTGTCTCTTGTGGCAGGGTGACACAGCCAGGAGTCGTAGCGAACTGGAACGGATTCCAACGGAGTACAGGTCCTGGATAGACTTCGTCAACCTGGACATCCTTGAACGGCACTTTGGCGCTGCGTTGAATAGGCTGGATCGGGACCCCGAAAGGACGATTGAAGAGCAGTGGTCTATCGTCCCGGTCTCACAGATGAGAGGCATGATTTGCAGGTACATGAAAGATACGGCACGCTCGAGGCGCGAGTTTGCATCTGCCAGGGTCTTTCTGGAATCCGAGATCAAGCGTAGGCCTGATGACTACCGGCTTCACGAATCTCTTGGAATTGTGCTTGCCGGTCTCGGTCGAGCGGATGAAGCAGTCAAGGAGGCGGAACTTGCGGTCAGGCAACTCCCGATCTCCCTGGATGCCTTTGACGGAGTTCTTCCCATCGTGAACCTGGCGCAGGTGTGCGCGATGGCAGGAAGGTCCGGGGAAGCGATTGACAAACTCGAGTTCCTGCTCTCCCTTCACGCCCCGAAGATGATCACCCGCCCGCTGCTCCGGCTTGATCCGATCTATGATCCGCTCCGGGACAATCCGAGATTCAAGGCGCTGTTGGCGGAACCGGGGTAACCGGCATTGCCGATTCGGCTCAGTGCTGCAGTTGACACTAACTTTGCGCAGCGGTACCTGCAAGGTTTCCAGTTCTTCGTACATCACCTCTTTTGGAATGCTCCGTCCTGGAGTTCTGGAAGAGGCATTTTTGCATCTGTGCCGGCTGCTCCTCAACCCACGCAGGAGGACGCTGATGGTCGGCAAGACAGTTTCCCACTATTCGATCCTTGATCGCCTCGGCGGCGGCGGCATGGGCATTGTCTACAAAGCCCGTGACCTGAGCCTCGATCGATTCGTCGCTCTGAAGTTTCTCCCCCCCGATCTCACCCGCGATATCGAAGCCCGCGAACGCTTTATCCACGAGGCAAAAGCCGCGTCCGCGCTTGAGCACGGCAATATCTGTTCGGTTCACGAAATCGGTGAGCACGACGGCCAGACGTTTATCGTGATGGGATACTACGAAGGTGAGACACTGAAGGCCAAGATCGAGCGTGGCCCCCTCCCCATTAACGAAGCTGTGAACATCACGCACCAGGTTGCCCGGGGATTGGCAAAAGCGCACGACGCCCATATCATCCATCGGGACATCAAGCCGGCGAACATCATTGTAACCCGGGACGGCATCGCGAAGATACTTGATTTCGGGCTTGCAAAGGTTTCCGGCCGCACAGTTCTCACGAAATCCGGGACCACACTCGGCACAGCTGCCTACATGTCCCCGGAGCAGGCTCGAGGCGACCCTGTCGACGCGCGATCGGACATCTGGTCTCTCGGTGTCACACTCTACGAGATGCTCACCGGCAAGCGGGCGTTCACCAGTGACTACGAGCAGGGCCTCGTGTACTCGATACTGAACGAGGAGCCGAGGCCACTGCAGGAACTCCGATCTGATGCGCCCGAGACGATTGAAAAGATCTGCCGGCGCGCAATGGAGAAAGCGCCGGAGAACCGGTATCAGACAGCGGACGAACTCACTGGTGATCTCGAGTCCTACAGGTCAGGAACTCAGCTCTCGAAAGAAACCCGGAGGAGCACCAGATCGAAGATCAGATTCCCCCTGATCGGCCTGGGGACACTTATCCTCGGTGGGGCGATGCTCTTTCTACTGTTCGAGAGACCGTCGGTGCGGCTGAACCCACATCGGTCGTCGGTCATTCTGCGGATCCCACACAACCCCGAGACCGGAATTGTCTCAGTATCATGGGATGGAAACTGGATCACGTTTCCTGCAAAGGACGAAGGCGGCAAGTGGGATGTATACATGATGAACATCGCGGGGGGTCAGCCCAAGCGGCTTACGTATGAGAATGCAGCCTGGATGGAGACGGCGGAACTCTCACCTGATGCAAGCCAGATTGCATATGATCTGGAGGAAACACCCGGCTCAATTCACAAAATCAAGATTGTTTCGTCTTCAGGAGGGATCAGCAGGTCGCTCGCCGACACGGGTGGCATTCCTCATTGGAGGCCGGATGGCCAGAGAGTTGCATTCGGTCGGTTCATCTCTGCACCGAGCGTTACGGGAAAATGGGAGGTGTGGAGCACCCGGCCTGATGGTACCGGCCAACGTCGTGAATTCATCGATACCCTGGTTGTACCGGGTTCGTCTTCGTACTGCTGGTCGCCAGACGGCAAGTCGATTGGATGGGTTCGAAACGTCCTCCAGGGGTATGGCGAGGTCATCGTGCGAGATCTTGCTACAGGGAGAGAGCGCCAGATCACTGTTGACAAAAAGAACGCCGACGAGGTCGCATGGGCGTCCAACGATGTGATCATCTTCACATCGAACAGATCGGGACAGTCGAATCTGTGGATGATTGCGGCGGGAGGAGGCGAGCCATCTCAGGTAACAGCGGGGGGCCTCGCTGTTACCGGGGCCAGAATGTCGCACGAGCTCAAAACACTTGTGTACGGCCAAACCCAGGATATCGATCGCCTGTGGATCTCAGCGATCGATGGGACCAATGCCCACCAGGTTTCCTTTGATGACGTGCGTGTGCTCGATGCAAAGTTCTCACCGAGAGGGAACCACATCGCCGGAGTTCTGGCCGACGCCGACTACCTCAACCGGGAATCGCATTTGTGGGTGATGGACCGCGATGGAACGAACCAGAGGCAGTTGAGTTCAGGGCCAGAAAGAGTCGTTGCATGCGCCTGGTCGCCTGATGCCAAGTGGCTGACATATGACTCGCGCGGCCTTCAGGAACCTGATGATTCTATCAGAGTCTACATCATCCAGCCTCTCGAGCCGGGTCCCCCGCGGCAGTTGACAAAAGGGCTGGGACTGTGGTGGCTTGACAGTGAAAACGTGGTTGTTTCAACCCACATGGGCGCGCCCCGGGTCACAACCGGAGGAGGGTTGATCCGGAAATTTCTCGTTGATCCGGATTCGACCGTCGTGATATCGATTCGGGGATGCCGGCAGGCGATCGGCGATGATATCCGAAAGAAATGGAAAAGCTGGTGGTCAGTCTGGATTGACTCGGACGGAAGACAAAAGGCTGCAGCCTCGCAGATGGTACCTTCGGCTGTTGATTTCGCGTTCCCCGACGATTGGCGCTTTTTGATCTGTAAGAAGCGGGAAGGAGACGGGATATGGAGGGTGCGGACCTCCACATGGAAAGAAGAGAAATTAGGTGAACCTCTTCCGGGGGCGGAATTGTGGCATGTCAGCACGGATGGGAAAGAGATCCTTTGGATCAAGCGAGCAGGCCAATACCAGCTTGTACTCGTCAGGAACCCGTTCGAGTAGCGATTCACGTGCCCAGCGAGATAGCCTCCTGCAATGAGAACACACACTTGAGGCCTGCCATGAAACTCATCGGTACAATAGTGCTTATCCTTCTTCTTCCGGTTCCGTTGTTCTCACAGAGCCCGACTGGAAACCTCGAGGGATGGATACTTGATTCGAACGGTGCCCCAATCGTCGGCGCCAATGTGACGGTCACATCGCCGGAGCTGCAGGGGATGCGTGGCGCCTCCACGGATGACCGGGGTTTTTTCCGTCTTCTTGCTTTGCCGAGCGGGAGGTACACCGCAAAAGTGCGTCACGTTTCATATCAGGCTGCGACGTTCGAACAGGTGCAGATCTGGCTCAGCAAAACGACGACGCTTCCCGAAGTGAAGTTGCAGCAGAGCAGCGTCCAGGTGGCTGAAGTCGTGATCTCCGGTGAACGACCGCTCGTAGATCCCACGTCTGCAATGAGCGGTGGAAATCTCCCGCTTGACAAGTTCGATGACCTCCCTCTTGACCGGAATTATCGGAGCATTGCCTCACTGCTGCCTGGCGCCAACCAAAGCTACTACGGTGATGAGGTCAACATCGCGGGTGCAACCGGGGTCGAGAACAGATACTTCATCAATGGGAACGACGTCACCGATGAATTCAACGGGGTGGGCGGAACGAACCTCCCGTACAATTTCATCCGTGAAATTGAAGTGAAGACAGGCGGTTTCGAGCCGGAATACAAAGGTTCTCTCGGCGGCATTGTCAATGTCGTTACGTATTCCGGGGGGAATGATTTTTCCGGTCAGGTGTTCGGGTTCACAACGAACAGCGCTCTTTCGGGTGGCCAGAGGTTGGCGGCGAATGTAGCCCCGAAGGGGAGTTCTTCTCAATATGATTTTGGCCTTGCCATCGGCGGACCGATTGTGAGGGATAGACTCTGGTTCTTTGCCGCCTACGACCCTACTTCCCGAAATGAGGATGTAAGACTCCCGGGTCTGGGATATTATCCCGATCAGACAAAGACGCAGTCGTTTGCCGGGAAACTCTCCTGGAGAGCCACGGACGCACTCGACATAACTGCCACTGTCCTGGGAGATCCGTCGACACGCAAGGCGGTGAACTCCGAATTCTGGGGCCACCACACAGGCCTGACTGTCGCCAGCGCGGATCCATTTCTCGAGGATCTCACGACCGGCGGGTACAGTGTGCAGATCGACGCAAAGGATGTGCTGAACCCGGGCTTGTTGCTCCAGGGTTCATTGTCCTGGACTATTGGCGACAGGAAATACATGCCTTCGACCGCAGGAGGTGCAGCCGAACCATTTTTCTATGACGCTGTGACAGGCACTTCTTCCGGGGGCACGGGTGAACGCGTGAATATCCGAACAACAATCCCCGAGGCAAGATTCTCTTGTACTGCGCTTCTCGACAATCATGCAGTGAAAGCCGGGGTTGAATACCGCGAGGTGCTCCTCGATAATACCAATACATTCTCCAGAATCCTTGAGAACAGTGACACAGATTACGAGCGCCTTGACGTCAACCAGAGCGGCAAGATAAAGAACTACGTCCCATCAGCATACCTTCAGGATTCATGGTCGGTGAGCCGAAACGTGCGCGTGACGGGAGGGGTACGCTGGGATGCTTTGTATCTCATAGCTTCCACCGGCAACCTGGCCACAAGGGTGCTCCCTCCAGTTCAGCCACGTATCGGCGTCGTGTTCATGCCGGGCAGCGACCAATCGCACAAGTTATTCGCCTCATTCGGGCGGTACGCGGAGGACCTCATGCTCTATGCCTCGACCCTCTACCAGATCGATTCCAGCTATCAACTCATAACGCAATTTGATCATGATCCGCGCGTGAATCCATCGGGTGGCGTAGTACCGTGGAATCCCTATAGCGTATTGCCCCCCGGGGTGCAAAATCTCAAAGGTCAGTACTACGACGAATTCACACTCGGCTGCGAGCAGCTCCTCACAGATGACATGAAGATAGCGGTAAAAGGAACGTATCGAATACTGAAGGAAGCCATCGACGATGCGGAGGTCTCCCCCCCCGGTTCCGGTCAGTATATACTCGGAAATCCAGGGGAGGGGGCGTTGAGTGATTATCCACATCCGAGGCGCGAATATTCTGCGCTCGAGGTGTCAGTCGAGAGGTCATGGGGAAGCACGTTCAGCCTCCTGGCCTCGTACGTTTTGTCGCGGAATTACGGAAATTATCTCGGCCTGTATTATCAAGAGTTCGGCGCGGCTTTTCCCAACGCGGGACCACAATTCGACTATCTCGCTCTCCTGGACAACAACTCAACCGGCCTTTTGCCAAACGACCGGACTCACGTGTTCAAACTCAACGGCTCGTATCGATTCGATTTCGGCCTGACATGCGCTGCTTCGTTCTTCTGGGAATCTGGAACTCCGTTGAGCGACTATGCAGCAAATTACGGCGGGGGCTGGAACTGGGTGTCAAACCTCGTCCCGCGCGGCAGCGCGGGAAGGTTGCCTTCGCTCTGGGATCTGAATTTCCGGCTTGCATACAGCCCTGCATTCTGGACGCATGCCCCATTGAAGCCCAGACTCATCATGGATTTCTATCATCTCGGCAGCCAGCGTCAGGTGGTCGAACAGGATGAGTTGCATTATTTCGACGTTGACGCAAACGGGACCCCGGTAGATCCGAGTCCAACCTATGGTCTTCCCCTGAGATTCCAGCCCCCCATGTCCGTGCGGCTGGGGATGGAGGTGAGTTTCTGATTGTTTCTCTCCATTGATGTCGAATCGAGTTGAATGTGGATTGAGCATGGCTGCCGATAATGCCGGGCAACTGTCGAAGCGCATCAGCGAGCTTGAAGAACTCAACCGTCTGGCGCAGATCTTAAGCGGCACCGAGGGGGTTGGGGACACTCTTGCCGCGATCATCAGGTGCAGCCAGTCTCTCTGTGGGGCCGAGCGGGGCTCGATTGTGCTCTTTGACCCTTCAACGGAAAATGAGGTCAACACTATCGTACGCGACAATGGCAAGGATGTTGACCCTATCGACCACACGCTGAACACGATCGTGGCCGGACAGATTCTCCGCCTGCGGAAAGCTCTTGTTTCGGAAAACATCATTGCCACGGCGGGTTTGGTGCACCCGTCGCCCCGCCTCCTCAGACTCGGGCCCGCGCTAGCAGTCCCCCTGATCTCCGACGGACAGGTAATCGGCATGATTCACCATGTGAATCCGGCGGGAGGGAAGAGGTTCACCGATGACAAGGTCCGGGTGGTGGAGATTGTCGCAAACATGGCGTCCCAGTTCATTGTACGCGCCAGGGTGCACGAATCGCTCCGAAAAGACATTCAGGTCCTCAAGGATGAGCTTGCGAGAGGAAAGGAGGCGCACCCAATCATCGGCAGAAGCGTGAAAATGCAGAAGGTCCTTGCCGATATCAGTCTCGTTGCACCAACCCAGTCCAATGTGCTCATACTCGGCGAAACGGGAACGGGAAAAGAGCTGACCGCCCGGGCGATTCATCGTCAGAGCCCCCGGTCCTCGAAACCGTTCATCGCGGTCAACTGTGCCGCGATTCCGGCCGAGCTGTTCGAGTCAGAACTGTTCGGACATGATCGGGGGGCCTTTACGGGCGCGACATCGATGGTGAAGGGGAAGTTCGAGCTCGCTGACGGCGGCACGCTGTTCCTGGACGAGATTTCTGAGATGCCGCTCCTCATGCAACCGAAGCTTCTCCGGGTGCTCGAGGAAAAGAGGTTCACGCGGATCGGGTCTGCCGAAGAGATTCATGTCGATGTTCGCCTGCTGGCGGCAAGCAGCAAGGACCTGGCAAAGGCGGTGACAGCAGGGGAGTTCCGTGACGCGCTGTTCCACCGCCTGAACGTTGTCCCGGTGCTTCTCCCCCCTCTCCGGGAACGGAAAGACGACATCCCCCTCCTCGCGGAAGCCATGATCGACGAGATCTCTTCAGGAGGCAAGCGCTTTGCCCCCGGTGCGCTGAATGTCCTGCGGGACAGGCAATGGTGGGGGAACGTCCGTGAATTGCGCAACGCCGTCGAGCGGATGTCGATATTCGTGCAGAAAAAGTGCATCGATACTGAGGACCTCACGGCCCTCGGGCTCCATACGGACGGCATCGGCCCAGCCCGTCTCGTCGCCGCGCTGCGCGATGCGATATTCGCCGAACACTCCGGAGGGAGTATCCCGGAAATGATCGAAAAGG
>Ga0335071_10005861_pt1 | contig 12743 bp, 11 predicted proteins | sample Lox_Sample_15_FD_206724 | JGI IMG/M metagenome (GOLD analysis project Ga0335071, IMG submission 206724) | Soil microbial communities from Loxahatchee National Wildlife Refuge, Florida, United States - Lox_Sample_1.5 | ecosystem: Environmental > Terrestrial > Soil > Wetlands | place: USA...
CGCCGACCGGCTGGCCCGGAAGGTGCGGTCGCTGTCGCCCGAGGCCATCGAGCTCCTCTGCGGCTACCGCTGGCCCGGCAACGTGCGCGAGCTGGAGAACGCGGTCGAGCGCGCGGTGGTGCTGTGTCGGGGCGAGATCATCACCCCGGCCGACCTGCCGCCGGCGGTGACCGGCCGGACCGCGCCGCTGGTGCGCGAGGCGCCGGTCAACGGCGACGAGTCCGCCTGGCTGACCCTGTCCTACGCCGCCGCCAAGGAGCAGGCCCTCCGCCGCTTCGAGAAGAGCTACGTCGAGGCGCTGATGCGGGCCTGCGAGAACAACATCTCGGCCGCGGCCCGCAAGGCGGGGATGGACCGCTCCAACTTCAAGCGGGTGCTGCGCAAGTACCGGACCGACGTGGAGCCCGACGCCGGCGACGAGGGCGGCGGCAGCGGCGAGTCGGCCACCGGGTAGCACCCGTTCACCGGTGCGCGCCCGGCGTCCCGGGCCGCGCGCCGGCGCGCCGGGCTCCCCGCGCCTCGCGGTCTGGCGGGGCCGCCCGAGGCCGTCACAGCTCGAAGCAGTCGACGAACAGGACCTCCCGGCTGCCGCGCACCCGGGCCAGGAGCTCCTCGCCGGGGACGGTGCCGAGGTCGATGGCGGCCGAGGCGGCCTGGGCGTTCTCGAACACCACGTTCCTCATCCCCTCGACGTTGATCCCCGCCTCGCGGACCAGGCCCAGCACCTCGGCCAGCACGCCCACCTTGTCGTGGTGGCGCACCACCAGGCGCGCGCGGGCGGGGGTCTTGCGGGCCACGTTCACGCAGTTGGGCACCTCCCCGGTGCGCACGAAGGAGGCCACGATCCGCACCGTCTCCCGGGCGATGGCGTCCTGGGCCTGCGCGGTGGAGGCGCCGATGTGGTGGGTGCCGTAGGTGCCGGGGAGCTGGGCGAGCTCGCTGACGAAGTCGGCCTTCCCCTTCTCCGGCTCGCCGGGGAACACGTCGGTGCCGAGCCGGAGCCGGCCGCCCTTGACCGCCTCCAGGAGCGCCGCCTCGTCCACCAGCTCGGCCCGGGCGGTGTTGATGAGCGCCGCGCCCGGCCGCAGGGCCCCGATCACCTCGCGGGAGACGATGCCCCGCGTCTCCTTGTGGAGCGCCAGGTGGAGGGAGAGGAAGTCCGCCGCCCGCGCCACCGAGAGGAGGTCCGGGGCCCGCTCCACCCCGAGCCGCTTGGCCTCCGCCTCGTCGAGCGAGCGCGACCAGGCCACCACCCGCAGGCCCAGGGCCTGGGCCCGTCGCACCACCTCGCGGCCGATGGAGCCGAGGCCCACCACTCCCAGCGTCCGCCCGAAGAGCCCCTGCGCCTCGGAGAAGCCCTTCTTGTCCCACTTGCCCGCCCGGAGCTGGGCCACGTTGTCGGGGATGCGGCGGTCGAGCGACACCAGCAGGCCGATGGCCAGCTCGGCCACGGCGATGGAGTTCTGGCCCGGGCAGTTGGCCACGTACACCCCCCGGCGCGAGGCGGCGGCCACGTCGATGGTGTTCACGCCTGCCCCGGCCCGCACCACCAGGGACAGGGCCGGCGCGCCCTCGAACACGTCCGCGGCCACCTGCTTCGATCGCACCACCAGGATGGAGGCGTCACGGGCTGCGGCGGCCATCTCCTTGGCCGGGACGTCCGGCCGGCTGTCCACGGCGAGCCCGATGGCCTGGAAGTCGGAGAGGCGCTCGGGGGGAAAGGCGTCGGCGACGAGGATCTTCATGGCGACCTCACGGCAGGCCCTCGGGGAGCCTGGGATTGGCGGTGGCCCGCTCGGTGGTGAAGCGGAGGCGGAGGACGTTTCCCTGGAGGACCTCGATCGCCCGCGGGAACCAGTCCCCGCCCGTGGGCGAGCCCCAGTCCAGGAACCGCACGTCCCAGAGGCCCCCTTCCTCCGGAGCGATCAGGCGGAGCGGCTGGAAGCCGTCCTTGTCCACGTAGAGCAGCGGCTTGGCCTCCCGGGAGCGGCCGCCGATGACGTAGGCCAGGCGCCCATCGAAGCGTCCCAGGCTCTGGTCGGCGAGGGCGATCCCCCGACGCCCCAGCGCGGCCGAGTAGGTCGCCGAGGCGTCCCCGGCGGTGGAGGAGGCGAGCAGGGTGCACAGCGCGTGGACCAGCGCCGCCGCGGCCGGATCGGCGTCGAGGCCAGCCGCGCCGGCCAGCTTGCCGTCGCGGGAGGACAGCCACGGGCTCTCGGCCGGTGTCGGTCCCACCGCCTCCAGCCGGCAGCGCCCGGGGATCTTGAGGAGGATGCGGGCCGGGGCGCTCGCCGCCCCGCCGCCCCGCGAGAGCGTCGAAAGCCGCTCGGCCGAGGCTCCCTCGGCCTGCAGCGTGCCGGAGACCTCCAGGGTGGCGAGGCCCAGCGCCTCGCGCCGCTGCCCCAGGTGGCGGAGCACGGCCGCGGTGGGCAAGAGGTAGGCGAGCGCCGGCGCCGCCAGCGCCACCGCGGCGGCCGCCAGCAGGAGCCGGGCGCGGGGTCGGGGAGGGGAGGTCACCGGGAGATCTCGCGGAGCAGGGCACGGAGCGGTTCGGCCAGCTCCGGGCGCTTGAGGGCGTACATGATGTTGGCCTTGAGGTAGCCGAACCGGTCGCCGGCGTCGTAGCGCTCCCCTTCGAAGCGGTAGCCGAGCAGCCCCTCCTCGCGGGCCAGCACCGCCAGGGCGTCGGTGAGCTGGATCTCCCCGCCCACGCCGGTGGGCAGGGTCTCGAGGATGTCGAAGATGCGCGGCGGCAGCACGTACCGGCCGATGACGGCCAGGGTGGAGGGAGGGTCCTTCTTGGGTTTCTCCACCAGCCTCTCGATGCGCATGGTCCGCGAGTCGAGCGGGCGCCCGGCGGCGATCCCGTAGAGGCTGGTCTCGGCCGCCGGCACCTCCATGAGCGCGATGGTGCCCAGCCCGTGGCGCCCGTAGCAGTCGGCCAGCTGCTTCGCCCCGGGCACCGGCGCGTCGATGATGTCGTCGCCGAGCATGACCACGAAGGGCTCGTCGCCGACCACCTCCCGGGCGCACAGCACCGCGTGTCCCAGGCCCAGCGGCTCCTGCTGCCGGACGGTGATGATCTTGGCCATGCGGGCGATGTCCCGGATCTGCTGCTTGAGCGCGGCCTTGCCGGTGCGCTCCAGGACCACCTCCAGCTCGCCGGCCACGTCGAAGTGGTCGACGATCGAGTCCTTTCCCCGGGCGCTGACGAGGATCACGTCCCGCACCCCGGCGGCCACCGCCTCGGCCACGATGTACTGGATGGTGGGGGTGTCGACGATGGGGAGGAGCTCCTTGGGCACCGCCTTGGTGGCGGGGAGGAAGCGGGTGCCCAGGCCGGCGGCGGGGATCACGGCCTTGCGGATGGGGGCGGTCATGGCGCCCGAATCTAGCGCAGGTGGGCGGTCCGATGAAACGTATCGCCCGCCATCCGGGTGCCTGCGCGCGGGCCCTGCCCGGGCGAGCTGCAGACCACGCTCAGCGCTCGCGCTGCTCCGTCTCGGTCTTGCACTCGATGCACAGATCGGTCACCGGCCTGGCCCGGAGCCGCGCGCTGGCGATGGGACGCCCGCAGCGGGTGCACAGCCCGAAGGTGCCCGTCTCGAGGCGGGCCAGGGCCTCCTGGACCTTCCCGATGAGCTTGCGGTCGCGGTCGCGCAGGCGCAGCGACCAGTTGCGCTCCTCCTCGACGGTGGCGCGGTCGCTGGGGTCGGGGAGCTCGTCGGCCTCCTCGCCGGCCATCTCGTGCACGGCCTGGTTGCCGTGCCCGACCAGCGACTGGAGCTGGGCCTCGAGGGCCTCACGGTACCGATCGAGCTCGCGCTTTCGCATGACCGGCCTCCCGCGCGGCAGTCCTCCCCGTCCTTCTCCAGCTTGACGCTAGCGCGTTCCCGGCGAGGTCCACAAGCATCCTTGCCGGGGTCGCACAACGACCGTATCCTCCTCGGGTGCACGTTCGCGCCCACCTGGTCCTCGTTGCGCTCCTGGCCGCCGGCGGCGCCGCCGCGGCCGAATCGCCAGCCCCGTTGACGGTGCCCGACCTGATGGGTCCGCGCACCCTTGCGCTGCAGGCGGGCGTGGGGAGCGCCTCGGGCACCGAGGCGCTGTTCCTCAACCCGGCGGCGATCTCGGCGCGCAAGCGCTACACGGTGGACGCCTTCTACCTCACCGACCGACGCCCGGGCCTGACCCTCTCCGAGAGGCAGCAGGACCACCTCGGCGGCTCGGTCGTCGACTCGATCTCGACACCGGTGGCGGCCGGCCTGGCCTACGCCCGGGAGACCAAGGGGGTGGAGACCGGGACGCTCTTCCGCCTGGCGCTGGCCGGCCCCATCGCCCAGGGGCTCTTCCTCGGCGTGCAGGGCAACTACTACGACCTCACCGGCGGCACCTATACCGACTCCTACACCGGCCCCAGCCCTCAGGAGCGGCAGTGGCCGCGCATCGCCTCCACGCTGAACCTCGACGCCGGCCTCTTCTACCAGGCTGCACGGATGGTATCAGTGGGCGTGGCCGGCTACAACCTGCTCTCCGCCAAGCACCGGGACGTGCTGCCGCGCGGGTTCGGCGCCGGCATCGCGGTGGGCTCGGACAGCTCGCTCCAGGCGGTGGCCGACTGGCACATCGACCTCGACCGCGGGGATTGGGTCGCGAGTCGCGGGGACTGGGGCGCCAGCGGATCGGTCAAGAACACCAACCGCTTCTCGGCCGGGCTCGAGTACCTGGTCTCCGGGAGCATGCCCGTTCGCGCCGGCTACGAGATCGACGACACCTCCAAGACCAAGTGGTGGTCCCTGGGGCTCGGCCTCACCTCCACCAAGGCCGCCCTCGATCTCGGCTACCGCCAGAGCACCACCGACCCCCGGGCCAAGACCTTCGCGGCGGCGGTGCGGGTCTTCGTGCCCAACGAGTAGGCCCGCCCTCCGGCCGCCAGGTCGGCCGAGGGCGCCCCTGCGCGCCCGGCGGCGCGGCGGACGGGAGCGCGGCCCGGTCGGGAGCCTCGGCCGGGTCCCGGGGAGGAGCTGGAGCTGGGCCGCCGGGCGGACGGGGCCGGCAGGGAGGCGAGGAGGCCTCCCGGGTGCGCGAGGTCAGATCTCCGGCAGCACCACCGGCGCGCCGCGGGCGTTCTCGCCGCGCCACACCGGGACGTTCCAGACCGCGCGCACCCGCTCGGCGGTGAGGACCTGGGCCGGCTGTCCGTCGGCCACGATCCGGCCCCGGGCCATCACCACCAGTCGATCGCAGGCGGCGGCGGCGAGGTTGAGGTCGTGCAGCACGGCCAGCACGCACAGGCCGCCCCGGGCAGCGGCCTGGGCCATGCGCATGGCCGCGACCTGGTGTCCCAGGTCCAAGAAGGCGGTCGGCTCGTCGAAGAGCAGCACCCGGGGCTCCTGGGCCAGGGCCCGGGCGAAGAACACCCGGCGCCGCTCCCCGCCGGAGAGCGCGTCCAGCCGGCGATCGGCCAGGTGGACGAGGTCGCAGGCCTGGAGCGCGCCCTCGACCGCGCCGCGGTCGAGCGGGCCGGGCAGGGCCAGGAGCCCCTGGCGCGGGGCCCGCCCCATCATCACCGCCTCGCGGACGGTGAAGGGCCAGGTGAGGCGGGGCTCCTGGGGGACCAGCGCGCAGGCCCGGGCCACCTGGCGTCGCGGGGCGCGAGCCGGGTCCAGGCCGGCCAGGCGGACCGTGCCCTGCCCCGGCGCGAGCAGGCCGGCCACCAGCCGCACCAGCGTGGACTTCCCCGCACCGTTGGGCCCGAGCAGGCCCACGAACTCGCCCGGCGCGGCCAGAAGCGTCGCCTCCTCCACGGCCGGCGCGGCGCCCTTGGCGTAGCGGAAGGAGGCCCCCTCGACCCGCACCATGGGGGCCGGGCGCCCCGGGCCGGCGGGGGCCGGCGTCACGCCCGCCCCCCCGCCTCGGGCCGCGCAGAGCGCCGGAGCAGCCAGAGGAAGAACGGCCCGCCCAGGAAGGCGGTCACCGCCCCCACCGGTGGCTCGGTGCCCAGCGGGAGGAAGAGCAGCCGGGCCAGGGCGTCGGCCAGGACCAGGAAGGCCGCGCCGAACAGCGCCGAGGCCGGGACCAGCAGCCGGTGGTCGGGTCCCACCAGCCGCCGGACCAGGTGGGGGACGATGAGCCCCACGAACCCCACCAGGCCACCCAGGGCCACCGCTGCGCCGGTGGCGGTGCTGGCCGCGAAGAAGACCACCGTCCGCGCCCGGCGGACGTCGAGCCCGAGCGAGGCGGCCTCCTCGTCGCCCAGGGTGAGGAGGTTCAGGCGCGCGGAGAGCAGCACCAGGGCGCCGGCGGAGAGGAGGATCAGGGCCCCGCCGGCGGCGATGGTCCCCGGGGGCTGGTAGCCCACCGCGCCCGCCAGCCAGTACAGGAGCCGGCTCTGCTGCGCGGGGGGGAGGAGCAGGCGCAAGAGGGTGATCACCCCGGCGGCGAAGGCGTTGAAGACCACGCCCACCAGGAGCGCCGCCTCGGGGACCAGCCGTCCGCCCAGCCGGCCCAGCGCGAAGACCAGCAGGGTGGCGGCGGCCGCCCCGCCCACCGCTCCCAGCGCCACCGGCGGGGCCGCGCCCAGCACCGCCCCGGCGCCGGTGGCGACCTGGCCCAGCCCGGCCGCCGCCGCCAGCACCAGCGACCCGCCCAGCGCCGCCCCGCCCGACACCCCCAGCACGAAGGGCTCGGCCAGGGCGTTGCGGAGGAGCGCCTGCAGGGCGGTGCCGGCCGCAGCCAGGGCGCAGCCCACCAGCGCGGCCACCACGGCGCGGGGAAGGCGGATGCCGAGGACGATGGCCGCGTCGGGATCGACGCCGCGGAACGCGGCGGCGAGCGACACCGGCTGCGGGCCCAGGGCGCAGGAGACGGCCACCGCCAGGGCCACCGTCGCCGCGGCGGCGGTGAGGGCCAAGGTCAGGCGGGCGCGCGGGGAGAGGATCACCGCTTCGGCTCCCGCTGGATGGCGTCGAACAGCTCGCCCAGCCCGCGGATCATCCGCGGGCCCGGGCGGAGCAGATCGTCGCTCCGCAGGCGCACCACCGCCCCCCGGCGGACGGCGGGGACGGCGGCCAGCCGGTCCAGGCCCTCGGGCGGCTCGCGCACGGCGGCGTTCACCACCAGATCGGGGTCGTCGGCGACCGCCTTCTCCAGCGGGTACACCGGCCAGGGCCGCTTGCCCCCCACCGCGTTCTGGCAGCCGACGATGCGGAGGAGCTCGTCCGGGAAGCTTCCCGGGCCCGCCACCACCAAGGGATCGAGCCCGACCACCAAGAGGACGCGCCGGCGTGGGAGGCCACGGGCCCGGGCCCGGATCCGCTCCACCTCGTCGGTCATCTCCCGCGACAGCCTCGCCCCCGCCTCGGGCGCGCCCAGGGCCTCGCCCACCACCCGCGGCGTGGCCAGGACGTCGGCAACGCTCACCACGTCGAGCGCCAGCACGCCGAAGGGGCGCGACGAGGTCCGGGAGAGCTCGGCCACCCGGCGAACCGGCTCCTCGGCGCCGCCGTCGGTCACCCACAGCACCAGGTCCGGCCGGAGCCCGAGGATGGCCTCGGGGTTCGGGTCGGTGAAGCCGCCCACCCGCGGAAGGCCGTGGACCTCGGGAGCGTCGTCCACGTTGGTGACGCCGACCAGACGGTCGCCGAGCCCCAACGCCAGCACCTCGTCGGTGAGGCTGGGCGCGAGGGTCACCACCCGGCGCGGCGGGCCGGCCGACCCCCTGGCCAGCCAGACCGGGCCCTCCGCGGCCAGAGGGTGGCGCGCCAAGGCCTCGCCGCCTCGCGCCCGGCCGACGGCCAGGAGGGCAAGGACCGCCGCCGCGGCCGCTCTGGCTCGCGCCGGCCTCACGGGCGGGGGCAGGCGACGTCCGACGCCCAGGCGAAGACCACGGTCGGGCATACCGTCTCGGAGGCGTCCACCGCACCCTGGGCCGGATCGAAGCGGAGCACGGTGCCGGAGGCCTGATCGGTGACGTAACCCAATCCGTTGCAGATGGCGAGGGCGCCGGGCACGACCGCCGAGGCGTCGACCTTGGCCCCCACCACCGGTACCGACCCGGCCAGGCTCACCGGGACGACCGCGCCCGGCGCCTCGGCCTCGAAGGTGAAGGACCCGCAGGCCACCCAGGCCGTGTCGCCGTCGATGTCCAGGTCCCCCGGGTTCAGGCAGTCGGGGCCCAGGTCGACCACCGAGACCGCGTCTCCGGCGGCGGTGTCGACCACGGCCAGCCTCCCGTGGCCGGCGGGCTTGCAGTAGCCGTAGATCCCCCCGCCGCAGTCCGCCCGCTCCAGGTTGGCCAGCGTCACGTAGAGCTTGGAGCCCCGGACCGCCACCTTGGACGGGAAGGGGTAGGCGCCGGCGTCGTGGGTCCCGTCGACCGCCATGAGGTCGATGGTGCCGGAGAGCGCGCCGCAGCTCGTCGAGGTCCCGGCCATGCAGGCGGGCAGGGCGGACAGATCCACCCGGGCCAGCGCCTGGCCGGTGGTGTCGGCGTGGCCGCCGAAGCCATCGGGACCGTCGCCGTAGAGGGTGACGTAGGCGGTGGTGCCGGCCACCGCCAGGCCGTGCGGGTTGGGCGCCACGCCCGGGAGGGCGAAGGCGTCCAGCACCGCGCCGTCGGCGTCGAGGACCACCAGGTCGTTGGCGGCAGCGTTGGCGACCAGCACCGCCCCACCGTAGCTTCCCAGGCCCTCGATGTCGTTGCCGGAGACGAGGGCGAAGCTCCCGGGCAGGCGGTCGTCGAGCGGGAAGACGCTCAGGCTGCCCGGGTAGGCGTTGCCGCTGTAGAAGTCGGCCGCCCCGAAGACCAGCGCCGTGGGGCTGCCGTTGGCCGGGCGCGCCTCCCCGGCCGGCTGCAGGTCGGCGGTCACCGGCCGCACGTCGCCGCTGGCGTAGCAGGCCACCTCCAGGTCGGCGGCGCACACCCCCGCCCGGCAGGTCTGCCCGGCCAGGCAGGAGCGACCGCAGGCGCCGCAGTCGATGCGGTCGGTGGTCAGGTCCACGCAGGCCCCGGCGCAGGCGGCGAGCCCGTCGGCGCAGGAGGGGGTGCAGCGGGTGCCGGCGCCGTCGGTGGTGCAGTACTCGCCGGCCGCGCAGGCCGTGTCGCAGCCGCCGCAGTGCAGCGGGTCGCGGGACAGGTCGGTGCAGGCGCCGCCGCAGGCTCCGACCCCCGGGGCGCAGCCGAGCGCGCCGGCCCGGCAGACCTGGAGCGGCGTGGCGGCGTTGCGGCCGCAGTTCAGGGGGTCGCCGAGCAGCGAGACGCAGCGCCCGCTGCACTCGGTCTCGCCCTGCGGGCAGATGATGGTCTTGCTGCAGCCGGCGGTGGCCAGCAGGGCGAGTGCGGCGGGGACGAGGGCTCTCATGGCGGGGTGGCCTCCGGTGACCCGGCGCGGAGCGAGACCATCACGCTCCGGCCGGGGAGGGGGTTTCCGAAGCCGTCGAGCAGATCTCGACGGTCGGTGAGGTTGTCGACCTGCAGGTGGACCGAGAGGCGCGGGGCGCGGAGGAGGCGGACCGAGCCGCCGGCTGCCCAGGTGGTCGCGTCGGGCAGCGGCACCTCGTTGCGCTCGTCCTGGAACTGGCCCCGCACGCTCCGGGCCTCGAGGTGGGCCTCGAAGGGCGCCGGCTCGATCGAGACGCGGGCGAAGAGCTGCTGGCGGGGGCGGCGCGGCAGCTCGTTCCCCACCACGTCCGGCGCGCCGGCGAGCAGCTCGGTCCGCAGGAGCGTGGCGGCTGCCTGGAAGGAGAGGCTCCACAGCGCTCGCAGCGGCGCGGTGGCGGCCTCCAGCTCCAGCCCGCGGAGCAGCGCGGCCGGTGTGTTGAGCGGCCGGAATCGCCCCGCGGAGCTCACCTGCTCGTAGGTGATGATGTCGTCCTCGCGCAGGACGAAGGCGCCGGCGGAGAGGTAGCCGAGGGGGCCGTCCTCCACCACGGCGGCGTCGGCCCCCAGGCCGCGCTCGGGCCTGAGGTCGGCGTTGGGCTCGAGGGCGCCCTGGCGCAGGTACAGCTCCTCGAAGGAGGGTACCCGGTAGCTGCGCCCGGCCGAGGCGCGGACCCGGAAGTCGGCGGGGAGGGCGACCCGCGCGCCCAGGTTGGCCGAAGCCCCGTCGAACCGCCCGGTCCTCTCCACCCGCACCGCGGGGCCGATGCTCACCCGCGAGCCCACCGGCAGGTCTCCGGCCAGGGCCGCTGCCAGCGTGGCCCGCTCTCGCTGGCCGCCCAGGGCCGCGCCGGACCAGGCCTCCTCCCCGGCCGAGGCCAGGGCGTCGAGCCGCGCCGCCCCGGCGGCCAGCTCCGCCTCCAGCTCCACCCCCCCGGCCCCGCCGCGCTGCCGCGCCGGCTCGCTCCCCAGCCCGGCCACGCGCACGTCGAGCAGGTCCGCGCGCCCGTCCACCCGGGCCGAGACCGTCAGCGCCTGGCCGACGTCGCGCGCCATCCGCACCATGGCCAGCGCCCGGCCGTCGTCCTGCCAGTCGGAGAGGGTGGGGTCGCGGACCGAGCCCGGCAAGCCGCGGTGCCCGCCGGACACCTGGGCCAGCGCGTCGAGGCGGAGGTCGCCGACCGGTCCTCCCAGCTTGAGGAGCAGGCCGCCGCGGCGGGAGGCGTCGTTCCGGGCGACGCGGCGCTCGGCGCCGCCCGGCGTCTCGGGCGTGGGGTCGTAGGAGTAGGGGAAGTCGCCCTCGGTGGACTCGCCCGCCGCGCCGGCGAGCAGCGTCAGGCCGCCCGCCCGGGCGCCGCCGTCGGCGGAGAGCGCGTAGGTCCCGAAGGAGCCGGCGCCGGCCTCGGCGGAGATCCCCGGGGCCGACCGGGTGATCACGTTCACCGCCCCGCCCAGGGCGCCGGCGCCGAAGGCCGCGCCCGCGGGGCCGCGCACCACCTGGACCCGGCGGATCCAGGCGCGCGGGATGGTGGAGAGGTCGACGGTTCCGCCCGCGGTGCCGAGCGGCAGGCCGTCGACCAGCACCTTCACCCCGTCCGCCGCCACCCCGCGGATGGCCACCGTGGCGAGCTGCCCTGCCGCGCCGTACCGCTGGACGTCGACGCCCGGCGACACCGCCAGGAGCTCCGCCACCCCCTTGGCCTCCCCGGCGAAGCGGTCGGCGTCGACGACCGTGGCCGCGGCGGAGGGGGCCTGGGCGATCTCGCCTCGGGGGAGGCGGACCACCACCTCGTCCATGACCACCGCCTCGGGCGACGGCTCGTCCGCCCCGGTCGTCGCGGGAGCCGCGACGGCCAGGAAGAGCACGAGGGCCCCCGCGCGCCACGCGTACGCGTTGCCAGGATCCACGTCGCCGGGTCTCCTTCGGACCCGGGCCCAGCGTGCCGCGAACCATTCGCGGCGGACCCAGAGGGAGGTTTCCTGGCTTCCGGGGCTGCGGAGCGACCTGCTCCGCCGGCCACCCTCCACCTTCCCGCCGCGCGAGCGGCAGTGGTGACGTCGACGAGGGTGGCTTCACCCCGGCTACAGTGGCGGGACCGCGCCGGACTTCGACCGGCTTCCCTGCCCTCCGGGCCGATGAACCAAGTCACCCACTATCGAACGCGGAGCGCGGGGTCAAGGAGACGTTGGAGCTTCCCCGGAAATCGCGGAGCTCCCGACGCCTCGCTCGCCACCCGGGCACTTCCGCGCACCCGGGTGAGCCATGCCCGGCCGGCGGCGCTCTCGCCGGGATGCGCCCGGCCTTGCCAAAGGGCTGGCGCATTCGCGCGCCCGCGCTGGCCCGCGCGCTCCTCCCCACCCCGGGCAAGCGCATCATGGGGAGGACCCGAGCCCGGCCGAGGTCGATGCGGCCCGGGGGCCGAGCGGCCTCCAGGCCGGCGGGGGAGGATCGAGGCCGAGCGCCGGAGGATCCGGAGGGCGGCGTCGCGGGCACGCCTCCGCCGTCCCTCCGCGAGCCGTTGCCCCTCGGCCCGATCTTCCGCTCGCCCTCAGTTGGCCGCGCCGGGAGGAGGGAACCCCTTCGTCGGTCCCACGTCCACCGGGCCGAAGCGGGCCTCGTACTTCTCCAGGTTCTCCTCGATGGCGAAGAGGAGCCGCTTCAGGTGCTTGGGGGTGGTGATCACCCGGGCCCGCACCGTCGCCTTGGGCGCCTGGGGCTGGACGTAGACGAGGTCCAGGGTGAACTCGGTCTCGGTGTGGTTCACCATGGCCATGTTCACGAAGACGCCTTGCGCCGTCTCCGGGTCGAGGTCGATCTGGAGGTGAACGGGCTGGGCCTGCGGGGGCTGTTCGGACATGGGGGTGACATAGCACGGGCGAGGAAGTTGAAAGCGCGCCCGGCGAGGGGTAACGCTTCGGCCCGTGACGTCCGGTCCGCCACGCCCCTCGGACCCCGGCCCCGCGATCGACCACGGCGGTGAGCTGGACCTCCCCGGCGGCCCGGACGCCGCCCTCCTCCTCCACGGCCTCACCGGCTCCACCTTCGAGCTCCACCCGCTGGCGGCACGGCTCCGGGCCGAGGGGCTGCGGGTCCTGGCGCCGGTGATGGCCGGCCACGGCGGCGAGCCCGGGGCGCTCCGCGGCCTGTCGGCCGGTGCCTGGGTGGCGGCGGCCGCGGGCCACCTCGACCGGCTGCGCGGCGCGCGGCGGTGCTTCCTGGTCGGCTGCTCGATGGGGGCGCTGGTCGCCTGCGCCCTGGCCCGGGAACGTCCAGGGGAGGTGCACGGCCTGGTCCTGCTCTCGCCCGCGCTCCGCCTGGCCTTGCCGGCCAGGCTGGGCGTCCTCTTGGGCCGCCTCGGGCCGC
>Ga0335071_10005862_pt1 | contig 12743 bp, 10 predicted proteins | sample Lox_Sample_15_FD_206724 | JGI IMG/M metagenome (GOLD analysis project Ga0335071, IMG submission 206724) | Soil microbial communities from Loxahatchee National Wildlife Refuge, Florida, United States - Lox_Sample_1.5 | ecosystem: Environmental > Terrestrial > Soil > Wetlands | place: USA...
CGGGGAAGCCTGCTTCGTTAATGATGACTGACAACTGCGCTGTTCCCTCTGTTCGGCTACGGCGTGCTGCGTCTGTGTATTCAGGCTCTGGTGTGTAAAGCGCTTTGGGCGGTGCCGTAACGCCAGGGTTTACCAAATATACGGGACGATTTCCGTCTAGCTCGCCAAATACTCCATCTGGAGTACTGGCTCGAAAAGCTTTCACGTCGTTTGTCATCGGTTTCCAATACGCTGATACCCTATCTAGCAACTCACCACTCTGAAATATCTGAGCGAGAGCTTTGTTGACCTGCTTCGTATCGGATGGCGACACTTGCATGTGGATCCGAATATCGTCGTTGGTGAGGGCCGGAACCACCTGCACTTTCTTTGTCGCGGCGGCATGCTCAGTCTCGTTAGATCGAAGGGCAAGTATCACTCGCTTACCGTCGACCTCTACCCCTTCTCGGTTGACCTTAATCTTTTCTACTTGAAGTAACCCACACGTGGACCAGGGGCCCGGCATGGCTTGGTTCGTCAAATTGCCCGTGGAATCGAACCGTAGAGCCTTGCCAAAATAGGGCTTCCGTAAGGAGAGAATCTTCTGCTCATAATTCTGCCGGAGATCAGCCTCGATACTCTTTGTGTCTTGGCTGTTGGAATAGGAAGTGCAGGCAAATAGAAAGGCCAAGAAGCTAATTCGGCGTAAGCCCAATCTGAATATCATCGGTTGATTCGCGCCAGATCATCGCGCAAATGTGATACCGAACGAGTGATTGTACACGTGTGCTGCGTGGCGCGCATCGCAAATGCGTTTGTCTGAGGCTATTCGACTGCGCCATTCGCTCGGGAATTGAGTGGACTAGCGACCCGCCCAAACATAATCCCGGTCTCCACCTCCACAGCCTGCCCGCCGACGACATACGGCTTGAACCTCCACTGTCCCAACGCATCGCTGATGGCCTTCGCCTGGCTGTCGAATGCGCTGAGAAAATGGATGTGCTTCACGCGGCCTTGCTTGTCGATGATGATCCGCACCGGCACCGGATTGAACTTCTGCTCCGAAAAAACGGGATCTACCCTGGCAAGGACATTCTTCCCGCTCGCATAGTCTTTAACGCAGACCGGCGCGCTACCTCCGCCTGTTCCATTCGTCACGCCAGCCTCATCCGGCAGCGTCATCTTGTCCAGCGCCAGCAGCAGGCTTTCCAGGAGCTTCGTGTCCCGGCTGCTCATCACGATCTCAATCGTGTGACAGCGGATTTCAGTCTCCAACAAATACCAATGCAATTGAGCCACGGGCGACCAGTACGCCATGAAATCAAATGCCCGGCCCGCGATCTTTGTCTGTGTCGGCGGTTGCTCGAGTTTGTAGTCGGCCTCAAGATTGTCTTTCACGAATGTCAGGGTTTGCAGAGCATCCGCTGCGGGAAGCGGAGTAAAAAACAAATCCTGAGCCGTGATCAAAATATCTCCTTTGATCTGACCATTGCTGCTCGCTGGCCGGAGCTGCGCAAGAACATAGCGCCCGGTGTCCGAAGGTGGAGGCCCCTCGTACTGCTGCCCCCATCCTGCGGGCAATGGATATCGCAATTTGAAGTAGTCATTCTGGTAAGCGTTGCCACTCACAGTTCCACCCTCCGGCAGCGGCGTGACAGAATCACTGGCGCTCGACCACGCCCCTTTCACCAAGATCACTCCCTCGGGAACTTTCACGATCGGAGTCGCACCCTCCGGAACATTAGAAAAGTCACCCCCATTCGGGACTGCCTGCTTCGGTGTCGAATCCTGACCGAAAGCGGAGGAAAGAACTCCACCGCCCAGCAAAGTAACTAAAAACACAAATCCCCAACGCATGACTCGGCCCCCTGCATCGCACCATTGCGGTCGACGCCTCCTCGAACACAACCATTGAAAATGGGCTGGCGAGACAACGCCCGTAGTCTCGCCAGCAGAGTGATTTCAGATCACAACGACCGCAGGAAGTTCAGCAGATCCTGTTGCTGGCTGGGACTGAGACTCTCGTAGTGTCCTTCTACCGTAGAGGCTTCACTCCCTCGGCTGTGGTGCGCGTGAATCGCGCTCACAAGGTTTGTGGTGCGCCCGTCGTGTAGCAGGAAGATCCTCTGGCCCAGCCCCCAAAGGGGAGCCGTACGGAACTGATCTCCTCCTGCGCCTCCTTGCGCAACGTTATCCGTCAAGCCGCTGCCCATGTGATGGATTTCCAAGTCCGAGTATGCATTCACAGACGCATTGCTCAATGAGCCCGTGATATGCGAACTCTGCGTCTTACCCGGAGAAGGATTGTGGCAGGCCGCGCATCCGATCGAGCTGAACAGTGCAGCCCCATTCGAGATGGAACTCGACCCCACTGTATTTCCGTTGAGAACCACCGAACCGGTTGCCGGCGGTGCCAAGCTCCGCATGAAGTTGGCGAACGCAGCAGCATCGTCGAGCATGCCCGGCCCGGATTCTCCGGGATTGATCGAATCTTCCGGATACCCTTTCCCGCTCAGGTTCAGGCAGTTCGAGGGGAATCCAGTGAGTCCGCTACCCCCACCACCCTCTTCGCCGGGAAGTGGGCGATCTTGCGGGAACAATAAATTCGAGATCCCCATCTCCACGTTGTAGGCTTCGCCCGAGAAGATGTGGAGCGACTTGTTCTGCGCTTTCCAGCCGAAGCGGCTGATGGTGCCGTCATTGCCGTTATGGTTGAACGTCCCCGAAATTCCGAGACGATTGTTCAGGTTTCTTGCCTGATTGCTTAGGAGCGTTGAGTCGTCAATGTTCTCGATCAGACCCGCCCCAAACGTCGGCGTCGGGATGCGAAAGATGATGTTGTTTGCGGCCTTTGCAGCGCTGAAGCTGGGCTGTGTCAGACTGCACGAACCGGCATCCGGCCGTCCCGTAATCGTGAACAGAGCTTCCACTCCACCATTGGGCGCGTTGAGGTTCGCGCTCCCATTTCTGTTGAAGTAAAACGGGAACCGTACTTCAACCGTCGGCCCCGTGGGCGTCACGAAATATGGCATCGAATCCCTCGGTGCAACGCCAGTGCTGATGAACGTGGCTTGAGGATTGTTTGCAGCCCCCGATCCGCCGATCGCTGGCTGTGCATGACAGGAACTGCAGCTGTTGGAATTAAAACGCGGGCCCAGGCCCGTGTCGCCGACTCCAGAAACTACGTCGACCTCCTGGAAACGGCTTTGCCCATCAGTGAACATTGCGAGGATCCCGGCGTTATCGTCCGTCTGCACGGACGAGAGAGCAGCCCCAGTACCTCGATTGCCACTCTGCACACCCGGATCCGTTTGCGCGTTGCTGATTCCGCTTAGCCACAACACTGCCATCGCGAGAGCTAGCGTTACCGCAGCTTTCTTAAGCATGGTCCCTCCTGAGATTGTTCGCTAGACAACAAGGCAGGCGGAATGGCGCTGTCGAATTGGCGCTGTCGAAGGAGGCGCTGTCGAAGTCGACGCAGGTCTTTCACTGTCCCGTGTGGGCGCACGGCACATTTTAGCGAGTGACGCTATTTACTCGCTTATCGGAATTCCTCGCGAAGGAACTGAATTCTCTTACGAACTCCGAACACGCAATTTCAAGTGCTGAGAAAATCTCATTGTTTTCTTTTCTCTAGAAGAGGCCAGAAGGACACGCTGCAGCACCGTTAGGACTAAGCCTTTTCCAGACGGTTTCCGGAAAAACGGAATTCGTTGCGTCGCCTTCATCCTCAGCGTCCCCCGCTCCTTACAAGTCACTTATCCGCGGAACACTTCCGTTTCTACAATCCTTCAGGGAGAAACTCCAATGACCATCTTCGATCAAAACAGGCCCAGAGTTATGGACGCCGGCGGGGGCCACGGAGGCGCTATTCTGCGCCTGATCGGAATCGGTATCGCTGCCTTCTTTCTTCTCATCCTCTTCTTCAATTGCCTGACCCGCGTCGATACCGGACACGTCGGTGTCCTCACATTGTTTGGACGCGTCACCGGCGAGACTTTAGGTGAAGGAATTCACCTGATCAATCCGCTCAAGACGAACAACGAATTGTCCGTCCAAACACAAACCATCAAGGAATCAGCCAGCGTGCCTTCGAGTGAAGGTCTGATGATGGCGCTCGATACCTCGCTGATCTATCACCTCAATCCCGATCGCGCCGCCGATGTCTTCCAGCACATCGGAGCCAATTACGAAGACAAAGTTGTCGAGAATACCCTGCGATCCGCCATCCGCGAGGCCACTGCTTCCCATAGCGCCAATGCACTGTACACAGGCGAGCGGGAGATGGTCGCAAAACAAATTCAGGAAAAGATCACCGAAGAACTCGCCAAACGGGGAATCAGCGTTGAAGCCGTGCTGCTTCGCGACATTCAATTGCCCGCGACGTTGAAGGCTTCGATCGAGGCCAAGCAGCAGGCCGAGCAGGAAGCGCTCGCCATGAACTTCCGCCTGCAGAAGGAAACGCAGGAGGCGCAGCGCAAACGCATCGAAGCCGCCGGCGTTCGCGACTTCCAGCAAATCGTCGCGCAAGGAATTACTCCGTCGCTGCTGGAGTGGAAAGGCATCGAAGCAACAGAGAATTTGGCGAAGAGTCCGAACAGCAAGGTGGTAGTCGTAGGAGGCGGCAAGAACGGTCTGCCGCTAATCCTGGGCCAGTAGACATATAAGTAAATGTGGGAACGCCTGCCCTCGGCTGCCCCTCGCCCGCCAGGGCGAGTTTTACCGCATGCGGCGCATCGGAAGAAAAGCGGGTGAGGACACGCCATCCAGTTTCGTGGGGAGCGGCCCTTGAGGGCCCCGTCCAAAATCGCGAATAGAGGGGCTTTAGCCCCCGTGGACATGCCGCCTGCTACGATAACCGCGTGGCCCCGTTGCTCGACATCCGCAATCTGAATATCGAATTTCCCGCGCCGAATGTCGAGAACAAGCGCTCTCTCCCGGCCGTCCGCGACCTCAGCCTCTCCATCGCCCCCGGAGAAGTCCTCGGCCTGGTTGGCGAGTCCGGCTCTGGCAAATCCGTCACATCGCTCGCAATCATGCGGCTGCTGCCGCTGCAAGCTCGTGTCTCAGGCGAGATTCTGTTCAGCGAAAGCGGCAACGGATCGCTGCCCCTCACGACTATCGACGACGGCTCCATACGCCAGCTTCGCGGATCGCGCATTGCAATGATTTTTCAGGAGCCCATGACCGCATTGAACCCGGTTATGCGTGTCGGAGACCAGATAGCCGAAGCAGTCCTGGCACACAACGCGATCTCCAGGAAAGAGGCGTGGCAGCGAGCCGTCGATGCTATGAACGAGGTCGCGATCCCCGAACCCGCTCGCCGTGCGCGCGACTATCCGCACCAGCTTTCCGGAGGGATGCGCCAGCGCATCATGATCGCTATGGCGATCGTCAACCGCCCTCAATTGCTGATTGCTGATGAACCCACCACGGCCCTCGACGTTACTATTCAGGCGCAGATTCTGGAATTGCTGGCGGACCTTCGCAAAAGATTTTCGCTGGCAATGCTTTTCATTTCGCACGACCTGGCGGTCGTGTCGGAAGTCGCTGATCGCGTCGCCGTCCTGTACGCGGGATGTTTAGTCGAGACGGGCGGAATGAAAGATATCTTCCGGAAACCCGCGCATCCCTACACGCGAGGCCTGCTTCGTGCGGTTCCTGATCTCAACACCGATCGCTCGCGTCCGCTGCAAACCATCGAAGGCACGGTTCCTGCATTACAGAACTTGCCACCCGGATGCACCTTCGAACCCCGCTGCGACTGCCGCATCCCTGAATGCGCGCAGAGTCTTCCGCCTCTGGTAGAAGTCGCCCAGGGTCACTGGGCTCGCTGCCCGGTGGTGAATCCGCCCGCTCACCAAGAGTAGCGCCGGCGTCTCGCCGGCTGTCCGGCGCACGACTCGCCCGCCGACTCAAAACGGAATAGCACTAATTCGCCGTAATCGCGCCAAACACGCCCGTCAAGTAGTTGTTCCCACCCGCCACGTAGTAAAGCGTATTCGTAGGCCCTGACTCCGGGTTCCCATTCCCAAACTCAATACCCCACAATCCGGGCAGCGCAATCGTGGTTCCGCTCGAGTCCTTGAGCACTCCCTTGAACGCAAGGTTCGTCGTACTGAAAGCCGCGATCGTACCGCTATCCACGTTGCCCACAAGCAGCGTGTTGCTGAACGCACCAAACTTCGCCGGCGCCAGAGCAATTCCCCAGGGCGCACTTAACCAAACGCCATGTGCCAATCTTCCCTTGAGGTTGCCATTCGTATCGAACGCATCAACGTAGCCACCGGATACATCATTGAAGAACGTCACCAGGATGTATGTGCTGATGGCTTGTATCCCGTAAGGCCGATAGCTCGCCGGAATTTTCGGATCTGTGAATGTACCCGGCAGACTCACGCGCGCAAAGGTGGTCGCGTCGTACGCCTCCACACTACCGTTGTGGTTGGCCGCATAGTACAAAGGTTTTTTCGAAGTCGCGTTCGTGGCAAAGGTCAAGCCTGTATAGGACGCACCCCGCGCAGAGTTGTTCACGAATGTGGTCGTCGTGTCCGTGTGGCAGGCATAGCATCCCGTCCCTAATTTGGTCGGCCGGGTTCCGGTATTCCAGTTCGCGATCAGACCGTCGAGCGTCGCATAGGTGAAATTTTCCTTCGCCGGGCCGGGCCCCACGCCTGGGTTGTAAGCCGTGCCTGTCGGACTCCCATGTCCGATCCCGTTGGCCGAGGGAATGCTGATGACAAGCGGCGCCAGCGACGCGATCCCACTCTTGTTCGCGTAGTACAGCGTCGTGAAACCAGTCAGGTTGTCCGATACCCACCATTCGTTCTCAGGGACCGTCGATTTGATCGGCCGCGACATTCCCCAGGGATTGATGAGATATGTATCGACTGAGCTGTCCACGATAGGAGTCACGGTATAGCTGTTCACTTGGGCAACGCTCGCGGCGCACAGCAGGCAAACAAAACTGGTCAGAGCTGCGATTTTCATGTTGCCTCCGATTCTGATTGTTTTCGCAGGGGCAGGAGACCGGCAGATCCAACAAAGCATAAGGTGCCACCTGCACGCAGTTGTCAAAACTTCGTCAAACCGGCGGAATTCGTATCAGGCAACATTCCAACAAATGGTTCGCATCGCACGATACTCCTGCACAGGATTCGTATCAGGGCACACCTTTAGGCGTGCCGTAAGGCTGGACGGAGTGACAGCGGCTTTAGCCGCCGCCTCTCCACAGTCTATAATCCTCAATTCGTCCGGTGATCCGTGCGCATACTGCTGCTGAGTGATATCCACGCCAACCTGGAAGCTCTCGACGCCTGCCTCGCTGCCGCTCCTTCCCACGAGATGGTCGTCAATCTCGGCGACATCGTCGGATACGGCGCCAGCCCGAACGAAGTCGCGGAAAGATCCCGAGAAATGGGCCAGGTTTTTGTCAGGGGCAACCACGATAAAGCCGCCACCGGACTGATGAATCTCGACGATTTCAATCCCATGGCTTCTGCTGCTGCCACCTGGACCCGCAATCAGTTGACTCCCATTAATCTGCAATGGCTCCGCGAGCTGCCGCACGGGCCCCTCTCTCTGCCCGACCATCCTGAAGTGCAGCTCGTCCACGGTTCCCCAAACGATGAGGACGAATACATTGTTTCCCTCGGCGATGCCCTCGCGCCTCTGATCACGTTGAACATGCCGCTCACTTTCTTCGGACATACTCACCTTCAGGGAGGATTCTTTGCCAATGGATCGTCCGCCGACGGATTCCGTCCTGAGTACCGGACCGTAGGACAAGCGGAATCGATCGCTTTACAGCTCAAAGACACGGCGCGCTATTTGATCAATCCCGGATCCGTCGGCCAGCCTCGCGATGGAGACTGGCGCGCCGCATTTGCTCTGTACGATAGCGAAGCTCAAGTCGTCCATTTCCATCGCACGCCGTACAACCTGAAAGCCGCGCAGGATCGTATCTTCGACGCCAAGCTTCCCGCGCGACTGGCAACGCGACTCGCGGCTGGCCGCTGATCACTAGCAACATCGTGCGCAAAGATTCCTGCTACACTGCGCCTCATGCGCCGCGATCCCATCGAGCTCGAGATTTTCAAGAATCTCTACCACTCGATTGCCGAAGAGATGGGTGCGGCTCTCCGTCGCACTGCGTTTTCGCCCAACATCAAGGAGCGTCGGGACTATTCCTGCGCAGTCTTTGACGGCCAAGGCCAGGTCATCGCCATGGGCGATCACATGCCCGTCCACCTGGGATCGATGCCCATGTCTGTTCAAGCTGCGATCGATGCAGGATCCATGGAGCCCGGCGACGTAGTGATGCTCAACGATCCATTTCGGGGCGGCACGCACCTCCCCGACATAACGCTCGTAGCTCCGGTGTATGTGCAAAAGGTGTGGCGCGGGCGCCGCCGCCCGCGAGGTTCTAATACGAAGCCCGACTTCTACGTGGCCTCCCGCGCCCACCACGCCGACGTCGGCGGCGCCTACCCCGGCTCCATGGGACTCTGCCGCGAAATTTATCAGGAAGGCGTCCGCATCCCGCCAGTAAAGCTGATGCGTGCAGGTAAAACTGATCGCGATGTCCTCCACATGCTCCTCAATAACGTGCGCACACCGCACGAGCGTGAAGGCGATCTCGGCGCCCAAATTGCCGCCTGCCACACCGGTGCCGAGCGTCTGCGCGAAGTCTGCAAGCGTTATGGCGTCGATCGGGCAAAGCGGGCGACGTCAGATCTGCTGGCTTACTCCGAAGAATTGATGCGAGCATTCCTGCAGCAGGTTCCCAAAGGTGAATACTACGCAGAAGATTTTCTGGACAACGACGGCATCACCGACCGGCCGGTGAAAATTGCGGTGCGTCTGAGCATCGCCCCAAAAGGTGTAACGCCGACGTCCTCGCCGGCTGTCGCGCCGGCATCCTGCCGGCGCCCCATGGTCACAGTCGACTTCACCGGCAGCGATCCCCAAGTCGAAGGCAGCGTAAACGCGGTCGCGGCCATCACGTATTCCGCCTGTTTCTACGTCTTCCGCTGTTTGCTTCACGAAGACATCCCCGCGGCTGCTGGACTCATGCGCCCGATTCAGGTGATCGCGCCAGAAGGAACAATCGTGAACGCCAACCCGCCGGCAGCGGTCGCGGGCGGCAATGTCGAAACCTCGCAGCGGATCGTCGATGTCTTGCTGAAAGCCCTGTCGCAGGCAATCCCAGATCGCATCCCCGCGGCCGCATCCGGCACGATGAACAATCTCACGATAGGCGGCATCGATCCCCGAACCAGCGAACCCTTTACCTATTACGAAACGATTGCCGGAGGCATGGGCGCGCGGCCGGACAAGCCCGGAGTGTCCGGCGTGCATACTCACATGACCAACTCGCTGAATACGCCCGGGGAAGCCCTCGAGTTCGCTTACCCGCTTCGCGTGCGCTCTTACTCGCTCCGCACCGGAAGCGGCGGCCAAGGAAAGTTTCGCGGTGGCGACGGTATCCTCCGCGAGATTGAAGTACTTACCGATTGTGAGGTCACGCTGCTCGCTGATCGTCGTTCCCGCGGACCCTGGGGTTTAGCAGGTGCCAAAGACGGTTTGTGTGGGGCGGCAACAATTATCCGCACCGATGGCTCGCGCCAACAGATGCCGGGCAAGTTCAGCACCCGCCTTCGTAAAGGCGAACGTATCAGGATCGAGACACCGGGCGGAGGCGGGTGGGGATCAGTCTAACGAAAAGATTTCTGCAACCAGTGCGCGCGAGTGAAATCCAATCGACGTTGCACTAGCAAAGCCCTGTTCTGGAGATGTCGTTTATGAGCGATGTTGCAAACCACTATCTCGAAGAAGCCCGCCGTCAGTTGCGCGGCCACAAGCGCATGGGTGAGGGCGCGATGTCACAACTGAAAGACGCGGACTTCTTCGTCACTCTCGATCCGGAAGCCAATTCAATCGCAATTCTGGTAAAGCATCTGGCGGGCAACATGCGGTCTCGCTTTACCGATTTCCTCACGAGCGATGGAGAGAAGCCGGACCGTTTCCGCGACCGCGAGTTCGAAATCAACAGCGCAACCACACGGTCTGAAGTGATGACCTGGTGGGAAGAGGGATGGGGCTGCGTTCTCAATGCCATCGATTCGCTGAAGCCGGAAGACGTCATGCGGACTGTGACGATCCGCGGGGAGCCGCACACTGTTCTTCAGGCCATCAATCGTCAAATCGCGCATTATGCCGCGCACACCGGGCAGATTGTTTTCCTCGCCAAGCATTTCCGTTCGAGCGAATGGAACACTCTCACCATTCCCCGCGGCAAATCGGAGGAATTTAAAACGGTTGTGCCGAGAGCCCAAGAGCCGGCCCTCTAAGCAGGACAGCAAGGACGGGTCGAACGTTCGTCTTAATTATTTCTTCGAGTCGTGCGGCTCTGCACGCCCCGCATCAGGCCACACAGGGGATACCAGCTCGGTCCGCCACAGCGGCCCGCCCAAATAAGACAAGGTTTCTGACTTCACAAACGTAGGCGCTTCCCCGCCAATGATCCAGATGTGCGCATCGGGAGGCTGCTTTCCGATCAACGGAGCCACGAGGCCGGCCAGTCCACCAATCTCCACCTTGATTACGTAATGAAGCGCCTCGCGGCGGGATCCGGCCAGCGCAAATGGCTCTTTCCCCTGGGAACGGAGTGACAACTTCACAATGCGCGGCTTGGGAGTCGCAACCACCATCGACACTTGCGGAAGTTGGCCGTCCGGATTGAGATTCTTCAATAAGATTACGATCAACCCGTTAGCGACATCGGGCGGCAGCTTCAAGTGCTCGTTCTCAGTTTTCTCGTTGCCTTTGTCATCTACATAGTGCACCGTGGCCTGCCCGTTAGCCGATACGACCATGTCGATCGGTTGCGGAAACGTGGGCCCTTTCTGCACTAAGTGATCACTGATCAGTGAGAAGTATCGCCCTTGCGAAAAGATCGTGGTCTCCTCTTGAAGAGAGCCGTCTTTGAAGTGGTACACCAGACGGGCCGTAACCTGGCTCCCGTTCGCCACTTGAGTAAGGTCGCCCACCGCGATCGGCGTGCCATCAGTCGTGCTCAGCACGAGAAAGCCGTGAGTCACTCCTTCCTTATAGCGCACCGCAACACGTTCGGCCATTACGATGTGGCAGGAGACAAGCAGTAGCAACGAAGCTGCCAAAAATTGTGTCATCAGAAGTCTTTGGCCATACCGGGCGACCAAGCTTCGATGCCATTAAGCTCAATTGCGATTACCACCCGGTACGCTTTTTGCAATTCATTGACAAGCTCATGCAGGCGCATTTGCCGGTAGAGCAGACCGCCCGGTCGGTTACTCCTCTTCGGCCGGTGCTAGAATCATACGTTTTGTGTTGACCCGAATTTAGGCATCAAATCAGGTGGCAATTATGGCTGGCGCAACGAAAGAAGGCACAATGCTGGCGGTCGTGAAGCCGACCGCGGCGGCGGGCGCAGACGTACGCGAGGTAAAGATTCCAGCCTTCGGGCGCACAGACGTACTCGTCAAAGTCAAGGTCGCTTCGATCTGCGGTACTGATCTGCACATCTATAACTGGGACCGTTGGGCGCAGAACCGCATCCATCCTCCGCTCATTCCCGGGCACGAATTCTGCGGCGAAGTCGCTGCTTTCGGCGATGAAGTTACCAGCGTGAAGGAAGGCGACTTTGTCTCCGCCGAGATGCACGTCGCTTGCGGCAAGTGCCTGCAGTGCCGCACCGGCGAAGCTCACATTTGCCAGAACGTGAAGATCATTGGCGTCGATGCCGATGGTGCCTTCGCTGAGTACGTAGTCATTCCTGAATCGAACATCTGGAAGCTTGATCCCGCCATTCCACAGGAATACGCCTCGATCCTCGATCCTCTTGGCAACGCCGTTCACACTGTGCTCGCCGGAGAGATCGCGGCCAAAACAGTTGCCGTGACCGGCTGCGGCCCGATTGGATTATTTTCAATCGCTGTAGCCAAGGCGGTTGGCGCCACGGCAGTCTTCGCGATCGAAGTCAACGAGCATCGCGCACGCATCGCGCGCGAGATGCAGGCGGATTACGTTTTGAATCCAGCGAAAGAAGATGTGAATTCCATCGTCATGGAGAAGACGGGCGGTCTTGGCGTCGACGTCGTGCTGGAGATGGCAGGACATCCTGATTCGATTCGCACAGCATTCGACATCGTGCGCCGCGGTGGACGCATCTCTCTCCTTGGCCTGACTTCGAAGCCAATTCAGCTGAACTTTTCTGAGGACATCATTTTCAAGGGCATCACCATTCAAGGCATCAATGGACGCCGCATGTATCAGACGTGGTACCAGATGACCGCGCTTCTGAAAGCAGGCAAGCTCAATCTGCATCCCGTGATCACCGATCGCATCTCGATGAAAGATTTTGGCAAGGCGATGGAGCGCCTCAGGACTGGCGAGGCGAGCAAGATTCTGGTCTATCCAAACGGAGTAAGGTAAGACCAGGCTTCCCGCTCTCGGCTTCTCGTTTCTGAAAGCCGGTTAGCGGAAGCCGAACGCCGAATGTCATGAGTCTTGACGGATATGTCCGCTGCACCTGCGTACGCGATGGCAAGGCGAAAGAGCCGGCTCCATTTCCGGACCGACTCACGTTCAACGAGACCGGCGCGCCATCGTTGACCGGTGACCCTGAAGATGACGAATGGGAAGCGCACGACGAGTGGGTGCAGAATGCCTGTGAGCATCAGGGCTTTCTCGCGTCAGAATTTCTTGGCAACATCAATCGCGTA